>Ga0193716_1000377_pt1 | contig 27597 bp, 27 predicted proteins | sample U2c1metaG_FD_145901 | JGI IMG/M metagenome (GOLD analysis project Ga0193716, IMG submission 145901) | Soil microbial communities from a riparian zone of the East river system, Colorado, United States - U2c1 | ecosystem: Environmental > Terrestrial > Soil > Riparian zone | place: USA: East River...
AGGCGAAGATCCGCGAGGGTGGCGGGGCTAAGGCGGCCGAGGCGCAGCGCGCGAAGGGACGGCTTACGGTTCGTGAGCGGTTGGCGTTGTTGCTGGATGAGGGCATACCGCTGATGGAGTTGGGGCTCTGGGCGGCGCATGGGATGTATGAGGAGTTTGGTGGAGCCCCAGGGGCTGGGGTGGTGACGGGGCTGGGAAGGGTGAGCGGGCGGCTGTGCATGATCGTGGCGAACGATGCGACCGTGAAGGCTGGGGCTTTCTTTCCGATGACGGCGAAGAAGGTGCTGCGGGCGCAGACGATTGCGTTGGAGAATCGGATTCCTACGCTTTATCTGGTGGATTCTGCCGGCGTCTTCCTCCCCTTGCAGGAAGACGTGTTCCCGGATACGGATGACTTTGGGCGGGTGTTTCGGAATAACGCGGTGATGAGCTCGCTGGGGGTTCCGCAGATTACGGCGATCATGGGTATGTGTGTGGCGGGGGGAGCGTATCTGCCGGTGATGACGGATACGGTGCTGATGACGGAGGGGTCGGGGCTGTTTCTGGCGGGGCCTTCGCTGGTGCAGGCGGCGATTGGACAGAAGACAGGGGCGGAGGAGCTGGGTGGGGCTTCGATGCACTCAGAGATTTCGGGTACTGTGGACTTTAAAGAGCCGAACGATTATCTGTGCCTTGCTCGGTTACGTTCTCTGGTGGGGAAGCTGGGAGAACGTCCGGGGGCTCCGTTCTCGCGGGTGGCGTTTGAGGCGGTGCGAGACGCGCCTAAGTATGCGGCGGAGGATCTGTATGGGTTGATCGATCCCGATCCGGCTAAGGCGGCGACGAATGTTTACGACATGCGTGAGGTGATTGCGCGGATTGTGGATCGAAGCGAGTTCGATGAGTACAAGGCTGACTTTGGACGGACGGTGCTGTGTGGGTATGCGCGGATTGGTGGGCGGGCAGTAGGGATTGTCGCGAACCAGAAGGTGCATCAGCAGCAGATTGCGCTCGATGGGAGCAAGCGGACGGAGTTTGGCGGGGTGATCTATACGGAGAGTGCGCAGAAGGCGGCGCGGTTCATTATGGATTGCAATCAGAGCCTGGTGCCGCTGATCTTCTTTCATGATGTGAATGGGTTCATGGTGGGGAAGGATGCGGAGTGGTCGGGCATTATTCGGGCAGGGGCGAAGATGGTTTCGGCTGTGAGCACTTCGGTAGTACCCAAAATCACCGTTATCGTTGGCGGGAGTTTTGGTGCGGGTCATTATGCGATGTGCGGGAAGGCTTATGATCCGCGGTTTCTGTTTGCGTGGCCTACGGCGCGGTATGCGGTGATGAGTGGGGCGACTGCAGCGAGTACGTTGGTTGAGGTGAGGGTTAAACAACTAGAGAAGAGTGGGAAGACGATCTCTGAGGAGGAGCGGAAGGGGATCTTCGACGAGATCAAGGCGACGTATGATGCGCAGGCTGATCCGCGATATGGGGCAGCGAGAGGGTGGATCGATGCGATTATTGATCCGGTGGAGACGCGGGGTGTGTTGATGACAGCGCTGGAGGCGGCTAGTTTGAATGCGGAGGTGGCTAGGTTTAATCCGGGGGTTTTGCAGACGTGATCCGTGTCAGAAGTGGCGAGACAAGAACCTGGAGAGATTGCCTCTAGAGTTGCGACAGAACAATTTAGAAACGAGCAACAGCAAAGGCAAATACAGGGGTTCTTCGCTTCGCTCAGAATGACGACGTAAACGAGCAACGGCAAGAAGAACGACAAATGCAACGGCAGGTCCTTCGACTCAGCAACTCGCAAAGTGCGCGAGTTGCTTCGGTCAGGATGTCACTGTTTGGGTAGTAAAGAATCTGAGGCAGGTATGAGTAATTTGGTGAAGATTGTTGAATGTCCGCGGGATGCGTGGCAGGGGCTGCCGGTGAAGATGCCGGCGGAGGTGAAGGCGGACTATCTGCGGGTTTTGATTGCGGCGGGGTTCAAGCATATCGATGCGGTGAGCTTTGTTTCGGCGGCGGCGGTGCCGCAGATGGCGGACTCGGAGAAGGTGCTGGAGTATCTGGATCCGCCGGATGATGTGGAGATTATCGGCATCGTCGTGAATCAGAAGGGGGCGGAGCGGGCGATCAAGACGGAGAGCGTGCAGACGCTGGGGTTTCCTTATTCGATCTCGCCGGGTTTTTTGCAACGGAATCAGAATCAGACGCCGGAGGAGAGCCTGGAGGCTCTGGAGCAGGTGGGGACGCTGGCTTATAAGGCGGGGATGGATGTCGTCGCGTATATCTCGATGGCGTTCGGGAATCCCTATGGGGATGCCTGGAGTATCGATGAGGTGGTGGATGCGTGCGACCTGTTGATCGACGCGGGCGTGCGGCAGATCTCGCTGGCGGATACGGTGGGGATGGCTACGCCGAAGATGGTGGCGGATGTGGTGGCGGATGTGATGGCGGTGCATGACGAGGTGGAGATTGGGGTTCATCTGCATGCTCGATATGAGGGGGCGAGGGAGTTGGTAAGGGCGGCGTATGGGGCTGGGTGCAGGCGCTTCGATGCGGCGATTGGCGGGCTGGGAGGATGTCCGTTTGCGCAGGATGTACTTGTGGGGAACCTTCCGACGGAGATGGTGTTAGAGGAGTTGAGGGAGTTGGGAGCGGAGTTGCCTCCGATGCTTCCGCTGGATGGATTGTTGTCGCTTAGCGCGGAGATCTCGCGTAAGTATGGAGCTAAGGTTCAGTAAGGCAGCGAGTCAGCGGGTCAGCGGGTCAGATATTGGAGGAATGGTGAGCTACAAGACGATTCTGGTTACGGAAGAAGATGGAGTGAAGACGATCATGCTGAATCGTCCGGATCGCCGGAATGCGATGACGCCGGAGATGCAGGACGAGTTGATCGTGGCGTTGGAGAGGGCCGCGACAGGGCACTGCCGGGTAGTTGTGCTGACAGGGGCGGGTGAGGCGTTCTGCGCCGGGCTGGATATGACGCATCTGCAGGCGATGGCGGGTAAGTCGCAGTCGGAGCATGTGGCGGATGCGGAGCGGGTGGCGCGGCTGTTTCGTACGCTGTACGAGCTTCCGAAGCCGACGATTGCGGTGGTACAGGGGGCGGCGATTGCAGGTGGGGCGGGGCTGGCCATGATCTGCGACTTTACGCTGGCGGCTCCTGCGGTGAAGTTCGGGTTTACGGAGGTCAGGATCGGGTTTGTGCCGGCGCTGGTGTCGGCGTTTCTTGCACTGCAGATTGGGGATAAGAGGGCTCGAGACCTGCTGCTGACGGGACGGCTGTTCCAATCGGAGGAGGCTGAGGGGCTGGGGCTGGTGAATGAGGTGGTTCCGGCGGAGCAACTGGCGACACGGGCGCTGGAACTAGTGAAGGTGTTGAAGGCGAATAGTCCGCAGTCGATGTCGGCGACGAAACAGCTGCTGGCGGCGCAGAACAAGGTCTGGCTGGATGCTGCGATCGCTCATGCGCTGACGGCTAACTCGGAGGCGAGGTCGATGCATGACTTCAAGGAGGGCGTGACGGCGTTTCTGGAGAAGAGGAAGCCGGTTTGGGGAAGGTAATTCGACATTCCAGACATTCCATTAGACTGGAGCGATGAGTGGAGCTGTGGCAGTGAACCCGGAGGTCAGTGAGGCGCGGGTACGAGTGCGGTATGCCGAGACGGACCAGATGGGCGTGGTGTATCACGCGAACTACCTGGTGTGGTTCGAGGTGGGGCGAGTGGAGTTCATCCGGCAGCTTGGGTTGGACTACAAGTCCATGGAGCGCGAGGAAGGGTGTGGAATCGCGGTAGTGAATGTGTCGGTGAGGTATAAGGCTCCGGCACGGTATGACGATGAGCTGGTGATCCAGACGCGGCTGCTGGCGGCTCGGGGGCCGGTGATCCGGTTTGGTTACAGGATTATTAAAGCAGTGGATGCGGTTCTGCTGTGTGAGGGCGAGACGGTGCATGTCGTAGTGGACAAAGATATGAAGAAACGGTCGCTGCCGCAGAGATATGCGGATCGTTTCGCGACGGTTCTCATCTCATAGATATTCTAGATATCCCTGAAACGATCAGGACACGAGGTGATTTGCGATGAGTACAACGAAGAAGGTTGCGTTGATTTCGGGCGCCAACAAAGGGATTGGGCTGGAGACGGCGCGGCAGTTAGGCAAGCAGGGCGTGACCGTGATTCTGGGAGCGCGCGATCTGGCCAAGGGAGAGGCGGCTGCGGCGGAGTTGAAAAGCGAGGGCATCGACGCCCAGGCAGTGAAGCTCGATGTCGTGAACCCCGCCGATGCAAAGGCTGTCGCGGAGAAGATCGAGAAGGAGTTCGGCAAGTTGGATATCCTGGTGAACAATGCGGGTATCTCTCTCGATCCGATCGGCGGCAATACGACGAGTTCCACGTCGGAGGAGACGCTGCGGAAGACATTCGAGACGAACTTCTTTGCTGTGGTGGCTGTGACACAGGCGCTGCTGCCGCTCTTGAAGAAGAGCGAGGCGGGGCGGATTGTGAATGTGTCGAGCATCCTGGCTTCGCTGACGCTGCACGCGACGGAGGGATCGCCGATCTATGAGGCGAAGATGTTTGCGTATAACACGTCGAAGGCTGCGTTGAACGCGTTTACGATTCATCTGGCGCATGAGCTGAAGGGGACGAAGATCAAGGTCAACTCGGCGCATCCGGGTTGGGTGAAGACGGACATGGGCACGGATGCGGCGCCGATGGAGATCGTCGATGGCGCGAAGACCGAGGTGGAACTGGCGACACTGGCAGCGGATGGGCCTACAGGTGGGTACTTTCACCTGGGAGAGACGCTTCCCTGGTAAGGGTTAGTTTGCGAGCAGGCCGCGGGGTTTTATGTTCTCGCGGATGAAGTTGACAGTGGTTTCAAGCGGCGTTCCCGGCCCGAAGATGGCCGAGACGCCGTTTGCTTTTAAGCCTGCTGCGTCCTGATCGGGGATAGTTCCGCCAAGGACGACGAGGATGTCTTCGGCGTGCTGCTCGCGGAGCAGGGAGGTGATGCGGGGGACGATGACGTTGTGGGCGCCGGAGAGGATGGAGAGGCCGATGCAGTCGACATCCTCCTGGATGGCGGCGGTTACGATCATCTCGGGAGTCTGGCGGAGGCCGGTGTAGATGACCTCCATGCCAGCGTCGCGGAGGGCTCGGGCGATGATCTTGGCGCCGCGGTCGTGGCCGTCGAGGCCGGGTTTGGCTACGAGGACTCGGATTGGGGGCTTATTCATTGCGAAGGTGAGTATACGTGGGGCTGAGGACTTGTCGCACTGCCGGTTGGGGTAAATGGAATCTTCTCGGAGGAGTTTGCCAGGTTGTCTACAGAGAGAAAGACGAGGCGGATGATCTTCGTGAGCTTGGGGTAGTTGATGCGGTCCCAGGTGTCGTTTTCAGTGTGGTAATCGTGATGGAGACCGGTCTGGAATTCGACCTGGGGGATGTGTCGTGCGGCGAACCAGAAGTGATCGCTGCGGGACCATAGGGAGTCGGGATCGACGGTGTCCATCTTGTAGTCGAGCTTCAAGCCTTCGTGCTGGTTTTGCTGATCGATGATGCGGCGAAGCGCTGGGTTGTAGCGGGTTCCGAGGACGTTGACCATGTTCACGTTGTGATCGGCTGGGGTGGGCCAGTTGGGGTTGTCTTCGTTGCGGCCGATCATGTCAAGGTTGATGTTGGCTATGGTTTGGGCGAGAGGAACGATGGGGTGGGTTACGTAAAAGTAGGAACCGAGGAAGATGCGCTCCTCGCCGTCGTAGGCGATGAAGAGGATGCTGCGTTTAGGGTGAATGTTTCCTTTGACGAAAGCTCTGGCCGTTTCCAGCAGACCTACTATGCCTGAGGCGTTGTCGTCCGCGCCGTGATAGATGTGACCGTCGATGACTCCCATGTGATCATGATGCGCGGTGAGGATGATGGTCTGGGACTTGAGGGTGGGATCGGAGCCTTCGAGGAGGGCGACGACGTTGCGGCCCTTTCGGATCTGAAGGTTGTTGTAGGCCGTGGAGAGGCAGACAGAGCTTTGTGGCACATCGAAGGAGTTCGGGTGGGTGGTGCGATCAATCTCGGACTGAAGTGCGTCGGCAGTCTTGCCGCTGGGGGCGAGGAGTTGGTCGGCTATCTCTCTTTGAATGGAGAAGACGGGGATGTCCCACATCTGCCCAACCAATGCGTAGCTGGGGCCCCCGGCGGAGCGCTGGGAGGTGGCGGGGATTGGTTTGATGGCGCGGGGAACACGGTCCTGAACGAGGAGGACTGCCGCTGCGCCCTGCTTTCGTAGCTGCTCGATCTTGTCCCAGTAGAAGGCGTGATAGCTGTCGAGGGTCCCCATGAACTTCGAGTGGGGATCGTCGGCCTGGGGTTCGCGGGTGAAGACGAGGACTACTTTGCCCTTGAGGTCGATGTTGGCGAGATCGTTGTAGGCGAACTCGGGAGCGTCGATGCCGTAACCGGCGAAGACGATGGAGCCACAGGCTGTGGCCGGATGCAGACTCTGGCGGTTCCAGCGGAAGTCTTTATCTATGGTGTAGGTGTGATCGACGTTGTCGATCTTCGCCTTCATGGTGGTGTGCTGGTGGTCGAGGTCGCCGGAGACGATGTCCATGCCCTGGAAGAAGGTGCCGTTGTCACCGACGGGTTTGAGGCCCAGCCGCATGAACTCAGAGGCGATGTAGTCGGTGGCGATGCGGTCTTCGGGGCTGGTGATGTTACGGCCGGAGAGATCGTCCGAGGCGAGGAAGTACAGGTCGGCCTTGAGGTCGGCGGGCTGTATGAGGTCGGCTGCCTGTCTCGGCGGCTGGTTGGCTCCCTGTGGAAAGGATGCCTGCGAACAGAAGAAGAGACAAGCGGCGAGAACGGCGCAGAGGGTGTGTTGCGAGGAGGTGGTCTCAGTCGTAATGACTGCCGAGGCCTGACGGATGGGCATGCCTCTGTTGTAGCACGGAGAAGCTATCGTTTGCGGGTTGTTTGCCAGGCCTTCGAGTATTTCCAACTGGTGTAGGTGGAGTGATAGAGGTGGAGGAGGAAGCCCTCCCGGCCATCGAGGAAGCCGCAACGGAAGATGTAGTTCCAGAAAAAGGTGAAGGTGGGGATGAGGAGGATGTTGTAGTAGAAGCCGAGCGAGGAGCGGCTGGTCTTTCCCTTGGATACGACGATCTGGGCGCCGAGAGTGCTGTATCGATCCATGTGCTCGACGTAGCTCTCGATTGTTGGGTAGGCGTGGTGGATGAGATCGGCGTGAAGAGTTTCGAGGTTGCCGTCGAAGGCAATGGTTTCATGAACGGGACGGTCGGTGAAGCGGGCTGGCGGGGCGAAGTTGGCGGCGTGGCGGCGGAAGAGGCGGAGCTTGGGGTCGGGGTAGTAACCACCGTAGCGAATCCATCGGTTAAGGAAGAGATTGCGTCGACGAAGGAGGTAGGCGTCGGCGGAGGGGTTGCCACGCAGGAGGGCGCGGATCTCAGTCTGAAGCGCGGGGGTGAGTTCTTCGTCGGCGTCGAGGGAGAGGACCCAGACGCCGGTACATTTCTCGATGACGGAGTTCTTCTGGGCGGAGAAGCCCTTCCACGGTTCGGAGTAGACTTTTGCGTTGAAGGATTTGGCGATCTCGATCGTGCCGTCGGTGGAGCCGGAGTCGAGAACAATGATCTCATCGGCAAATTGGACGCTGGCCAGAGTGCGCGCCAGATTCGCTTCTTCGTTGAGCGTGATGATAGCTACAGAGAGCGTTGGCGGCATAGGTGGGACGATTTTGTCCTGGCAGTATGTTGGGTAATGTTTTTATAGTACCGGTTTAGGGCGATAACCACACTACAAGATGCTTATTTGTTGGTGAAATAGGTTCGCCGTTTCCGTTTTGGCTTATGGGTCAGGTCAGAGTGATGGTGGGATCGCTGAGTTGCTCGCGGAGAAGGCGTTGGATGAGGGTTTTGAGATCTTCTCCGGTTTTGGAGAGGGTGAAGGTGCGGGAGGATTCGGACCAGTCGAGCTTGTAGCTGGTGGCCTGAGCGGAGATCCAAATCTGCCGGATGGGTGTGTTGGGGGTGACGACGAACTTGCTGGAACCGTCTTCGAAGATGATGTTCATGACGCCATTGTTGTCTTCGAACTCGAAGGTGCCATCATTGTCCTCGGCGGCGATGAGGGACTGCTTGAGGGATTCGAGGGCGAGGTCGGACTCGCGGCGGAAGGTGGATTCGTCGATCATGGGCTTAGTGTAACGGCAGGGAGTAAGGATTAGGGAATAGGAAGTCGCAGGCAACAGCAACAGCAAGGGTGGCGAGAGGGTAAAATTGCCGTATGGTCCGGGCGATTGAATGCCTGGCAGTCCAAGTTTTAGGGGTGGTCCGTTGCACAAGATTGTCTTTCTGCTGATTTTCCTGGGGATGTTCCCGTTGAACGTTGAGGCGCAGGATGACTCCGAAGGTTTTGCCGAGAAGTGGCAGACGCGTGCTAGCCGGACCCAAGCGAAGCAGCCTAAATGGAGTGTACCGATGGTGGCTCCGTTTCCCATGGTGGCGCAGGTGTATCGTACGGATTTCACGCATCAGATTACCTCGACAGGGCCCGAGATCTGGAACCTGGGAACTGGCAAGGGGTTCAACCTGATTCCATTTGCCAATACACAGATCGATATTTTGACGCCGGGCTATGTTCTGCACAACGATAGCGCTCCGGATGGATTTGGAGATATTTCGTTTCTGGCGAAGTATCGGTTTCTCTCTGCCAACGAGCAGCATGGCAACTACGTCATGAGCGGGGCGGTCGGGTGGTCGTTTCCTACGGGAAGCTATAAAAATGGGGTTGCGACGGCCATGATTACGCCTACTTTGTTGGGCGGAAAAGGGTTTGGCAGACTTGCCGTGATGAGCAGCTTGGGTGGAGGTCTGCCTATCTCCGACGCGCGGACGAATGGGCGGACGATCCACGCGAATACCGTGGCGCAGTATCATGTGGGCAAATATTTCTGGCCGGAGGTGGAGTTCAACACGACCAGCTATTTGGGTGGGACGCGGGATGGGAAGACGCAGACATTTATCACCCCCGGAGTGATGGTGGGAAAGTTTGCCTTGCGGCCGGAGGGAGCGAAGAGCCGGATGGGCTTGGCAGCGGGCGTGGCTTTTCAGACGGCGTTGACGAGCTTTCACACCTATAACCATGCGGTGGTGGTCAGCGTGCGATTCGGTTTTTAGGGCTGCTGCTGCGAGGGTTGAGTACACAAAAAAGAGCCGCCCGGTGAGGGCGGCTAGTAGAGCAGAGGAATCGATCCTATTGCACAGTGATGTCGGCTTAGGAGACGGATATAACTCTGTTCGTACGCATGGCGGCCGAACCGATATGCAAGCTGGCCGGCGGGAATCGCACCGGCGAGGTTTCCCACGGCCATCGCGGTCGTGAGCAGGCCGAGGAGCTTTTCTGTGTAGCCGTAACCTACGAGGAAGAGATTGAACAGAAAGAAATAAATCGATAGGCCCAGGCTAAAAAAGAGGCAGCAAGGAAGATCCAGAACTGTCGTACGGGTTGATGATACGAAAGTCGCCAGCGGAGGCCCCGCAGGATAGTGGTCACGTTGAGATAGGTGTACGAGAAGATTCGCGAGAGGAGATAGGTGGTGTATTGTTTATACGGATTTGTGGTGTTCGACCTTCTCGATCGCCTGTTCTCGAACTTGAACGCCGGGGAACTAATAGAGGGGATATGATTTGGCACGAAGACTCGTTTGAACAGGGCTATTTTTGTTTTGGGCGATGTGAGGAAGCTTAAGTGCAGCCAAACCGAATCTTTGTTTTGATGAAACATGCTCTCAAGGGTCGATCCGGTGAAGCGGTGCAGCCATTGTTGACGGATCGATGAGAGGCTTGCGACTTCGTTCTCGGCCAGCTGGTGAAGATCACAGCCGAACCAGGCTCTGGCATAGTAGAAGGCTATTGCTTCAGACGAACGCAGCGAGGGACTGTGGGTCTCACTCCAGGTCTTCCAGAAGGCATCGTCGTTTGCGCGAGAGTGAAGAAAGTTAGCTAGCTCGCGGACGTGATGAATTACCCAATCACGGGCAAGTAGGTTGCGGAGGACATGAAGGGTGAAATAGCCGAGATGGTCGACAGGACTCAAGCATGAGAAGGAAAGGCCGTCGATGATCCTTGTGGTCCGTCTCTCCCAGAAGCCGTCGACCTCCGGTATGGGGAACAGGGAGACTGCCTGGTTCCAGAGGCAGAAGTGTAGCTCAATGGAGAGTGGCATCTCCGGATCGAAGGGATTGCCTCTCCACTGCCAGTTGCCCAGGCGAACCATTGTCGGTACATGGTCGGCACGACGGTAGTCGAATCTCTCGTCGGATTTGTAGCCTATGGATTGCAAGGCGGTTCGAGCGGACCCGATCATCTCGGGTAGGCAATACAGGTCAAGATCGGATTGCGAACGGAAGCGCGGATCTTTGACGTAGTCGGGAGCCTGCGTGAAGCCTTTGATCATGATGTGATCAACTCCGGCTTTATTGAGAGCCTCTGCGGCTTCTTTGTAGGTGGCCTTCATGCGCTCGAACCGTAGGGTATTGTCGGCGACGTTTGTCCTGAGCCGCTCGGCTACCCATGATGGAAAGCCGGACCCTTGGAGTCGCGCGAGCGGCAACGTAAGATGCGCCAGGTCGCAGAAGGTGAGTAGGCTGGTCCATTCGTGATCGTCCAGTCTTTGCAGTGGCGTTGTGTCTGGTTCGCGTAGCCGAAGGGCGGCTATGAGAGCGGTGACCTCGCGCGGAATCTGCAGCGCTGGCATATCGGTCGCGATGGTATGTAAGTTCATAAAGGATTACCGTCCCGTGAGTGCCAAGGTTTCAAGCCGCTCTATGGCCCAGTCCAAATCGGTGTAGCGGAGTTCGAAGATCTCGACGTCAAGCAGATGGCGAATGGCGGCCTCCTGAGCTGGGTACGTTGCCGTGGTCTTCAATGGAAATTGATTGAACCAAGACAGGGCGGTCTCCCTCGAGTGGGGAAAGAGGCCTGGAGTCTCTGCGTCGCGGCGGTTGAGAAAGATGATGGATTTTACGATCGCCGATTCGGCGGTGCGCAACTCGGGGAGATCTGCGGTAGGAATCTCGATGGATGGTTTTCCGGTAGCGCGTGGAGTGATGGGACGTCCCTCAAGCTCAGGGAAGAGCTGGACTCCCGAGTCACGGAGGCGAACCTGGTGGCAGTTGCCCAGGACCATGCGGTCTGTGCGATCGAAGGGAAGATAGCTGGCGTCGTCACAGACGAAGGTCCAGCCGGCGCGAGCTCCGGCAAAGGCGAGAGAGGATTTGCCGGCTCCGGAGTCGCCGCAGAGCAGCATGCCGTGTCCAAACGGAGCGACACAGGCGGCGTGGAGTGGTGCGGCGCAGAGAGTGGACACCATGCAGAGAGCCGCAGTTTCGAGGATGTGGTATCGCAGGTACAGAGAAGATTCCGCTGTCTGTTGTGTAACCCATCCAAACGAGAATCCAGCGTTGAGATCGGAGATGGTGAAGTTATTAGCGTCGGCGATATTCGACATCAAGCCTTTTTGTATCCTGCAGACCGGGGCTGGCGGTATATTGGGCGAGTCGGTTGCGTTCCCAGTTACTCCTATGCGAAGAACTAGCGGCGGGCATGAGAATCTGGACTGGAATAGGCCCCAACTTTGCTGAGCTGCCGTCAGAACCGCTGGGGAATTTGTGGCGATCTCCAGGGGAAAGCCAAGAGGGAAGTGCAGCGCTCTCAGAGGTAATTTGGCGTTCAAGAGTACCGGATCGGCCTCGGTAGGAACGATTTCTTCCATGGCTCTGACGATATCGGGAGTCAGCATCTGCATTTTGGCTCTTCCATGAATCGCATTGACTGTGGTTTATAGCTACGCTGCGGCCATCTATTTTGCATACTCTTCACCTGAATAGGCACGTGGCTCTCCCAAGCTTCCTGCAGGGGGTAGATGACGCAGATAGAGGACGATGGTCCACATGTCCTCATCGCTGAGGATTCCCTTCGACGCAGGCATGCCAGATGGAGAGAGTCCATTTTCGATGATCCATTTCAGCTGTCCGTCGCTATATCGTTGAACCTCCGGAGATGCGAGCGAAGGGACAGGAGGTGACATGTTGCCAGCAAAGGGCACACCGGTATTTTGTCCGTCACGACCGTGACAGACGACGCAATAGAAGCCAAAGGTCTGCTTTCCGGTTTCGATCTTGTCCGGGGTGCTTTGAACGGGATTCTTGTCGTGTCTGCCGCCTACTGTAACAGTGTGCTTGGTCCATTGGACGACTGCGGACTCGGCCTTACCGGGCGGGGTTACCTTGCACCCGGTGAGGGCGAGACATGCGGCACATGCGAAGACAGCAAAGAAACCGTCGAGCCGCATAGTCATTCCTCAACGTGAACGGTAAAGAGCATCGATCCATGACCGCTGCCGCAGAAACTTCCGCACTGGCCGGGGAAATCTCCCACGCTGGTGGGCGTGACGGTGATATCGGCTGGATGCCCCTTGGAGACTTCCTGTTTGATTTGGAGACCCGGGACGAGAAGGGCATGAGTGACGTCGTCGGAGACCAGGTGCAGTTTGACGGTCTCTCCCTTCTTCAAGGTAATTTCAGACGGGGAGAAGGAGAATCGATGCGCGCGGATCTCAATGGTGCGAATCTGTTCCTGCGCCGGGGACGGTGACGGTATCTGCGTAAAAAGGCCGAGCACCAGCACGGCAGACAAGATTCGTTTTATATACTTCACTGTGCAAATCCTCCATTTGCTTGGATGGGTTAATACTTCGAGGTGAGTTGCCGAGCTATGGCGCCATGTACTTGAGGAGAAGCTGCTCATCCTGGCGGGACAGGCGTGCGCGTGTGCGCATGTGCATGATGACTGTGCCTGTGATCCTTGGAGGGATGATCATGGGTGGAACGTGACAACGACCGCAGTTCGTTTTGAAGACTCCTTCTCCTGTGGGTTGTGCATTCTGACTGGAAGAGGACGTGCTCTGCCCCTTGTTTGGCGATGATTGCTCAGTCTGCAATGCAGCATTAGCAAACGCCAGGCTTGAGAGAAACAAAAGAACGAAGACACAAAGATTAGAACGTTTCATTTTGTCCTCCCTGGCCACAATGGAAACAAGAATCGGTAGGTGAAGCCGACGTTCCAGATATTTGAATTTCCTTGCGAGCTGAAGTTTCTCCCGTAGCTCGAGATGAATCGCAGGTCATCGCGTACGTAGTAGTTGAGGCCTACGTCAAATCTTTGGGTGTTGACGCTAGGGAGACTATTTCCTCCACCATTGGAAGGAAAGAACTGCTGGATGCGACCTACGATCTGTGTTCGTTGGAAGATGGATGGGATTGGGAGTTGCTGGAAGCGGTATGCCGATTCCAGCCAATAGCCACGGCCATTGTAGCTGTAGTCCGCCTCGGCTTTTATATCTAGTGGAATCGAGGGGGGCTGCCAGGAGATGTAGTTCGCCACGCTGTTGATCTCACGATTCTGGAGAAAGCGCTGGTAGGAGGTTCCTATTTCCAGATGAGCACGAGTGAGATATAGGCTTGCATCACCACCCGCAACACGTGCCGACTGAAGCTGATTGATATCGCTGCGTGTCGAAAAATATGCCGTGTACTGAACGGAATAGGAGGGCTTTTGTACAGCAACTCCGCGCAGCATGAAGCCGTTGCCCGATCCACTTGTTCGGGTGCCTATGGTGGCGTTGATGGGAGAATCCTGCAGGTTTCTGATCCAGATTGGCTGGAGACGCTCATTGAAAAGTCCGAATGGAAGCAGATATCTTCCGGCAGTAACGATGACATGAGTGTTTGCCAACCAGTTTACTTGCGCAAATTCAACGGTTTTGAAGACCTTCCCAGTGAAGGGCCCGCTAGTCAGATTTTCCCTCTGAAAAAAACCAGTGAAGTCGGTACGGGATTCGAGCAATACATGGGAGCCAAATGGCACAAGCAGAATGGGATTGATCTGAGGCTCGAGTGTGGTTACTCCGCCACTCACGTTGTGGACATAGCCCATGCCACCGGATATTGCCGGTATATATCCGGCATGATTCTCAACTGCCTGCGTATCCTGTGCGGTTACGCGGCTGGGCAAGATCAAACAGAGCGCGATAACCAGTGCCGGGCACGCGTATTTTCGTTGATCTCTTAGTCGCACGATAGTGAATCCGTCCTTTCTATGTCGAGTGGCTCCACTTATTGAGCAACTAGGGAGTCTCTCAAACTCCGTGGAATGAAGTTGACTATAGAAAGATCTGAAGGCCGATTTGTCACCGGCTTGTCAGTGGATTGTCAAAGTCTTCAATATGACGAAGTTGCGGTAAAATCCCGACAAAATCGTGACAAAGAGAGAGAGAGAGGAGAGTGGTCAATACTTGGTCTCGATTCCCATTTAGTGCTGAGGCGAGACCGTGAATTTTTCTTGGCACGATGCTCTCGGATAGGACAAGTTGGATGGGAGAGAATCCGCCAGCCGCTATCGTGGCTATGAGTTCGAGCGACCCCGATGTCGCAAACCGGGCGGGCAATTCTTCCAAGCGTGCGAGTGGCGCTTCAATCCGGAAACGCTCAGGGCGTGAACGATGCACCCAGATCCTTGCGTGGCAAGGAGACCGCGAAGCTCGTCCTATGCTCCGGTCGATTGCTCAGTCGCACCCTGAAGATCGTAAGCTGATCGAGTGGGCGATCGAAAAGATAAATACCTTGACTTTCGCTTTTTAGGGTTCGTGGCGCTCGTCATCTTTGGCGTGTTGCGCGACGGAATCCCTTCAGTCGAGCACACACAGGGTTTTCTTAGATTCTGGTCGGGGTTAGCTAGTTCGGTTCTAAGAGCTCGCTATGAGAAAGGGAACCAAAGGACTTCTACATTGCTGGGAGTGGAAGAGGAGGCTTGTAGCTCTCTTCCACTCCTCCGTTGACGTTTAGGAGTTTTAAAAATGGACAAAGGGAATATTTTAGAAGGGGATATCGTCGTCGGTGATACCGGTGTCGGCGTAGTCGGGCTGGCTGGTTGGGGTGCGCTGGTCGTAGCTGGCGGTGTTGGACTTGGAGTAGCCGCCACCTTCGCCGCCGGATTTGCCGCCGAGGAGGGTTAATTCGTTGACCAGGATTTCGGTCTTGTAACGCTTCTGGCCGGACTCCTTGTCGTCCCAGGAACGGTTGGTGATTTTTCCTTCGACGAGGATCTGGGAGCCCTTTTTGACGTAGTCGCGGACGACTTCGGCGGTGCGCTGAAAGCAGACGATGTTGTGCCACTCAGTCGTATCGACCCAGCCGGTGCCCTCTTTCTTGCGGTCGGCAGTGGCAAGGGAGAAGCTGGCGATAGTCATGCCGCCCGCGGTGGAACGGATTTCAGGATCTTTGCCTACGTTGCCGAGGAGGAATACTTTGTTGACGCCTTTTGCCATGCTGATGCTCCGGTTGTTACAGGTTTAGAAGGTTGAGGATAGCAGATGGAGGGCTGTGAGGACGATGGTTAGCGTCGGCGATCGGCGAAGAGTTTCATGGCGGCGAGGAGGAGGGTGAGGAAGCCGGTGGGGAGGCAACCCATGGCCAGCATGAGGGAGAGCCAGCCGGCGTTGGTGTGAGGGCCCTGGCGGCCTACTCCGCCGAAGATGGTGAGGGTTGCAAGGGCGGCGAGAGCTCCTACGGCGAAGATGGTGAGGCCAGTGCGGAGTAGTTTTTTTGTGTCTGGCTGCATAGGGCGAACGACGACAGGTGGAACAGTGACGGCACGACCGGGGTTAGTGGATCAGGGATTGCATGAGGTAGACGATGACTCCGGTGAGGGAGACGTAGAGCCAGATGGGGAAGGTGTAGCGGGCCAGCTTCTTGTGCGTTGGGAAGCGGCCGGTGAGTGAGAGGAAGAAGGTGATGAGGATCAGCGGGAGAGCAAGGATCGACAGGAGAATATGAGAGAGGAGGAGCTTCCAGTAGAAGGGCCACCAAGGGCTGAGACGGTTGAAGTGGGTTTCGCCGTGGAGGGTGAAGTTGACCAGGTAGGAGACCAGGAAGATGGATGAGAAGAAGAAGGCGGTGAACATCGCTGCGCGATGCTGCGGGATGGCACGGGCGCGGATGAAGCGGTAGCCGAAGAGGAGAGCGATGGTGCTGAGCGCGTTGAGAACCGCGTTTAGCAAGGGTAGGGAACGGAGCTGGGTTCCGGCGACGTCGGTGGGGGTGTGGAAGTAGACGAGCCAGCAGATGAGCGCGCTTGCCAAGGCGCTGACCGCGATGATGGTGGCGATGATGGCGGGCGGGGTGCGGAGACTGGTGCTGGGCAGCGTGTTTTGCCTTAGAGGAGGATTCGTCGTGCGCATTAGAAGAGGAGGCGTCCTTTGGCGTCGAGCATCATGGCGGCGAGGAGGAGGGGGAGATAGAGGACGGAGGCCTTGAGGAGGTCGCGGGCGTATTCGCGAGAGGATGGAGCGAGGGGAGAGCGCAGGATGCGGGCGAAGCGGATGGTGTACCAGAGATAGCCGAGGCTCAGCACGGTCGCGGCTACAGCGTAGAAGTAACCGGTGGTATGGAGGGCTACGGGCCATAGGCTGACCGGGACCATGAGGACGGCGTAGAAGAGGGCCTGGATGACGGTGCTGCGGGCGGCGTCCTGCGCGTCAGGCTGGGTGGGGGTGAGACGGATGCCGGCGGCGGCATAGTCGTCGCGGTACATCCAGCCGATGGCCATGAAGTGGGGGAACTGCCAGACGAAGAGGATGGCGAAGAGCGCGACGGCGGGCCACTCGATGACTCCGCGGACGGCGGTCCAGCCGATGAGCGGTGGGAGGGCTCCGGGAAAGGCTCCGATGAAGGTGTTGATAGGGGTGATGCGCTTGAGCGGAGTGTAGATGCCGACGTAGCCGATGGCGGTGAGGAGGGTGATGGTTCCGGTGAGGGGGTTAGTGGTGTAGGCGAGGTAGAGGCTGCCGAGGAAGATGGTGGCGAAGCCGAGGATGAGGCCGTGGGCGAGCGAGATGCGGCCTGCAGCCATGGGGCGGTTGGCGGTGCGTCGCATGGCAGCGTCGGTGCGACGCTCGAGGGCCTGATTGAGGGCGCTGGAGCCGCAGGTGACGACGGCGATTCCGGCGAGGGCCTGGAGGAGACCGGCGTGGAAGGGGCTGATTCCGCTGCTTAAGCTGCCGAGGTAGAAGCCTGCTCCGGCGGTGATGATGACCATCGTCGAGACGCGGAGTTTGAAGAGGGTGGCGTAGTCGGCGAGGAGGCTGGGCATGGCCTTCGCGGGCGCGAGGATGTGATCGGTTGTCGCGGAGGTAGCCACGTTTTTAGGATACCGCGTATGACGTCGATTTTTTGGAGCTGCAAGGGCGACGAGCGATATTCGATTCTGCTTGTGCTTGCATTGGCGGTTGCGACATTGTGCTGTGCATAGTTCTTCCTTTTGAGGGTACCCCTCCCCCCCCGGTACTTTTGGCGTAAAGTCCTTTTATTCAGTTGTTTACAGGATATCTTGTTTGCAAAGTCGTGCAATAAAAGGGTTTACGGGTAAAGTCGTCTCCTGATTGAACTTACGGGTGTGAAGGGGAAAGCCCCGGTTTTTGGCCGGGGCTTTCTTTGATTCTGTTTTAAGTGTAACGGATTTGGGGAAACTAATCGGCATTTGGATGTTAGTGATAGATATCGGGTTAGGTTGAATCGAAGCTTGATAGGAAAGCAGGAATACAGCGCTTCGGCAGAGAGTCTAAAGCCTTTGGGATCTGGAGGCACTTGGGGGTTCTTCGACTGCGTTTTAGGAAGGACAAGCAACAGCAAGGGACGATGAGCTTGGTTGTTGGAAAGGTCCGGGCTGTTGTGGTGAGTCAAGATCTTCGGGATCCTTCCCCTTCGACAAGCTCAGGGTCAGGATGACGACGGGAGACAAGCAACGGCAAAAGCCGACGGAAGACAAACGACGGCAAAAACAATGGCAATCGTGGAGGTTTTCGGTGGCCTCTTCTTACGTCAATGAGACGTTTGCAGCGCGGAAACCGTGGTGGTGCGATGCTGGTGCTGTCCCTGTGTTGGCTCAGGAGTGCTTTTTTGGTGGAGATGCTCGATAAGGTGAATTGGAGGCATGGGCTGAAGACGGCGGTTGCCGCGGGGATCTGCCTGGCGCTCGCGAGGGTCTTCGGGCTTTCTCAGGGATACTGGGCGTGCGTCACTGCCGTTGTGGTGATGCAGTCGGAGAGGGCCGCGACGCTGACCGCGTCTCGGGACCGTCTGGTAGGTACTGCATTGGGGGCGCTGGTGGGGTGGGGAATGGCAATCGTGTGGCATGGCCATTTGATCGTGTATGCCCTTGCGGTGCTGGTTTGCATGTTGATCCCGGAGTTGATGGGGCTGAAGGGGGCAGGCCGGATGGCGGGAGTGGCAGCGACGATCATTCTGCTTGTGCCGAGTGCGGCTCCGCATCGGAGGATTGCGCTGGATCGATTTCTTGAGGTGAGCTTCGGGATTATTGTGGCGCTGGTGGTTTCGCAGACGCTGTGGCGCGAGACTTCGGCTGCGAGGGTATCGCCGAGTAGTGGGTAAGGAGGCGGTTTATTGCGAATTCTCATTGTGTGGAAGGATGGTTGGTACTCACATAACAAGCTTTTGGGTTACGAATAGATTCATCTGGTGAGTTCTTCAGTTCAGTCCCCAAAGCAGAGGCAAATTGTTGCTTGGCTGGTGTGGGATGAGCATGAGCCAAAGACAGGAACGAAGCATGCGATGACATGGAAGCATGCGTGGGTAGTAACGTTTTTCAGGATGACATAGCGTGGTTGTGTGCGGAGAGAATAGACAAAGGCACCCGCAGGTCCTTCGACTCGCGCTGCGCGCATCGCTCAGGATGACACGATTTTTGGCGAGGTTGAGGAGAACAAGCAACGGCAAAGGCGAAATGCGGGGATTCTTCACTGCGCTCAGAATGACGAGCGTGTGAGGGGGGCAGAATGACGAGCGTTGTGGCGAAGCCTGCTTGTACGAGTCAGGGTTTGGGGCGGAGTTGGGTTAGCAGGGCTTCGGCGGTGGGTTGGGTGTTGAGGATGTCTTCTTTTGTTAGCCAGGCTCGGCGGAGTTGGGTGATGCCGTAGCGGATCTGGTTCAGCTCTTCGGTGCTGTGGGCGTCGGTGTTAACTACGATCTTGCAGCCGTGTAGTTTGGCGAGGCGGAGGTGGAGGTCGTTGAGGTCGGATCTTGCCGGGCTTGCGTTGTGCTCTACGGCTACGCCTAGTTCGGCGGCTCGCTTGAGGATCTGGTCGATGTGGATGGCGTAGGGTTCGCGGCTCAAGACCTTGCGTCCGGTGGGGTGGCCGAGGATGCGGGTGTATGGGTTCTCGAGAGCGCGGAGGACGCGTGCGGTCATCTCTTCGATGGATTGGCTGAAGTGGCCGTGGACGCTTGCGATGACGATGTCCATCTGGCTAAGAGTGGAGTCGTCGAGATCGAGAGCGCCGTCGCTGAGGATGTCTACCTCGATGCCGGGGAGGATGCGGAAGTTTGGCGGTAGAGAAGCAGGTTTCTCCGCTCCGCTGCGCTCCGGTCGAAATGACAGGCTGTTCCAAAGGATAGAGAGCCGAGGGCTGATGGGTGGTGTGTTTCTTGTGAGAGCTTCGGCTAGTTCAGCAAGGTCTTGCTGCAGCTCGGCGTCTACCTCGCGAATGCGTTTGATGTGGGCGAGGGCTCGGGCATCGTCGAGGCCGTTGGTCATGGCGAGATTCTTGCTGTGGTCGGTGATGGCGATGTAGCTAAGGCCGCGGCTAAGGGCGGCTTCGGCCATCTGGAGGATGGTGTCGCGGCCGTCGGTGGCGTCGGTGTGCATGTGGAGGTCGCCGCGGATGTCGGCCAACGTGATGAGCGTGGGCAACGTGTGGTTGGCGGCGGCTTCGAGTTCGCCGGAGTTCTCGCGGAGCTCGGGTGGGATGTAATCGAGATCGAGAGCTTTGTAGATATCGGCTTCGGTGGCTGCGGCGACGATGGTGTTGTCTTCGATGCGGAGGAGGGCGTACTCGTTGAGGGTGAGGCCACGTTTGATGGCGCGCTGGCGAAGGGCTACGTTGTGCATCTTGGAGCCGGTGAAGTATTGGAGGGCGGCTCCGTAGCTGGAACGGGGAAGGAGGCGGACGTCGACCTGGAGGTTGTTGCGCAGAGTAAAGGAGACCTTGTTCTGACCCTTGGCGATGAGCTTGTCGATGAGGGGGAGCGAGGCGACGTGTTCGATGGCGGCGGCTACGACGTTGGCTTCGCAGGCGGGGCCGGTGACGAGGAGGTCGAGATCGCCTACGGTCTCGCGGCCTCGGCGGAGGGAGCCGGCTGGGGTGATCTCGTCGATGCCGGGGAAGGCGCGGATGAGGGCTGAGATGCGATCGGCATGGTCTGTGGCCTGATCGATGCGGAAGCGGCTGGAGTTCCTGCGATGGTCCTCGATGCCCTTGAGGAGCTTGGTGGTGAACTTCTCGCCCATGCGGGGGAGCTTGTTGAGGTGGCCGGCTTTGGCGGCCTCTTCGAGGGCGTCGATGTCGGCTACCTGAAGGGCGGACCAGATGAGGGCTACTGTCTTGGGGCCCATGCCGGGGAGGCGCAGGAGCTCGAGCATGGTGGGTTTGTATTTGGTGAGGAGCTCTTCACGAAGCGGCATGGTGCCGGTGGAGACCAGAGCGACGATGTTCGCGGCCATGCCTTTGCCGATGCCAGGAATGGCAAGAAGCGCTTTGGGATCGGAGTCGGGTGTGGTAAGAGTGGCGAGCTGAGTCGTCTGTTGCTCGACGGCTTCGGCGGCGCGGCGATAGGAGCGGATGCGGAATGGGTCAGCGGTATCGATCTCGAGGAGAGCGGCAGTTTCGTCGAGGAGGCGTGCGATAGTGATGTTGTCCATGAGAGTCAGAGGCCGACAGATACACGCCAGCCTACCGAGTCAGTATGCAACATCCCGCTTGAAAGGCGAAGCGGGCATACCTAAATAGGGGGTGCTATGCATTATGTATGAGGGCGGTGCATAGCACCTGGAGAGGGTAGAAAATTAGCCTGCAGCTTCTTTAAGACGCGCCACCTGATCGGCCTGAGGGCCCTTGCTGCCCTGTATGATGTCGAACTCAACCTCATCGCCCTCTTTGAGGCTCTTGTATCCCTCGCGTTGGATAGAGCTGTAATGAACGAAGACGTCGGCACCCTCGTTGCGACCGAGGAAGCCGTACCCTTTTGCGTTGTTGAACCACTTTACTGTTCCCTTGTATTGTGCCAAGACCAAACTCCTTGCTGTTCTGCGATCGAGTTCCATTACCGTTGCAAGAGATTCGTGATGGTGATGTCACTCAATCAACTCTGACGCAAAAGTTGTAGCTGGAGTTTTCTTTGGCGGCTTTTCTTTAAGGTCTCTCCTTTTGGGGTGTATTGAAGGTTTAAAAAACGATGAATGTCGGGTCTTATCTAGGAATAGAAGGGCGAAAGAAGATGCAAACGAATGCAAGGTCTCGCTACCGCGCAACTCGCGGAGATTGTGCAGTCTATCACCTTGCATCGATTCAGATAACGGTCTGAGGCTTGACCCTAACGGGGGCGAGATGTTAGGGACTAGAGACGTCCAGAGCGACGCGCGGCGTCGTAGAGCATGAGACCGATGAGGGTCTTGCCGTCGTGGATCTTGTTGGTGGCGACCAGGGCAAGGGCTTCTGAGAGGGGGAGGCGGAAGACTTCGATCTGCTCGTCGACTTCGGGCTGGGAGACGCCATCGCGGATGTCGCGGGCGAGGTAGATCTGCATCCACTCACCGAGGAAGCCGGGGCTGGCGAAGTATTTGGTGAGGAGGGTCCAGCGTTTGGCGCGGAAGCCGGTCTCCTCGATCATCTCGCGTTTGGCGGCGGCGAGGGGGGCTTCGCCGGGTTCGACGCGGCCGGCGGGGAGTTCGAGGAGGAACTGGCCGGCAGCGTGGCGGTACTGGCGCTCGAAGATGATGTCGGGGTCTTTGGGGTTCTTTGACTCGTCCACGGCGAGGATGACCACGGAGCCGTTGTGGCGGATGACATCGCGGGTATTGGTAGCGCCGCCGGGTTCAAGGACTTTATCGGTGAAGACGGAGAAGACTTTGCCCTTGTAGGAGAGCTTTGATGAGATGAGCTTTGCCTTGCCGGCTGCTTTTTTCTTGTTGGTGGGAGGCTGCGGCTTCGGGGCGCTGGGTTTCTTTGTTGGGGCGGCCATAAGGCTACGGTATCATCCTGCATCTAGGGGTGTGTGGATGGCATCCAACGAAAAGCACTGTAAAGTAAGGTCTGAGGTGTCCGCTGGCGGGCGGTGGGGCCGTGGGCCGAAGTGTAGTGCTGGTTTACGAGGACAAGTGGCTGCGATGAGTGTTGAGTGTTTTCCGATCACGGTGTTGCCCCATGTGTCGCAGATCTATCGTGACTATCTGACGATGGGTGACAAGCCTGCCGACGCGGCGGTGCGACAGTGGTACGGGGCGGAGCCGTTCGCAGGCAAGTGGATGCACAATTCGCGGCCGGCCACAGATATCTCGCGCGTGGCGGACGAGCTACACCAGCAGAATGTTGCGTTCGGTGCGGGTTCTGCCGCAATGGCGAACATTGAGAAGCTGCGAGCGGGAGCTCGGGCGGTGGTGACAGGGCAACAAGTGGTTTTGATGGGTGGGCCGTTGCTGACGCTGCTGAAAGCGGCTTCGGCAGTGGCGCGAGCTAGAGAAGCCACGCGGGCCAGTGGGGTGGAGCATGTGCCGATGTTCTGGCTGGCTACCGAAGACCATGATCTGGCCGAGGTAGACCAGGTTTCTCTGTTGAGCAAAACGACAGTAGAGACGTTGCGCGCAGGGTTGCGGGTTCATCGGCCGGTGCCGGTAGGTGGAGTGGTTCCAGGGCCCGAGATGGAGCAGGTGTTGGAGCGGGCGAGCGAACTGCTAGAGTATGCGCCGGTGACGGAGTGGCTGCGGGAGTGTTATCTGCCACAAGGGGATCGGAAGCCGACCCTGGCCAGTGCGTTTGGCAGGTTGATGGCACGGATTTTTGCGGATCAGGGTTTGATTGTGATTGATGCCTCTTCGCGTGAGTTCCATGCGCTGGGGGCAGGGACGCTGCGGTACGCGATTGAACATGCGGATGAGTTGCAGAGGGAGTTGATCACTCGCAGCGAAGAGCTGGTGAGCGCGGGCTATCATGCGCAGGTGATGGTGGCGGAGGGGGCGTCGCTACTGTTTCTGTTGGACGAGGGAACTGGAGAGCGGGTGGCGCTGCGCCGACCTTCAGATGGCCAGTGGAAGGCCGGCGGGCACGTCTATTCTTCGGAAGATTTGATTGCGATTCTGGAGAGAAGTCCGGAGCGGTTGAGTCCGAATGCCCTTTTGCGGCCGGTGTTCCAGGATACTTTGTTGCCGACTGCAGCCTATGTGGGCGGCCCAGCCGAAGTTGCCTACTTTGCGCAGAGTGCTGTGCTTTATCAGCGGATATTGGGGCGGATTACGCCGGTGTTGCCAAGATTGAGTGCGACGCTGGTTGAACCGGCGATTGCGGCTGTGATGGATAAGGACGAGATTCAACTGCCGGATGCAATGACGACGGCCGATGATTTGGCGCAGCGGTTGGGTGCGCGGGCAATGCCTGTTCCACTGAAGAGAAAACTGGCTGCGGTGGGGAATACTTTAGAGACCGAGCTGGGCGCATTGACGGAGTATCTGGGTGGAATGGATGTTTCGCTGGGCAAGTCGGCAGAGGTATCTGGCTCGAAGATGCTGTATCAGATGAACCGGTTGCGGCGGATGGCGGCTACGTATGAGCTGCAGAAGGAGGTTAGTCTGCGGAAACATGCTGAGGCGATAACGTTAAATGTGTTTCCCGGCGGACACCCGCAGGAGCGGGTGTTGGCCGGCGTATGGTTTCTGGCACGGTATGGGGAGGGACTGGTGGAGCGACTGGTGGGAGTGGCTGGAAATCAGTGTCCGGGGCATCTGGTGGTCAGGCTGTAAGCGTTGGGTCTTACGCTTTGAGGGTGCGCGGGTGGGTTTTAGAATGGTTGTTGAGGTGAGTTGCCATGGGTCTGAGCGATCAGCCGTTTGAAGTGATGTGTCCGGATTGCGGTGGGATGTTGACGGTAGATCCCGTGACGCGATCGGTGATTGCGCATAAGTCCGCTCCGAAGAAGAAGATGTTCGAGGACTTCGGCGAGGCGGCGAAGGCGCTGCGCGAGGCGGATGCTCGGCGGGACTCGATCTTTCAGCAGAGTGTGGATGCCCAGAAGAACAAGGATGATGTGCTGGCGAAGAAGTTTGCCGAGGCGGTGAAGAAGGCCAAGGAGACACCGATGGGAGAGCGTCCGCTTCGGGATTTTGATCTGGAGTAGGGAGCCCCCTGTAGGATAGCCGACCTTCCTGGACATGCGCTCAGCGGTAAAAGAAGGGCCGCCGCTTAATTCATTCGCCTACCACTTAGTTTTGCCTGCAACTCGAAATCATGTTTGCCTCACACTCGAAAGGTCTTCACGATGGCAACCGTAAAGCTCTGGACCGACGAAGAAGTTTCAGCCAATCCTCGGATAAAAGCAGTTTTTGATGACATACGCTCAACCCGTAGATCTGATTTTGTAAATAACTTCTGGCGGGCGCTCGCCAATCAACCGGCGCTTCTGGAACGAACCTGGTCAAGCATCAAAGAAGTCATGGTCGAACCGGGCTCGCTCGATCCACTCACCAAAGAGTTAATCTACATTGCCGCATCCACGATCAACGGTTGCAGCTACTGCGTGCACTCCCATACCGCAGCAGCCCGGGCCAAGGGTCTCAGTGACCAGCAACACGCCGAGTTTCTCGCGGTAGTCGGCATGGCAGCCGAAACCAATGCGCTGGCAACAGCACTCCAAATTCCTATTGATTCAGAGTTTGCGGTGGAATAGGAGAATATGGCTTGTTCTTAGCGCGGTGGCATGCCCGTTCCGCGGCGATTCAGCATGCCGATTAGGAACGTTGCGACGCAGACGGTAAACTGAAGAAATGCCACCAATCTTAAATGCGCAGGGGTTGACCAAGGCCTTTGGCGCGACCCCCTTGTTTCGTGAGATCTCTTTTACTGTTTCAGATGGCGACCGCATTGGGCTGATTGGGCCGAATGGGGCGGGGAAGAGTACGCTGCTGAAGGTGCTTGCGGGGGACGAGGATGCCGACTCCGGAGATGTTGCGGTTCGCAAACGGGCTCGTGTGGGATATGTGCAGCAGGAGTCGACCTTTGCTCCGGGAATGACGGTGCGCGCTGTGCTGGAGGCTGCGCTGGTTCGGGCCAAGGTAGCGGAGGGCGAGCACGAGGGACGGCTGCGGGAGACGAGTGGGCGGACTGGATTTCCTGATCTCGATGCCGAGGCGGCGAGGTTGAGTGGAGGCTGGCGGAAGCGGCTGGCGATTGCCGAGGCCGTGGTGACGCATCCGGATGTGCTGCTGCTGGATGAGCCGACGAACCATCTGGATTTGGCCGGGATTGTCTGGCTGGAGGAGCTGCTGAATGAGGGTAGTTTTGCTTGTGTTCTGGTCAGCCATGATCGTTATTTTCTTGAGAATGTTGCGACGGAGATAGTGGAGCTGAACCGTGTGTACGCGGACGGGTTGCTGCGGGTGAAGGGGAGCTACTCGAAGTTCATCGAGGGCAAGCAGGCGTATATGGAGGCGCAGAGCAAGCTGCAGGATGCGCTGAAGAACCGGGTGAAGATCGAGGTGGAGTGGCTGCGGCGTGGGCCGAAGGCCAGGAGTACGAAGGCCAAGGCGCGGATCGACAATGCGCAGGATTTGATTGGGCAGTTGAAGGATGTGAACTCGCGGGTGCAGACGGCGAGCGCGGGGATCGATTTCTCGGCGACGGATCGTCAGACGAAGCGGCTGGTTGAGTTTGAGGATGTCAGCGTTGTGCTGGGCGATCGGAAGATCGTTGAAGGATTGAGTTTTCTGGTGACCAGCGGGATGCGGGTTGGGCTCGTCGGGCCGAATGGGAGCGGGAAGACTACGCTGCTGCGGTTGTTGACGGGGGAGTTGGAGGCTTCGGCGGGGGTGGTCAAGAAGGCGGCGTCGCTGAAGATCGTCTACTTCAGCCAGACTCGTGAGCTGGAGGAGGGCGTGACGCTGCGGCGAGCGCTGGCTCCGGACTCGGACTCGGTGGTGTATCAGGGGCGCGTGGTGCATGTGGCCAGCTATGCCACTAAGTTCCTGTTTACCAGCGAGCAGCTGAATCAGCCGGTGGAGAGGTTGAGTGGAGGCGAGCGGGCTCGGGTGCTGATTGCGAAGCTGATGCTGGAGCCTGCGGATCTGCTGTTGCTGGATGAGCCTACGAACGATCTGGATATCGCTACGCTCGAGATTTTGGAGGAGAGTCTGCTGGAGTATACCGGGGCACTGGTATTAGTGACTCATGATCGTTACATGTTGGATCGGGTGTCGACGATTGTGCTGGGGCTTGATGGCAGAGGAGGAGCGGAGACGTTTGCGGATTATTCGCAGTGGGAGCAGTGGCGGGGTGTGAAGGTGGAGGAGGCGATCGCTCCGGGGGCTGCGGGGAAGGCTGTTGCTTCGGCTACAGCTGCTTCTGCTTCGCCTGCTGGGGGGAAGAAGAAGCTCTCTTACCTCGAGGCTCGGGAGTTTGCGGGGATTGAGGCTGCGGTGGAGGCGGCAGAGGATCGGTTGCAGGCTGCGCGGGAGGCGATTGATGCTGCGGCGACCGATGCGGCTAAGCTAACTGCTGCGCTGACCGAGATGGAGGCTGCGCAGGACGTCACGGACAAGCTGTATGCGCGTTGGGCGGAGTTGACGGAGAAGGCTGGATAGCTACTACTTCACTACTGCGCCGTTTTTCATGACGAAGCTGACCTTTCGCAGGACTGTGATGTCTTCCAGAGGATTCTCTGGGACTGCAATCAGGTCGGCGTAGTAGCTGGGCTTGATCTCGCCGATCTGTCCGCTCCAGCCGAGGAGCTTCGCTCCGTTGATTAGATCGGCTTTCAGTACATCTGCTGGTTTCATTCCGTACTGGACCATCAGCTCCATCTCGCGCGCTTGTGTGCCGTGGGGGAAGGGGCCTACGTCGCTGCCTACCGCGAAGGGTACGCCCGAGGCCATCTGTTTCTTGAACTCCGCTGCGTGGAAGGCCAGTTCGTTACGCTTCTGAGTTGCGCGCTCGGGGGTGGCGGCGTGGTCTGCGAAGTACTCGGCTATTGCGAAGGTTGGGACTGCGTAGATGACCTTGTCGTGCATCGCCTTCATCGTGGCTTCGCTAAGCTGGTAGGCGTGATCGACGGAGGCCACTCCGGCGGCTACGGCGAAGCCGGTTCCTGGTTCGGCTGTGGCGTGTACGGCTATTCCGCGGCCTGAGTCGATTGTTCCGCCTGTGCGTGCGGCTTCGGCTACTGCGGCGGCTAGTTGGGCTTCGGTGTACTGGTAGGGGGTTTTGAAGATGCCGTCGTGGAAGGAGTCCTTTCCTGTCTCGTAGATCTTGGTGAAGTCTGCTCCTCCTTTGCGCTGCTCGCGGATTACTTTGACGAGATCATCCGTCGAGTCGGCGTAGTCGGCATTGGAGAGGACGTGCTGGGCCGGGTTGTAGTTGATGGCGTCCTCGTGGCCGCCGAGGATGTCGACTGCGTTGCAGCTTACTCGCATGCGTGGGCCGAGGATCAGG
>Ga0193716_1000378_pt1 | contig 27557 bp, 22 predicted proteins | sample U2c1metaG_FD_145901 | JGI IMG/M metagenome (GOLD analysis project Ga0193716, IMG submission 145901) | Soil microbial communities from a riparian zone of the East river system, Colorado, United States - U2c1 | ecosystem: Environmental > Terrestrial > Soil > Riparian zone | place: USA: East River...
GAACATTATTAATCCCCTGGACTCGGAATTCAACGAGAACCGCAAAGAGCTGTTTTATATCGCTACCCCGGTAATCGGTGACTGGTACAATTATCAAAACTTCCCCGCCACGACCCAACTTCTGATGAATTGCATCCAGGACATACGGGTGACGGAATTCCGGCTGAAAAGGTTTTTCAAACGCGCCCGGCCTTATCATCTTGAACCCCGGCTCCTGCCCCTGGCCCGAATGACCTCCCCATCTTTTGCAAGCGGGCATTCCCTTTGGTCATTTACGGAAGCCTATATATTCAGTGAGATTATTCCGGTGAAAAGAGACGAATTTTTAAAAATGGCAGAAGAAGTTCGCTGGTCCAGGGAGCTAATGGGTATCCATTATCCCAGTGACAATGAAGCGTCCCGGGTTATCGGTTGGCACCTCCTGCAAGGTTGGTACCATAATCCGCAGTTCGTGACTGATTTGGAGAAAGCCAGGATCGAATGGGCAAACAAGAAAAAGATGCAGGGGCTTTAGCCTTTATATCTTATATACTTTTTATCTTTACAATGATATTGAAAGTGAAGAGAAGCGGAAAAAAAACCGTGGCTCCTCCGACAAAAACCACGTCATTCCGTAAGTCACCCAGCGCGTTGTTGACTGCCCGAATCCGGGTTATATTTGTTTGGTGGCTCACAATATGTGTTTTTTCAATTCTTCTATAGCAACTTTCATCTCTCGGACCCTTCCTACTCTTATGACATCGAGGAGTGCCAGCATCAAATAAAGGGTCGGATCCAACTGCGCAGCTTTTACCTGATCTTTATACAAGGGCTTTATCGCCAGACCTCGAACTTCTCCCCTGGGATCCGGCCAGACATAGTTCATCTCACTGGAAAATTGTTGTTGCATGAAGGGGTGCGAATGGGCCGTATATAGGCCATTTACCATGGTCCCGGGCCTGGCGGGAAACACGTACCGTAGACCATGCTCAATAAATTCCATCAGGGATTGACGATAAACCGTTTTGCTTTGGGCGTAATCCATTAACCCACCGATGTCGCTTCGATTCAGAGAAATGGAAATCTCAGCAGGGCTTAGAAAAAGCTCAGCAGCCAAATCCTTATTTTGCCAAGGACGCCCGTCTTTAGCTATGATTTTCAATAAGATAGCTATATCCTGCGGTCTCATCCCGTTATGCTCACCAATCATAGATCAAAGATAATGCAAATTTGCAATTTATAATTCATGAATCGTAAATTATAAATTGTGCACAAGCAAACGGCCTGAAAATCAGGCCGTTTGTTTTTTTTTTAAACTACAGTGACCAAAGCATCTCCAGATCCGAAAACTTACTGCTTCCGATGTTGCTTAGGTTTTCTACGTTCTTCCTTTACCTCTTCAAGCTGGACATCCTGAATGATAAGCGGCGTTTTAGCTGTATCTGTCCTGTTACTCGGGATAAGGAATATTTTTTCTTCTAGCCCCGCGTAATGGACCAGCTGCTGACAGGCATTTGCAAATGGGCTTCTACGGATATTGTCACAGCAGCCCGCCCTTACAATATTGTATTTTGACCGGGTATTGGCTTCCAGAATAAATCCGTATCCATCGAAAGGCGGATCCTCGCAAGGCATCTCAACGGGTAGCTGCCAAAAGCCTGATGCGTTGATCGTTGAAACCAGGTGATCATAAACCTTTGGGGTGATCTTTATCGTCTTTGTCGTATACGTCCAAATAGGTTTGGCGCCAGTCCATTCCTTTTCCCATAGTGAGTAATAAAACGAAGCGTCATACAACTGGGGATAAACTTTTCCCAAAGAATCCAGGCGACGCTGTCTCCCCTCAGATCGACGCGTATCTTTATCATTAAGCGGATAATTTCGATCAAGGATAAGCACCTGCATCCGTTCCAGCGGCGTCAATCGGTTTGTGTCGGGATAGCGAGCGAAATCGTCAGTAGCCTTTCCTGTCTTTACCACGATCTCCCCGGGTTTCAGGATGATCAGGTAAGGCGTAGGGTCGAGGGCCTCGCTGTAGGTAAGCCTGAAAACGTCAGAGGCCATTGGCTCAAGGCTCAAATTGGGCTCATCGAAGTCACGAAAGGTCTTAAACGCCCAGGCATCCCGGAAAGAGTCTCGCCGGGACTCTTTATCCCTGATAGGACAATAATAGTAATTGGTGTCCTTGTAGGTCACCTGCTTCGGATAGTCGTAACCGCCCGGTGGATACCGTATCTGGGAGTGGCAGGCGATAAGGAAGAGCAGTGGGGTCAATGATATATGGCGCATTGGTATAAGGACGCCAAAATGGACTCTTTCCATAATGAATTCCTGATCCCGGGGATATCCAAATTTAGGTACTCACCCTCAACCATAAGTGCTTATGAGTTTTGAGGTTTTGCTACCATTCCATAATCATTTGAAAAAAAGTTTTGGCAACCGATTGGTTGCGTATATATTTGCAACTGAATGGCTGCAAAAAAAATTAAGAGATACATGAACAAAGCCCGAAACGCAACGAAAGAACTAGTTGCACGATGAATATATTATTCTTATTTTAAAAATTAAACCAACCGCTACATGAAAAAATTGCTCCTTGCCGGATTTTACCTGGTCATCGGTCTGCAAGCCATATCCCAAACCTCCTTTTCACCCGCTGTAAAGAAATTCATCGATTACGATACCTCGGTCATCGCCTTCACCCATTGCAGGCTCGCCGATGTCAAACACCTAAAGGTGCTGGAAGACCAAACGGTGATCGTCCGAAACGGAATAATAACTGCGGTAGAAGATAGCAAAAAGCTTTCCGCCCCTCCCGGAAGCACCGTCATCGACCTGACCGGAAAATCCCTGTTGCCCGGACTGGTCCTCCTGCACGAACACATGTACTATGCGGCCTACCCCGCCGACTTCAGCTATCTACACGTCAAACAATTGCCGGTCACTTTTCCCAAACTATACCTGGCCTGCGGCGCAACAACCGTTCGTACAGCCGGTAGCGTTGAGCCCTATTCCGACCTGAACCTCAAACGGGACATCGATCAGGGCACGATCCTCGGGCCGGCAATGGACGTGACCGCGCCCTATCTGGAGGGAAAAGGCACCTTCTTTCCTCAGATGCACGAATTGAGTGGACCTAAGGAGGCAAAAGCCTTTGTCGACTTCTGGGCCAGCCAGGGCTGCACCTCATTCAAGGCATACAACTACCTGGATAAGACTACGCTGAAAGCAGCAATAGACGAGGCCCACGCCAAAAAACTAAAAGTGACGGGCCATTTATGTTCCATCACCTACCGCGAGGCGGCTGAAATGGGTATTGACCAGTTGGAACATGGATTTTCTGTGTCCACGGATTTTGTCCCCAACAAAAAAGAGAATGCCTGTCCATTGGGTGCGGCACCCATCGCATCCGCGGATTCGTCAAAAGTAAAAGACCTGATCCGGTTTCTTGTCGATAAAAAAGTTACCGTGACGTCTACCTTAGCCGTACTCTTCAACATGACTACCCTGGATACAACGATCCGCCCCGAAGTATTGGAAGCCATGGCACCTGACACCCGGGATATGTTCCTCAACGTCTATAACAAAATGCGCAACCCTAACGGCAATAAAGCCATGCTGGAGGAAATGAAGATGGAAAAGATGTTTTCGGATGCCGGCGGCCTGTTGACCGTAGGCACCGACCCCACCGGCAGCGGCGCCACCCTGGCGGGATATGGCTCACAGCAGTCCATTGAACTGTTGACGCAGGCGGGGTTCAGCCCGATAGAGGCTATACGCATCGCGACCTACAATGGTGCGAAGGCGCTTGGACTGGAAGATAAGATCGGCTCCATCGAAGTCGGCAAGACTGCCGACCTTGTGGTCATCGATGGTGATATTTTTCAGCATATCCAAAACATCAGGAAGATCACCTGGGTGTTTAAGCATGGGGTGGGCTTCAACTCCCAAAAGATCTTCAGTTCCGTCAAAGGTGAGGTCGGAAAATATTAACGAACGACGGATAACCCTAATTTTTACTAATTTTCATGTCTTATCTAAACCTTATTTCCGTGAGACGTCTTTCAACTCCTCTACAAACATATTTTTATATTCTCTTTTTTCATATTGCGTCTGCTCAAGCCCAGGTACCGGTCAGGGGTAAGGTTTCGAACGAAGCAGGTAAACCATTAGGATTGGCCATCGTGAGTCTCCGGCAAGGGACTTCCGTCGTCGGCAATGAAATAACGGATAGCGCCGGCCGCTTCCAGTTCAGCAACGTAAAAAAAGGCAATTACACCTTCCTGATAAAGCTTTTTTCCTACAGAGATACTTCCATAAATGTCGCCATCAGCAGCGATACCCTGTTCGACCTGCAAATCCGGAATAGTAACCTGTTGCCCGAAGCAGTTGTCAGCGCAAAAAAGCCGATCATTCGAATGGAGCTCGACCGGCTTCGATTTAATGTAGGCGGGACAGATCTTGTGTTTGGGAATACTATCTGGGACGTTATGGCAAAAACCCCGCTGGTCACTGCCTCGGAGAATGGAACGATCCAGATAGCCGGAACTTCGGGCGCGGTCGTATACATCAACGGCAGGCGGAAATTGCTGTCAGGCTATGCCTTGAAGGCGTATCTTGAAGCCCTCCCTTCGGATAACCTGGAGGCCATAGAGGTGGTTACAACGCCCTCCAGTAAATACGATGCGGAAGGTGGAGGAGGTATCCTGAATATCGTTACAAAAAAGAACAAGCAGGAAGGGTTTAATGGGAATACCTCCATAAGCGACCGGGAAACCGCAGCAAATTCGCAATCCGGCAATATTTTCCTAAATGACCGAACGCCCAAATGGGATCTCTATTCCGCCGCCTATGTCGTAAACAGGAACAGGAAACCCATCGCTGATCAGAATTTCTATTTTCCCACAACGGCTGGCGATGCACCGGCGAGCAGCGATATCAACTTGATTACTCATAATCAGATGGTAGGTTCGGGCGCCAATCTCGGCATCGACTACCAGGTAAATACCAACCATGTTGCCGGGCTTTTGTTCGATTATTCGGGCAACTGGAATCATAATACGCGCGACGCCTATACCCATGACCAGTACAATCCTTCTGACAGTCTCAGCTATTCACACAATACGGACAAAATAAATTCCCAGACCTGGTCGCTGAACCTCAACTATGACGGGAAACTGGATTCCACCGGGAAGCGGCTGAGTGTGGACTTTGACGCTTTGCATTATACCTCTTCCTACAATTCAGTAAGTATGACCAATGCGCTGGATGACGTGACGGATCACACGCTTTATGTCCAGGACTATTTCAGAAGCTCGTCCCCGCAGGAAGTAAACAATCAATCTGTCAAAGCCGACTTTAAATGGCCATTGAATAAAAACCTGTCGGTCGAGACGGGGGCAAAGATGTCTTTTTCGCAGATAAACAATAATCTCGTCTTCGAGAATAATGAGGGCGCCAAGGTATGGGCCAAGGATTACACCAGGAGCAATTTATTCCGGTACAACGAGGATCTCGCTGCGGGGTATCTTACCTTGAATCATATCATCAACTCCGTGTGGTCTTACCAGGTCGGTATGCGCCTCGAGAACACGATAGCCAAAGGGTGGCTCGGGGGGAAAAAGGTAGTGGACAGGAACTATATCGATGCCTTTCCTACGGGATACCTGAAGTTCTCACCCAAGGCTAAACAAACCTATGTCCTTGCTGTTTCCAGCAGGATCACACGCCCCAGCTATTGGGATGTCAACCCTTTCCGGACCTATACGAATGACAAAACCTACTGGGAAGGTAATCCATTTCTGTTGCCTTCCCGATATTACCGGGAGGAGTTGCGGCGCACTCTGAATAAAAAGAAGGCCAACATTACTTTTATGATAGCAGCCACCCAGACCCTGAATGAAATCTATTCGTTGCCCTACAACGATACGGGAAATGTGGTCGTCTTCAAACGCGTGAACTATGGCAACAAATACAACAACACGGGTACGGTGATCTATTCCAGTGAGTTCAGGCCCTGGTGGCAATTCTCCGGAACTCTCCAAGCCGGCTATTTGCGGGATATCGGGAGCTATGAGGCTGAGCGCATCAACAATAATTCCTTTTTATTTACGGTGTCGACCAACCAGACCTTTACCATTTCAAAAAGGGCTGGGCTTACAGGTATGTTCATAGCCAGCAACCAGCTTCCTTTCACGATGGTCAATACGCATATAGGAGACCGGTTCGATACGGAGATAAGGTTCCGGAAGTCGTCTGGTCCTTATAACCTCATACTTTCCGTCACGGATCTCTTTAAAACCAATAAGGATGATTATGTGGTACAGGCATACGGGCTGAAAGCGATAGAACACTTTTATAACGATACGCGCAGCGCGGCTCTGACCCTTAGCTATAATTTTGGAAAAAATACTGTCAAAACGAATAGAGACAGGGATACTCAATTCCAGGATGTGAAGGGTCGCATTATGTGATCCTTCCCGGAAAACTTAACATATCCTTCAGAGAAATAAGCATTTTCTACTATCTGGAAGTTCACCACCACCCGCAACTGACGCATAACCCCAAGCCCTACAAGGAATATTACCTGGAATACCTTAAACGCCCTTGCCAACAGTTTTGTGAATTTTAAAGCAAATAATTACGGATATACCACATCCCTCAACAATGCCATGAAAACCGCTATGGAATTATTAAGCCTTATTGATACTAAATACGAATTCGGGGACAGGAACTAAACACTGAATATTCGTAACAGCGCCTCAATTCACCATGCAGTCCTTGCCCCATATAGGGAAATTATGTCTTTATCTTCCTTCCCCTACCAATTTTTCATGAATTGATTGCAAATTCGACTTGAAAGTAGGAAGATCATTTTTAATCACATTCCAAACCACAGGGAGATCAGCACCAAAATATTCATGGATCAACCTATTACGCATACCTTTTATAAGCGACCACGGAACATTCGGATTATTATTTTTAACGTCATCAGGTAGTTGAGCAACCGCCTCGCCAATAATTTGAATGTTATAAAGGCAAGCCTCGATAACCATAAAGTTGGATGTGAAATCGTCAAATGATAGACTGGCTGTGTAAGTTGTTACATGATCAATGCAAGATAAAATGTCATTTATGACAATGGAGGGAACACGTTTAGACATACAATATGTCTTTTTCTACGAAAGGGAGATAGGCAGGCTTAATAGAACGCTTTGGCACAACGTCAACCTTAACCCCAAATAAATCCTCAATTTCGTTTGCCATTGCGACAAAATTCAATCCCATTGGGCCGTTGAGTTCTACGGCAATGTCGATGTCACTATTCTCTGTAGCTTCGCCACGTGCGTAAGAGCCAAACACCCCCATCTGCGAAATGGGATATTTCCTTTGGAGTTCCGGCTTGTGCCGTCGCAGCTTTTCCAATATGGTGTCTAACGTATACATTTCCCGCAAATTACAATTATTTTTTTATACCAAATACCCGACCTGGCACGATGCAGTCCTAATCAATAACACATTTAAACTTTCCGTTGCATTTACCCTATATCCTATTGATTATCAATACGGGTTCGAACCCAGGGCCACGAGCCTAAAGTAACAATGAAAGCATGCTTTTCTTGTGTTGAATTGAAAACTCGTATCTTCTTGGATAATTCCAATTTGTCGAACCTTCCGCCAGCTGGCAGAGCCGGAAATTAATAAATTGTCGCCCTTACTATGAAAGTCTCAACAATTTCTATCCTGCTATTCATAATTTCGAATTGCCCCTCCGTTCAGGCGCAAACCATAGACACCTTAATTGACGTCGGCGGTTACAAATTACATTTCAACATTATTAAAGGTAAAGGCATCCCGATACTCTTTGACGCAGGCGGCGGCGAAGACGCCACAACCTGGAAAAAGATCATTCAACCTATTGCAGAGCGCACAGCAACCACCTTAATAACTTATCACAGGGCCGGCTTCGGCAAAAGCACGTTCGACACTACCAGGCATGGCATCCTGAATGGAATGATTGGCCTGATCGATGCTACAACAACCTGCTTTTACGATGAAAAAAGACTTGCCGCAACGCAACAGATGATCAACCATCAAAATACTGACAAACTAAAGGCATCGAACCCCGGAGTCTATTACCAGGGAGCTGATTTTAGCAATAACATTGAACAGATGAGAAAATTTGCCTTTCCAACTGCAATCCCGGTAACAGACTTTGTTTCAGACCATCCTCCCTCCAGGATAGCACGGACATCAATGACTGGAAACGCTGTCATCGGGAATTCGCCGCAACCTCATCCAACCGGACCGGCATCCTGGCATCCGGTTGCAGACATTTTATATTCAATGACAACCCTCCCCTGGTGATCGACGCCATTGTCAAGGCTTACACTACCGCTTGTCGGTGATATTTTTGCTGTCAACACCGAACTGCTGTTCTTTTTTTATCCCTAATTTCCTGATCCTGGCGTTAAGAGTGGACACATGGATGTCCAAGAATTCCGCCGCTCCACCTTTCCCGGCTATTTTCCCGTTGCATTTTTTCAATACATAGAGGATATGATCCCGTTCATTTTCCTCAATGGTTTTAATGTATTGTTCGTCCGCTTCTACAACCATTTCCTGCCGGCCAACCGATGGAAGATGCATTTCTTTGATCACTTTGCCATTGGTCAGTAAGATCCCCCTTTCAATCTGATGTTCCAGCTCCCGGACATTTCCAGGCCAGGAATAAGCCATCAGCTCCTGCATGGCTTTCTGGGAGATCGACTCCACTTGTTTGCCGGCATTCCTGGAATAACGGGCTATAAAATGCGAAACCAGGGCGGGAATATCCTGCTTCCGGTCCCGAAGCGGTGGCATCACTATCGGAAAAACGTCAAGGCGAAAATACAGATCGCTTCTGAAACGGCCTTCTCTGACCTCTTTGATAAGGTCTCTGTTAGTGGCGGCAATGATCCGCACATCCACCTTGATCGTGGCCTTGCCCCCTACCCGCTCGATCTCTTTTTCCTGTATCGCCCGAAGGAGTTTGCCTTGCAAGTCCAGTGGCATCTCACCAATCTCATCGAGGAACAGGCTCCCGGCATTCGCCAGCTCGAATTTTCCGATCCGTCGCTCCGTAGCGCCGGTAAAGCTGCCGCGTTCATGACCAAAAAGTTCGCTTTCGATGAGATTGGCAGGCAGGGCCGCACAATTCACCTTTACCATAAGCTTTTCCTTTCGGGACGAAGCATTGTGGATCGCCCGCGCGATCAACTCCTTTCCTGTCCCGCTTTCCCCCAGCAATAGTACCGTGCTGTTACTATACGCCACCTGCCCGATCATCCGGTAGACATGTTGCATTTCGGGGCCGGAACCAATAATTTCACCATAATTATAACTCGTATCGATCTGTTCCTGGAGATACAGGTTCTCTTCTTCCAGTTGTTGTTTGTATCGATTGATCTCCGCCAGCTGCTCCTCGATCTTTTGATTGGCCATGGCATTGGCCAGAGCAATGGCCATCTGGGCTGAAATGCCATTCAGCAGGCTATCAGGGATCTTGTAAGGCTGTATCCATAGGATCCCCATGTCTTCTTTGGCCACCCTGAGCCGGACACCCATAATATTTTCAGCCCCTGCCGAACGCCAAAAGGAAGCGCTCGGAAAAGAGTATTTTCCCTGCTGTACGACCTCGGCAATATTAAAAATAAGGGGTTCTTCCGACTGAAGAACAGCGCCGGTCAGCGAACCCCGGATCGGCATCTCAGCCCCTACAACAATATCAAACCCCTCATCTGTCGGGTCTTCCGTCGGCAGCTCATGCAAAAAATACCGGTAAGTCCGATGGTCATAGTTTGGGATCGTGATCAGGTATTCCCTGATGAGTAAAAGATTCCTGAAGTATAATTTGATGATGGCGGCAAGGCCTTTCTCATCCCTTGCCGTGGCCAGGCCATTGCTAAAAGACAAGAGAACCGCCTTTTCCCTTTCCCTCTTTTCGATGTCTTCGTTTGCCATGATATTGGAAACCGCCGTAGACACCTGCGCGGCAATACCCTTCAGTAGACTGAGCTGATTGCTGTCAAAGCCGTTCTTCCTGTCAGCAAACAGCATCAGAAAACCGATAGGCTGGCTTTTTATCCGTAGCCCGACGACCACCATTTCTTTTATACCCAGGTCATGGTTGATCGTTACATAACCCGGTACGCCTCCTGACTTTGATAACTCATCGAGGTCGAAAACGATAGGTTCCTCCACGCTGATCACTTTATCCACGATCCCGTCATCGATAGGAAAATCGACCTTTTCGTATTGGTCGTATTCAGGATGCCCCTTGCTTTTTGACTGGGGATCCAGGATGAAGGAGGTATAGGTATTCTTGCCCTGGTCGATGATCCCAACCGCGCTATGGGTAAAAGAGAACAAATTTTTCATCCGGCTATTGATCACCTGGAGCAGATCATTCTTATCCCTCGCATGAGAAATATCATCCCCCAGCGACAACAGGATCGACTTTTCATGATCCTTTCTTTCGATCTCTTCGTTGCTGAAAATGTTGGCCACGGCGGTGGACAAATGGGACGCGATCACTTCCAATAATGTAAGGTGATGTTTGGTAAATGTATTTTTTTTATCGGATGCCAGATACAGGACACCAAAATCTTTGTTGCCGTCCCGCAGGGCGATCCCCGCGGATTCAACCATCCCGGTCTTGTAACCGAATTGGACGTAGTCGGGAACCTGTTGCCTGCTGATGAGCTCATCCCAGTCCCAAACGATGGGCCCCTGTGATTTTAGGGCTACATCAAAAATGCCATCATGGGGAAGATATAACTGCGTGACCATATCGTTATAGTCCGGATGCATCATTCTTAACTCATCCACATCGGCCAGAAAAAACCGTTGAAACCCGGTTGCCTCATCGATGACGCCTATAGCGGCATCCGTGTAAGGAAGGATGCTCCGCAAATGCCGGCGCAATATCCGCAGGAGATCCTGTTTATTCCGCACCTGGGCGATCTCCCTGCTGATCGATAGCAGCACCTCTTTTTCCTTATCCCGCGCCATTATCTCCTCATTGGACAAAATATTTGTCAGCGCTATAGACACCAGGTCCCCCACCTGCCGGACGAGCTGGAGATGGTGTCTGCCAAACGTGTTCTCGTGGGTGGAAGGCAAAGACAACAAACCTATTGTTTCCGACCCGGAACGCAAGCCCATATTCAGGCATTGTTTGACTCCATTCAAGCGCATGCTCTTCACTCTTCCGACCTCGTGGTATTTGGCCGGCAGCAGATCGATGTCCACTAATATTGCTTCCTGCTGGCTCAATGCCCTGTCGGTCATTCCATCATCGATAGGCATTGGTAGTTTTATCAGGCTGGAGTAATTCGAAGGAATGTTAAATCGCTCATTGAGAGCGATCAGATAGGGAGTGACGGTCTCCTGCTCCCGGTCGAACAGGTAGATAACCACACCAAAGCTTCCCAACAGGGGATCCAACTTATCCAGCAGGATCTGCGTCAGCTGCATTTTGTCCCGGGAGGAGGCGATGTCCCTGTTCAGGGATAATAGGACATCCCGCTCGACCAGGGATTCCTGCAGCGACTTATTTTCCAAAAAGATATTTAGCGGAAGGAGTATCCTGGCGGCCATCTTGTTATCTTGAATAACACGTGTGTCGAATTCACCGGTCCGGTCAGTATGAAATTTGGCCACGGCTTTGCGGCCATCAGATAGAACTAAAGGAATATATAAATGCTCCGCATATCCGAGGTCCTTCAACCCGCCCGCGTCAGGGAACTTATCCCGCCAATACGCTGTGGTTCTCACCTGAACGGTCTCATAGGCGAAAAGGATCCGTATCAGCTCGGAGGGATCTCTAAGACAGGCGGTTATACAATACCAGTCCTGTTCATCACCTGAAAAAGTTATTTCGGTAACAGGCCCACGATCGTCATCGACGACACAAATTTCCCAATCCAGAAAATGAAAATGGTGAGCTAACTCATGAAAGAGGGCATGGAACAATGCAGCGCTTGCTGATTCCATAGTAAAACCCATTGAGTGACTAATCAGAATTTTTCGACCTTAATACCTATAGTAATTTAACCAAATATGAGCACTAAATCAAACAATTATTCAAATATGAATAGGGTTTTTACGCTCAGGTTCAGGTAGCCATCTGATTTTCAACAATATAATTATTGGTATGAAAGTTGAAAATACAGGGTATGGCAAGCGTCACCTGGGTTATCAATAAAGAAGAGTCTTCGGTTCATTTCCGGATCAGGCAATATGAGGTAAGTATGGTAAACGGAAGTTTTTCGAAAATTGAAGGAATGGTGGAGGCGGATGGGAATTCGCAGTTACGGGCGTTGGTCCTGAATGTGCAGGCAGATTCTGTTGATACCTTCAGCGAGGAAAGGGACCGCCACATTCGGTCAGAGCGGGTCTGTAATGTTGCAAAATTTCCCTATATCACTTTTTACTCCACTGCTGTAAAGGCCATCGGAACCGGTGGAAAGTTTGAAGTAAAAGGGAATTTATCGGTCAAGGATATTACCCAGCTGGTTGCTCTGGATGTGCAACTGAAAAACAGGGTCAGGGTGGACGAGAGGTTGGTCCGAATGGACCTGGAGTGGTTTGGGTCGATTAGTCGAAAGTTGTTCCACCTGACTGCGGAGACAAGGTCGATTGGCGCTTGTGGAGCTCTGGAGGATGAAGTATACTTACACGGAAGGGTTTTCGTGGATCGTATGCGGGAGGAGAAAGGAATAGTCCGATGGTAGACAAAGGAATAGTTGAATGCTAAACTTTAGGATCTGGTAGCATGGATTAAGATAAATTCCCTATAAAACAGAGCGTCGATCGATGGCGGGAAGCCATTTTCTCTTTCCCGCCTCTATCGGGAGGTATTGCTCAAACAGATGAAGGTATTTAAGCCTATTGAAAAACCACCCGATGGATTGACAACCCGCCCGATGCATGAATCGGGCGGGTTTATTTGTTTCGCCAGGCTTTAGATCATTCGGTACGCAACAAATCATTCGGTACGCAATGCCGACACCGGATTTGCCCTCACAGATTTCCAGACCTCATAGCTCACCGTCAGCAACGTAACCAGTAATAATCCCACCAGGCTGAAAATAAAGATCATCGGACTGATCGAAACCCGGTATGCAAAGCCCTGCAGCCATTGGTGCGCAACATACCAGGATACCGGAATAGCTATCAGGCTGGCTACTATAAATATTTTTATAAATATCGAGGCAAACAAGACAATCACCTGCTTATTGCCGGCTCCAAGCACCTTCCGGATCCCAATTTCCTTCCTGCGTTGCTCCGCCGTGTAAGATGCCAGGCTCAGTACGCCAAGAACGGTGATCAGGATCGCAAGAACGGCAAATATCTTTGCAAGCGACGAGATCGTGCTTTCTACCTGGTACATCCGGTTAAATTCATCACTGACAAACCAATGGTCGAAACCCGCACCGGGAAATGCCCCCTTCCATTTTTTTTCGATGGCCGCAATCTTCTCCCGGAACGTTCCAACAGGCAATTTTATATAAGCGATCTTATCGATCAGGTCAAGCTGCGGGCTAAGAACCAATGGTTCTATCGGCTGATGCATGGACCGGAACGGAAAATTTTTAACGACCCCTATGACACGGTAAAGCCTGTTACTATCCCTTACATCTTTAACCGTCGTGCCGATCACATCACTGAGGGGCTTATTTAAAACCTGAACAGCGGCCTCATTCAGAATAAGGGCGGTGCTATCGCTGAGGCTGCCCATTTGAAAATCGCGTCCGGCCATAAATTGCAATTGAAAGGTCTTTGGAAAATCGTAATCCACGCTAAGCTGGTTCCATTGCAGGTCCTTATTCCCCAACGCGGGGAACTTAAAGGTCCGGCCGATAAATCCAAAATAATCAAGCCTCGGCAAATGATTTCCCATGGTCACATGCTCGATCTGCGCGTCTTCCAGCACCGTTCTCCTGAATGTTTCAAACCGCTCCTGCTGGGCGATCCCGCCAAAACGTATTGCAAGCAGTTGGCTGCCCTGTTCATTTAGCTTCGTGGTCTTCAATTGATCCATTTGCTGCATGACGATCAGGGTGTAGACGACCAGGCCCAGTGAAACGCTATATTGTATGGTAACAAGGGTCTTCCGCAAAAATTCAGCGCCCTTGCCTTTTACCAAATGCCCCTTTAAAACTTTTACCGGCTGAAAAGCCGATAAATACAACGCCGGATAAAACCCAGCCACAAACGTCATAAACAGTACGATAACCCCGACAATAGTCAGCATATATGGATCTAATAATGATCCCATGGAAAAAGATTTATGCGCTACCTGGTTAAAGGGGTGAAGAAAAAGGAGTACCAATAGCACAGACATTGCCAGGGCGCATATTGTCATTAAAAAAGACTCAAGAAAGAACTGGGTGGCTATTTCGAAACGCGTGCCTCCAAAAGATTTGCGCAGGCCTACCTCCTTCGCCCTTTTTACCGAACGGGCCGTGGCCAGGTTCGTATAATTGATACAGGCAATAACCATGACCATGATCGCGATAATGCCAAAAATAGTAAGGTAAACCCTGTTGCCACGCGTATTGGAATTGTCTTCCCATAAATTCTTCGGATCGAAGTGAATGTCCGCCAGCCGGATGGTGGTGGCTTCAAATTTTGACCCCTCGGGCGCCACTCCTGAACTGGATCTCAGCATTTGAGTCGCCAAAGTATTTAAAACGGCATGGATAGGTTTTATATCCGCGCCCGGCTTCAGTACAATGTAGTTTTCAAAAAACGACGTGAACTCGCTAAACCGGGGACCCTCCAGGAATTCTGTAAAGTGATCTCCATAGACGCCATGCAGGGCATTCAAATTGATAATATAGTCGGGCTTAAAATGTGAATTGGCGGGATATTCCCGGTAAACGCCGGTTACCTGGACATTTATTTCTTTTCCCTGGGTAGCAAATATGTGTTTTAGGGAAATGATCTTGCCCATCGGATCTTCTTTTCCGAATAAATTCCGGGCTCCCGTCTCGCTTAGTACAATGCTGTTAAAATCTTTGAACATTTTTTCCCTGTCTCCCCTCAGCAGGCCGAAATAGAGCAGCTTGTTGAAACCGGGCTCGGCCCAGACAATTTTTTCCGTTAGTACGATCTTATCGGTTGGCTTATAGTTGAGGGAAGTAGGATAACCAATATTGCCTATGCGGCTTGTATAAAGTATTTCACTGCGATTTTCTTTTAAATACCGCATAAAAAAGCCCGGGGCGACGGTATTTTCAAAACGCTGGCCTTCAGGATTTATAAAAATAGACCCGACACGGTAGGTATCCTTGTAGTATGGCTGCATGGAATCATAACGCAATTCGTCGCTTACATACAAAAAAATGAGAATGGCGCTTGCCAGGCCAAGGGCAAGCCCGAAAATATTTAACAGGGAAAATAATTTCTGGCGTTTAAAATTCCGAAGGGTGATCAACAAATAATTGCGGAGCATGGGTAATTAATTTTACGGTTAACCGATAATTCCCATGTGATTGGCAACCTATTAAGATCCATAATTTTCGACGGTAATAAAAGGGAATTATGATAAACGGCATCTCTTTCACCCCCCTGACCCATCCTTCTGGAAAATTCAGTAAATTACAGAAGGATCCGCCGCACGCACCGGATCCCAGGAGGTATTACCATGAAACACAGGATCATATTCTCCTCCCTATGCATTCTCCTGCCGCTGCTGCCGCAGGCGCAATCCGTGGTTTCCCTGAGGATCAATGGCACCATCAACCCGGTCACGGCAGACTATATCCACCGGGGCATCGAAAAGGCGCAGAGCGCACACGCCGAATGCCTGCTGATCGAATTGAACACCCCCGGCGGACTGCTGAAGTCTACCCGAGTCATCGTGGGCAATCTATTGGAAAGCCCGGTACCCATCGTCGTTTTCGTCACTCCGTCCGGCGCGCAGGCCGGCTCCGCAGGCGTTTTCATCACGCTTTCCGCCAACATCGCCGCCATGGCGCCCGCAACCAACCTGGGAGCCGCCCACCCCGTCTCGGGCGGGCCGCAGGAAAAGCCCGACACGGTCATGAACGCAAAAATTACAAATGATGCAGCAGCCTTCATCCGGTCCATCGCCGACAAACGGCATCGCAACATCCAATGGGCCGAAAATGCCGTCCGCTACAGCGTCTCCGTCTCCGAGAACGAGGCGCTGACGGGAAAGATCATCGATCTCATCGCCCGGGACAACAACGACCTCCTGGAAAAAATAGATGGTCAAACCGTCGAAACGGTCGCCGGCTCCCGGACCCTCCACACAAAAGGCGCTCACATCGACTTCATGGACATGGGCTTCGCGGAAAAGATCCTCAACATCATCAGCGATCCCACCATCGCCTATCTCCTGATGATGCTGGGCATATACGGCCTCCTGTTCGAACTATACAACCCAGGCGCGATCTTCCCGGGTATCGTCGGGGTCATCACATTGCTGCTCGCCTTATATTCCCTGCACATGATGCCCATAAACTATGCCGGTCTCGCCTTGATCATCTTCGGCGTGATTCTCTTCCTGCTCGAAATAAAGATAACAAGTCACGGCCTGCTGGCCATCGGCGGCGCCGTCTCACTCCTGTTGGGATCCCTGATGCTGATCCGGACGACCTCCACCTTCGAATTCGTCCGCATATCCCGGACCGCGATATATACAACCGTCACCCTATCCATCCTGTTTTTCCTCGGCATCCTGGGATTGGGATTGAGAGCCCAGCGCCTCAAACCGGTCACCGGGGCGGAAGGGCTCATCGGTCAGACAGGCACATCGCTCGAACCGCTCACCCCTGGAGGCACGGTGCAACTGCACGGCGAGATCTGGCGTGCCATAACCGTGGGCGGTGATATCGGGAAAGGCGAAAAAGTAGAGGTGGTTGGGCTGGACAACCTTACGTTACGCGTTAAACCAAAAGCGGGGTAACCCGAATTCTATATGGAAAAAGTTCCGGTCATAACCGTCCTCATTATCCTTTTTGTACTGCTGATCCTGGTCAACGCGATCCGAATCTTACGCGAATACGAACGGGGCGTGGTCTTCCGGCTGGGACGCCTGATAGCCATCAAAGGTCCGGGACTGATCCTCCTGATCCCCATGGTAGACAAAATGGTAAAGGTCAGTCTGCGCACACTGGTATTGGATGTGCCGCCGCAGGACGTCATCACCCAGGATAATGTCTCCATCAAGGTAAATGCCGTGGTCTATTTTCGCGTGATCCAGCCGCAAAAATCCATCGTGGAAGTAGAAAACTATCTCATGGCCACCTCCCAACTCTCCCAGACCACCCTCCGTAGCGTGCTCGGCCAGTCCGATCTCGACGACCTGCTCTCCCAGCGCGATAAGATCAACCAGAAACTACAGCAGATCATCGACGCGCATACGGAACCCTGGGGCATAAAAGTCTCCAACGTCGAAGTAAAACAAATCGATCTCCCCCAGGAAATGCAACGCGCAATGGCAAAACAGGCCGAAGCGGAACGCGAACGTCGTTCGAAGGTCATCGCCGCCGAAGGCGAATACCAGGCATCTCAACGCCTCGCCGATGCCGCAAAGATCCTCAACGAACAACCCAGCGCCATCACCCTCCGCTACCTCCAAACCCTCCGGGAGATCGCCACGGAAAAAAACTCGACAACGATCTTCCCCGTTCCGATCGACCTGCTAAGACCATTCCTGGAACCCCGGAAGGATAACAAAATATAACAACTCAACACTCTCAACTATTTATTCAAAAAAATGAAAGTAATCACAACAAGCAATCCAATCGAATTAGGAAAATTGGCAGGAAAAGCTGCCGCAGGCGCAGTCATTGCCGCTATCGAAAAAAATGGACAAGCCAATATCATCCTTGCAACCGGGGCCAGCCAATTTGAAACGGTAAAACAACTAACTTTAGAGAAGGATCTCGACTGGAGTAAAGTAGTCATGTTTCATTTGGATGAGTATATCGGCTTACCCGAGTCTTCAAAAGCAAGTTTCAGGAAGTATTTGAAGGAAAGGTTCCTGGAAAAAGTGCCCCCTTTGAAGGCGGTCTATCTGATTGACGGAGAGATAGATCCCCTTAACGAATGTCGACGGCTGATAAGCATAATTGATAGACACCCGATAGATGTTGCGCTGGTAGGCATTGGAGAGAACGGCCACCTGGCCTTCAATGACCCTCCCGCAGATTTTGATACGGAACAACCTTATATTGTGGTTAATCTCGAAGAGCAATGCCGTAAACAACAATATGGGGAAGGATGGTTTAAATCACTCGATGAAGTGCCGGAACAGGCAATCAGCATGACGATCAGGCAAATTTGCAAATCAAAGATTATTATTTGCTCCGTTCCGGATGGAAGAAAAGCCCAGGCAGTCAAGCAATGCCTCGAATCGCCTGTAAGCAATCTTTCCCCGGCCAGCATTCTTCAATTGCACCCAGACTGTACGTGCTTTTTGGATGAGGCTTCCGCAGCACTCCTTACCGTTAAGAACGGGACCATCGGAGCCAAAGTATTTAACCAGATTAAAGCCTGATTATTGAAAAAACAGATCACTGTTGTAAATGCCGGTTCGCTAAGCAGACGTGATACACTGATTTCCCTTTTCATTTTAGGCCTGTTATTCTTCATAATCGGCTTTGTTTCCTGGGTAAACTCTATTTTGATCCCTTATTTCAAAATAGCCTGCGAATTAACCAATTTCCAATCTTACCTGGTAGCCTTCGCCTTTTATATTTCCTATTTGGTCATGGCAGTTCCCTCGTCTTACCTGTTAAGATCGGCTGGCTTCAAGAAAGGAATAATGATAGCGTTTTTGATCATGGCGGCCGGTGCTTTTATATTTGTACCAGCCGCCCTGACAAGAACATATGGAATATTTTTGATTGGTCTGTTTTCCTTCGGGACGGGACTGGCCATATTGCAAACGGCTGTCAATCCTTATATAACCATCCTGGGTCCGAAAGAACGGGCCGCCCAACGCATAAGCATGTTGGGCATAGGTAATAAGGCCGCAGGCATTCTTGCACCGCTACTATTTTCCGCGGTCATATTGAGAGCCTCCGATCCCGATCTGTTCAAACAATTGCCTTTCATGACGGATGCCGGAAGAGACGTCGCCCTGGATGAACTGATCCGAAGGGTCATTTTCCCCTATTCCTGCATAGGCGTCTTGTTCGTAGGCTTGGGTCTCGGGGTTCGGTATTCACCTCTCCCGGAAATCGACACAGCCAATGAAACCGCCAGTGTCGCATCGGCTAATTCCGGGAAAACGAGTATTTTCCATTTCCCCCATCTCATCTTAGGCGCCCTGGCAATTTTTCTTCATGTCGGCACACAGGTAATCGCAATCGATACCATCATTGGTTATGCCAGTTCCATGCATGTTCATCTGCTGGAAGCAAAAGTGTTTCCATCTTATACGCTGTTTGCAACCATATGCGGCTATTCGATCGGTATTATAACAATCCCAAAATATATCAGCCAGGTCAACGCCCTCCGGTTATGCACTTTCCTGGGTCTGGTCCTTACGCTGCTGATTATCTTTGCCCATGGACAGGTCAATATATTGGGGCATTCAACCGATGTTTCCATTTGGTTCGTAGTGATGTTAGGCCTGGTCAATTCGTTGGTATGGGCAAGTATCTGGCCCTTGGCCCTCGAAGGATTAGGCAGGTTCACCAAGCTGGGAGCATCCATCCTGATCATGGGCTTATGCGGAAATGCCATCCTGCCGCTTCTGTACGGCTATCTGGCGGATCGATTCAACGTCCGAAGCGCCTATTGGATCTTATTCCCCTGTTACATATACCTGCTGTTTTATGCCGTCTATGGTCATCGCATAAAAAGGTGGGTTCCCTATAATGTACCTTTGAGGAACAACGCAATAAATAAAACATTACGGTCATGATGAAAAGCGAATATCTAAAAATATATAACGGGCAAATCATAACCCCATACCGGGTTATCTCCCGGGGAACCGTTCTTATCAAAGGGGATACGATCATAGAGGTAAAGGAAGGCAACATTGAAGCTCCCGGCGCGATGGAAATAGACGCAGGCGGAAAATATATTGCACCGGGATTTATTGACCTCCATGTCCATGGGGGCGGGGGAGACGACTTCATGGATGGCAGCGAAACGGCATTTTTAAATATCGCGGAAACTCATTCCCGTTACGGAACCACGGCCATGACGCCGACCACACTGACAAGTGAAAAAGAGGGGCTTCTCCATACGCTGGAATTATACGAATCGGCCAATAAAAGAAATAATAAGGGAGCGCAGTTCCTCGGCATGCATCTTGAAGGTCCTTATTTTGCAATGAACCAGCGCGGCGCCCAGGATCCCCGCTATATCCGCGATCCCGACCCCCTGGAATATAAAGAAATACTATCCAAATCGAATTCCGTTGCACGATGGAGCGCAGCACCCGAACTAAAAGGAGGAATAGAATTTGGCCGATACCTGAAAAGCAAAGGGGTCCTTGCCGCACTGGCACACACCGACGCCGTATATGAGGAGGCATTGGAAGCCTTCGAAAATGGATATACACTGGCAACACATTTATATTCAGGTATGTCGGGCGTTACGCGCCGCAATGCTTTCCGGTACGCCGGAGTGGTGGAGGCGGCCTTTCTTATCGATGAAATGGATGTCGAGCTCATAGCCGATGGCGTCCACGTCCCCCCTCCCCTGTTAAAGCTCGTCTATAAGATCAAAGGAGCAGATAGAATTGCCTTGATAACCGATGCGATGAGAGCCGCCGGGATGCCGCCCGGGGAAAGTGTCTTAGGAAATATCCATACCGGTCTGAAAGTAATCGTGGAGGATGGCGTAGCCAAACTCCCCGACAGGAGCTCCTTTGCCGGGAGTGTCGCGACAGCCGACAGATTGGTCCGAACCATGACACAATTGGCCGACATCCCTTTAACCGATGCCATAAGAATGATCACCAGCACACCCGCCCGTATCATGGGAGTCGGAAATAAAAAGGGATCGCTCGTAGCAGGGAAGGACGCCGATCTCGTAATATTTGACCGGGATATCAACATAGAAATGACAATGATAAAAGGCCGGATCATTCTGTACGCAACGCCGTCTCCGGATTTGCCCTCACAGATTTCCAGACCTCATAGCTCACCGTCAGCAACGTAACCAGTAATAATCCCGCCATCTTTGCAAGCGACGAGATCGTACTTTCTACCTCGTACATCCGGTTAAATTCATCACTGACAAACCAATGGTCGAATCCCGCACCGGGGAATGCCCCCTTCCATTTTTTTTTCGATGGCCGAAATCTTCTCCCGGAACATTCCAACAGGCAATTTTATATAAGCGATCTTATCGATCTGGTCAAGCTGCGGGCTAAGAACCAATGGTTCTATCGGCTGGTGCATGGACCGGAACGGAAAACTTTTAACGACCCCTATAGGGAAAACAATTTCTGGCGTTTGAAATTCCGAAGGGTGATCAACAAATAATTGCGGAGCACGGATAATGTATTTTAATCACTTGAAGCTCGAATTAAGAACGCCAACAATCTTATCCCCGACAATCCTTCCCTGCTTCAGCCCTGCATCTATCGAAGGCTGATAATGAATTCCACCATAGAACCTTGAATTACCCGCATCCACAGCGATAGCCCGGAATGAATTGAACGTACGGGTGGGAAACCCAAGATAATCCCAGGTATGATCCGTGAAAGATCCAATATTTCCATAAATGGACGTCAATGCTTCCGCAGCCGATGCCGAAACGACGGAATGTGCGGATGAATATTCCGGGTGTGCCGGCGTAGGAATATAGGATAGCCATCCGGTATCTTTGATTACCTTCCTGATATATGTGACAGGCCTCACCAGGTTATAAGTGTATTTAGTCGTCATCACACTGATATTCGCATCACTTAAACAAATACCAACCAATGCAAAGGTCATTGCCGCTTTATCGAGATGACTATTCTTTTGCCGGATCACCTGCTGGATAATACTCATCCAGTGACCCGGTGAAGTGACGCCAGGCACATCCCTCCAAAATATCGCCCAATTTTTCTGATCGGTAGTTAGAGCTTTTGATGCGGTGTACAGATCATTGACCATATGATAAAAAGCAGAATTTGGGTCTTCGGAATATGCAATGGGTGGAGGTGGTTGTGAATTATCTCCGCTGCCTTTAATAATGGGACGGTTATTGCTCCAAAAAGGGCCTATAGGACTTGCAAACGCCGGCGGAGTCCTCTCCCAAAGCCCCGGACCCACAGGTATAGTATAAGGAAGTACATTATTTTCATTATAACCATCTGTTTGCGACCATTGATAAACGGCGTTGGCAATGGATTTACCAAAACCAATGGATCGGTCGGTTACATCATTGGGCAGCGAGCTGAACGTTGTCCTTATTGCATTTTCGAGGGAATCGATCGCAGCAATATCCTCCGTGCTCGAATTGGCAGTTGTAAAGAAACTTCTGTTGAACTCAGCTAAAGAAGCATTTACACTCAAAGGCCAATAATAACTTTTATGCTTCTCTGTTACCGGCAAGCCCGAAAGCCCATTGTATTTCTTCTTCCAGGAAGCCTCCCCTGGGTCAATCGATTCATAAGCACTAATGCCGGAATATGCAAACGGTCGTGCAAAACCACCATTGGCAATGCCCCTCGCATTTTTAAATAACCTGATCTCAAGCGTAAACCATTTATCGATAACGTCGGACGAAAATTGGGATGGACTTACACTACCCGGAAAACCATGCTCCAATTTCTTGCAACCTGTAACGCACACGATCGTCAAGCCAAGGCACATCAATAACTTTCTCATAAAATGACTTTTTTTGAGTTAAATAAATAATGAAACCTGTAGCACGGAGATAGCACTGAAATAGCACGGAGGTAGCACGGAGATTGCACTGAGGTAGCACGGAGATTGCACTGAGATAGCACTGAGGTAGCACTGAGATAGCACGTTCGAACGGGTAATACGCAGCGGACAACAAATTTCACAAATATTCGTATATCAACCAAATATAATATGAAATCACTTTGCTTGCCTACCTTTGCTCATATGATGGCCTACGAGCAAAAAGCGATGTATGAGTTAAAGCTGTGGCAGCAAAAAATGCTACGGAAGCCAGGCTACTTCAATAAGCTGTCAAAAGCCTTGCAGGACAAGCTCAATAGCTGGATCCCTGAAAAAGTACATAAAGCTATTACAGAGACGATCAAACAAATGATCCGTGGTGTATTGTTCGGAGCCCGGTGGACGACGGGCAAAAAGGCAACTGCAAGCCTGGAAGAAATTGACCGGGCAGCGGAAGACAAAATAAAATTCTACCAAACCACGGCCGCGACGGAAGGGGCCCTGACAGGGGCGGGAGGCATACTCCTGGGATTAGCCGACTTTCCGTTGCTGATAGCGATCAAAATAAAATTACTCTTTGAGATCGCCTCGATCTACGGTTATTCGGTGGCTGATTACAGGGAGCGTGTCTATTTACTGCACATTTTTCAATTGGCGTTCTCAAGCGCAAAACACAGGAGGAACGTATTTCTAACCATGCAGAACTGGGACGAAACATCCACGAATTTACCCGAAGATATTAACCAGTTTGACTGGCGCAGCTTTCAGCAGGAATACCGCGACTATATCGATCTTGCAAAATTGGCGCAGCTGGTCCCTGTGATCGGCGCGCCGGTTGGCGCAGTCGTCAATTACAGGCTTATTAAAAAACTGGGGCGCACAGCCATCCAGTGTTACCACATGCGCTGGGCAGAATGTCAAGGACTATGAATCACCATCGCTTGGCCTTTGCTCATATACCCTTTCAATCTCCCTCCTTAACTCCGCCTCATTAGGAAGATATAACTGATACTTCTGCACAAACAACTGCGCTGACATACCGTGAACAGCATATTCAATCAGTAGTTCATCCTTCTCCCTGGCAAGTATAATTCCTATAGGTGGGTTATCACCATCGGTATTCTCCTCAGCCTCAAAATATCCCAGGTACATATTCATTTGGCCAATATCTTCATATCCCGCTTCCTCCTTTTTAAGATCAATTAACACAAAACATTTTAATATCCGGTGATAAAAAACCAAATCAACCCGATGATGCCGGTTACCAAATGTAATTCGATATTGCCTTCCAATAAAGGCAAATCCCTTCCCCAATTCAAGTAAAAAACTTTGCAAGTTATTTAGAAGTCGAGTTTCTAAGTCGGCCTCCGATAAATGGTAGGGCTCAGGGATCTTCAGAAAATCCAAAATATATGGTTCTCGAAATATGTCGGCGGGCTGTTGCACAATTTGTCCTTTCTGAGATAGTTTCATAATGCCGTCTTTATCCTTTGAGGCAGCCAGCCGAAGAAAGAGAGAAGTCTTTTTTTGCCTTACTAATTCCGGAATTGACCAATTTTCAAGAATGGCCTGTTTTTCATAAAAATTGCGTTCCAGGGGATCATCAATTTTCAAGAGCTCCACATAATGCGACCAGCTCAATTGGTGCGAAGGCTTCGCACCAATTGAATAGACACCGTATAACTGCCTCATTCTCTTTAGGTTACTAAGGCTAAACCCCTTCCCATGCATCAAGGAAAGATCCTTGGAAAGATTTTCGAGCAATTTCTTTCCGTATTCCGCCTTTGCGCTTCCATTTTGCTCAAATTCAACGATATACTTTCCTATCTCCCAGTAAGCCTCAAGCAAATTAGCGTTTACAGCGTTTACGGTCTTAGTCTGAGCTGTAACATAACTGCCTGAAATTTTCTTGACCAGAGCTTCATAATCGACGGATTGATTTTTATACAAATCTCTTTTCATAGCAACAGGTATTTAAAATTCATTTCGACTAAACACGGCTAATCCCAGCTGACAGTTTCAAGGTAAACGGTCGCATGCTGGCATGTCACCGCTTATTTTGACCAGAAAATGGCTGGGAATTGTAGCAAAGGAGGAATACAAAAATAGGAAAGAATATGTGCCAATAAGAACAAACTTATTTACATCAATTGAATATAAACCCGATTTGCAAATTTGCCCCGATAGATGTCGGTTCGGTATTGCCGGCCCTCATCGGAGTGGAGACCGCTACGAAATAATTAAGCGCCTTCGTCCTCGCCACAATCTTGTTTATTACAGGGGTAACGCCATAACGCCCTCCCGTTTCAAAAGCCAGGCGAGGTATAAAAGTCCACCCATGCTTGAACCGGAACATCGGTCCGGGATCGAACAGGACATTGCTGGTCTTGCTGGTAGGGCTTTTCGCCGTCTGGTGCTGATACATGATAGACGGCGTGATCTCAAAGCTGAAACCAAACGTCTCACTGTATAATACCAGGACGCCCACAGGAAACCCGATGGTAGTAGCTTTCTTGAACTCGGGAGTCGCGGTGTTGCCTTGGAATGTCACCCAGGGAATAATAAAACTGAGGTAAGCCTTTGTCGTCGGGTAAGTAGGCGACGGAGACGTAGCGGGAAGCTGCAACTCTGATTGCGCATACATCCTATCAGTGACCATTAAACTCAGGAACAAACAGGCGAAAGAAATTGCCTTTCTCATGAAGCATCATTTTAGTAATTAAAATGAACCCCGAGGACAAAATCCATGCCACGGAATGCGTGGTTCACAATCAACATATTGTTCGCAGGTTAGCGGAGTCACCTCCCGAAATATCGTAAATTTTCTTATTGGCTTTACCTCGAACCGAACCGATATCCCCACTCCGAAGAAATCGACAAGACTTCCAAAGAAACATATAAGCCAGCCCCAAAAAGACACCTGACCTTTGCATCATAACATTATACATTTTGCAATGAAAAAGACAGTATTCATTACCGGAGCATCCTCCGGGTTTGGCAAGGAAAGCGTCCGTTTGTTTCACGAAAAAGGCTGGAATGTTGTCGCGACGATGCGTTCACCGGAAAAAGAGCAGGAACTGACCGCTTTGCCCGGCGTACTGGTGACAAAGCTCGATGTGACCGATGAAGCCACCATCGCATCCGCTATCACAAAGGCCCTGGGTGCTTTTGGTCAGATCGACGTTCTCGTCAACAATGCCGGCTACGGTGCCCTCGGCGTCCTGGAGGCTGCATCCGACGAGGAGATCCGACGGCAGCTGGAGGTCAACCTCTTCGGGCTCATCGCCGTCACAAAGGCAGTTCTGCCCGGTATGCGGGGACACCGGTCGGGTGCCATCGTCAATGTGTCTTCCATGGGCGGAAGAGTCACATTCCCCTTTTCCACCTTGTACACCGCCACGAAATTCGCCGTGGAAGGACTGACCGAATCCCTCCAATACGAACTCAAACCCTTCGGCATCCGCACAAAGATCATCGAACCGGGCGGCTATAAGACGGAATTTGCCGGCCGGTCGCTAAGCGCCTTTGGAGCTGGAGACCTGGCCGAGTACCAGCAACCCTGGGATCGTTTCATCGCAAAGATCGCACAATGGAGCTTTTCCGAGAATATCCGGGAAGTGGCTGACGCGATCTACCTGGCGGCAACCGATGGGTCTGACCAGTTGCGGTACCCGGTAGGACAAGACGCCGTGCAAATGCTGCAGCTCCGCCAGCAGATGGATGACCCTTCCTTCCAAAAGTTCATTGCCGAACAAACCGGCATTGCGTAAATTTGCAGTAGTCATGAAAAATGAACAAATTGTCGAGATGGAATCGATCGGGGAGCTGCACGATTTCGTGCAATTTCCCCGACCGAAACATCCGCTCGTGAGCGTGCTCGAGCACTCCGATTTTTACGCCCTGGGACCAAGGGAAGCCACCCGGTACCGGTTCGGATTTTATACCATTTCGGCCAAAAAATTCGAAGGGCTCATGTACTATGGCAAAAGTCAATACGACTTCAGGGACGGATCATTGGTGTTTACCGCGCCCGGGCAAATCGTCGGTTCAGGCCCCAACATAAAGGTTGACGAAGGATGGGTCTTGCTCATCCATCCCGATCTATTGTATGGAACAACGCTCGGGAAAAAAATGCATGAATATACCTTCTTTCATTACGAGGCCAATGAAGCGTTACATATTTCCGACGAGGAAAATGCGCTGATAAAAGATTGCCTCCGGAAGATCGAGCGGGAATATCAGGGCGCCATCGATAAGCATACCCAGGGACTGATCGTGAACAACATCGAACTGTTATTGAACTACTGTAACCGTTTTTATGACCGGCAATTCTACACCCGTACCAGGGCCAACTCGGACATAGTACAACGGTTCGAAGGCCTCCTGAAAGAATACTTCGGGCAGCCCACGCTGATCGAGGCAGGATTGCCGCCAGTGACCTTCTTCTCTTCGAAGCTCAACCTATCCCCGACTTACTTATCCGACCTGCTGCAGAAGGCTACAGGCAAGAGCACGCTCGAACACATTCACCTGGAGCTGGTCGACCGCGCAAAAACGCTCCTGTGGGGCACCGAACATTCGATCAGCGAGATTGCCTATGAACTGGGCTTTGAGCATCCCTCCCATTTCACAAAAATTTTCAAGTCAAAGACCGGCAAGTCACCCACCGAGTACCGCAGC
>Ga0193716_1000379_pt1 | contig 27500 bp, 25 predicted proteins | sample U2c1metaG_FD_145901 | JGI IMG/M metagenome (GOLD analysis project Ga0193716, IMG submission 145901) | Soil microbial communities from a riparian zone of the East river system, Colorado, United States - U2c1 | ecosystem: Environmental > Terrestrial > Soil > Riparian zone | place: USA: East River...
CGTGCCATCGCTCTTCGCGATCTCGATGACGCGTCGCCTGCCGGCTTGGTGCGAGTCGGCGTAGGCCTCCTCGGTCAGCGTGGGCTCGTCCTGGATCTTCACGCCGAGTTCCTCGGCAAGTGGTTCCAGCGTCTGGTGGCACCGCCTGCGGGGGGCCGCGTAGATCTCGGTGGCGCCGAACGCGAGCAGCAGACCCACCAGCGACTCGGCCTGCGCGCGCCCGCGTTTGTCCAGTGGGCGCTCGCGGTCGTCACCCTTGTACCGCGACTTCCTGCCTGCGAGGCCGTGCCGGACGATCACCACCGTCTTCGTGTCCGCGGGCTGCTTGGCGAAGCGGCGCAGCACCTTTCGGTCATGTGGATACTGCAGGCGCTTGATCGCGTCGGCGACGGGCAACCACATCAGCTGGTCGACCTCGTCGCCAGGGACGAACTCACCGCCCAGCGCGCGCGCCGCCCAGTACCGGACCTTCTTGGTGCCCTGCTCGACGGGATAGCTGATCGGCGCGAGCTGCCTGCCAAGCTCGGCGGCGTAGCCAGTCTCCTCTTCGACTTCGCGCACTGCGGTGACCGGTTCGGTTTCGCCGGGGTCGACCTTGCCCTTGGGCAGCGACCAGTCGTCGTAGCGCGGTCGGTGCACCACGGCGACCTCCGTTGTATCGGAATCCTCGGCGTACCGCCACAGCACCGCACCTGCGGCCAGGATGGCCTTGGCGGTGGAGGGAGCGGACTTCTTGGGCACCTCAACTCCTGCAGGTCATTCGGGGCGGGGGTGCCCCGTCGAGCCGTTCAGTGTCGTCGTCAGTGGTGCCTGTGCCGTTCCATCAGCGACACTTGGTGGTCGCGTACGGTCTGGCCTTCTTGCGGCGACGCCGTCCAGTGACCGTCGGCGGCGAGTTCCCAGCACCTGGTGGCGGGATCCATGGCCGACTCGAACATGTCGTTCAGCGTTGCGGTCAGCCGCGGATCCTTGACCTGTGCCATCACCTCGACTCGACGGTCGAGATTACGGTGCATCATGTCGGCACTTCCGATCCAGAACTCATCGATGGCGCGGAAGTGAATAATTCGCGAGTGCTCCAAGAAGCGGCCGAGAATCGACCGCACTACGATGTTCTCGGAGAATCCGGGAGCGCCAGGGCGCAGCGCGCAGATGCCGCGCACCACGACCTCGACCCGCACGCCGGCCTGCGACGCCCGGTAGAGGGCGTCGATGACCTGCTCGTCGACGAGGGCGTTGGCCTTCAGCCGGATTCCGGCGTCGGGCCCGTCCCGCTTGGCGGCGATCTCGCGCTCGATGCGCTCGATGATGCCCCTTCGGACGCCGTACGGAGCCACCAGCAGATTGCGGTAGGACACCTTGCGGGAGTAACCAGTCAACGAGTTGAACAGGTCGGTGAGATCGGCGCCGATGTCCGGTGACGCAGTGAGCAATCCCACGTCTTCGTAGAGGCGTGACGTCTTGGGGTTGTAGTTGCCCGTCCCGATGTGGCAGTAGCGCCGGATCGTCGAGCCCTCACGGCGCACCACCAAGCACGTCTTGCAGTGCGTCTTGAGTCCGATCAGCCCGTACACCACGTGCACGCCCGCCTGCTCCAGCGCACGGGCCCACTTGATGTTGGCCTGCTCGTCGAAGCGGGCCTTGATCTCAACCAGCGCGACGACCTGCTTGCCCGCCTCCGCGGCGTCGATCAGCGCGCTGACGATCGGCGAGTCACCCGACGTCCGGTACAGCGTCTGCTTGATCGCCAGCACGTTCGGATCGGCCGCGGCCTGTTCGATGAAACGCTGCACCGTCGTAGAGAAGGAGTCATAGGGATGGTGCACCAGTACATCACCGTCGCGCAGCGTGGAGAAGATGCTCTTGGGCGTCTCCCGCTCGCCGAAGGCAGGCGGGGTGGCTGGAACGAACGGCGCATCCTTGAGGTCGGGTCGATCGACGCCGTAGATCTGCCACAGTGACGACAGGTCGAGAAGTCCCGACACCTCTATTACGTCGCCGGGGTGGACGTCGAGTTCGCGCAGCAACAACTCGAGCATGTTCTCGGTCATGTCGTCGGCGATCTCGAGGCGCACCGGGGAGCCGAACCGCCGCCGCGCCAGTTCGCGTTCCAACGCCTGCAGCAGATCCTCGTCGCGGTCTTCTTCGACCTCGAAGTCGGCGTTGCGGGTGATGCGGAAGGCGTGGTGCTCGACGATCTCGAGGCCGGGGAACAGCACGTCGAGGAAGGCCGCGATCAGCTCCTCCATCGGCAGGAATTGCACTTCGCCCTCGAAGCCGTCCCGCTCCCTGAGTTCGACGAACCGGTCGACGTTGTCGGGCACCTTGATTCGGGCGAAGTGCTGGGTGCCGTCCTCGGGTTGCTTGACGGTGACGGCCAGGTTCAGGCTCAATCCGCTGACGAACGGGAACGGGTGGGCCGGGTCCACGGCCAGCGGTGTGAGTACCGGGAACACCTGCTCGTGAAAGTAGGTGGACAGCCGCGCGCGCTCGACGTCGTCGAGCTCGTTCCAGGTGACGATCACGATGCCCTGCTCGGCCAGCGCGGGGCGGACGAGCTCGCCGAACACCTTGGCGTGCCTGGTGGCGATCTGCTGGGTGCGCTCGCCGATGCGGCGCAGTTGCTCGCGTGGGGACAGGCCGTCGGCCGAGCGGACCGAAAGGCCCATCTCGTCGCGGCGTTTGAGGCCGGCCACCCGCACCATGTAGAACTCGTCGAGGTTGGAGGCGAAGATCGCCAGGAACTTGGCGCGCTCGAGCAGGGGCAGCGACGGGTCGGCGGCCAGCGCAAGCACGCGCGCGTTGAAGTCCAGCCAGCTGAGTTCCCGATTGAGGTAGCGGTCCTCTGGCAGTGCTTCAGCCGTCGTGAGGTCGATCTCGCCGCTGGTCGCCGCAGGTGGCGCCACGGGCGCCTCGTTTTCCGACGCCCATTCGGCGTCGGCCGGTCGGGTTTCGGCTTCGGTCACACGACGATCATTCCCTATCGGCGACGCCAGAGGCTAGGCGTCGGTGCTCGCCGACGTCATCGCTCGACTCCGGTGAGCTCGATCGTGTCGACGGCGCGAGCGGTGGCAGGACCGACGCCGAGTCGCATCGCGAAGGACAGATCCTCTGCGGTGTCGATGTCGCAGCGCAGACCGGGCCATTCCCCGGTCAACTCGATGGCGCCCGAATCCGTGTGGCGCCGTGCCGAATCGGGGCCGAACAAGGGCTCGAGAGCGGTGTCCGATCCGATGCCGAACGCGAACAACGCCGCCGTACCCGTGCCCTGCCGGTCCGCGACGAAGCTGCGTCGAAGGCCGCGTGCGGCGGCGATGGCGGAGGCCAGTTCGTGCGTTTGCAGTGCCGGTAGATCGCCTTGCAACACAACGATGTTCGACGTGGTCGTGCCGACGACGGCCGCCGCGCTGAGGATCGCGTTGTTCAGTGGGTCGGGGTGGCGTTCCGGCGTGGGATCGGCCACCACGTGTGCGCCGAGCCCCCGCGCGATGCCTGCGGCCACGTCGTCCGGTGTGACGATGGTGATCGCCCGCACCGCGGCCACCGCTGACGCGGCGCCGATGGTATCCACCAGCATCGCGAGCACGATGTTCTCCCTGCCGGCGGGGGAGAGAACCGGCGCAAGCCGGGTCTTGGCAGCGCCCAGTCGCTTGACCGCGATGATCACCCCGACGTCCTCTTGGTCGTCGGCGGGGTAGCCGCTCATGACCGTCCATCCTGCCAGCCGCCACGCTGCAATCGGTCCAGGCTAGATTTGAAGCCGTGGTTACCGCGGCTGTGATGGGTGCCGGTGCTTGGGGCACGGCGTTGGCGAAGGTGCTCGCCGATGCGGGCAACGACGTGACGCTGTGGGCGCGCCGCACGGAACTGGCCGACGAGATCAACGACAGTCATCGCAGTAGCAACTACTTGGCGGACGTGGAACTTCCCAAGACCATCAGGGCGACCGCCGACCCGGCGGAGGCGCTGTCTGGCGCGTGCACGGTGCTGTTTGCCGTGCCGTCGCAGACTCTGCGGACCAACCTCGAGCCATGGCGCGACCACCTGGGCGGCGACACCACGCTGGTGAGCGTGGCCAAGGGCATCGAACTGAACACGCTCATGCGGATGAGCCAGGTGATCATGCAGGTGACCGGCGCGGGTCCGGAGCGCGTCGCGGTGGTGACCGGCCCGAACCTCGCCAGCGAGATCGGTGACGAGCAGCCGGCGGCCACGGTGGTCGCCTGCGCCGACTCGGGCCGGGCGGTCACACTCCAGCGTGCGTTCTCCACCGGATACTTCCGCCCCTACACCAACTCCGACGTGGTGGGCGCCGAGATCGGCGCGCCCGACAAGAACGTCATCGCCCTGGCCTGCGGTATGGCCGCCGGCGTCGGCCTCGGGGAGAACACCGCTGCGGCGATCATCACCCGCGGTCTCGCCGAGATCATGCGGCTCGGAATCGCGTTGGGCGCCAAGGGTGCCACGCTCGCCGGGCTGGCGGGCGTCGGTGACCTGGTCGCGACGTGCACGTCTCCGCGTTCGCGCAATCGTGCGTTCGGCGAGCGGCTCGGCTGGGGCGGGACGATGGAATCCGCCCTCGAGGCCGCGGGCGGCCATGTCGCAGAAGGGGTCACGTCATGCCAGTCGGTGCTGGCACTCGCATCGAGCTACGATGTCGAAATGCCGCTGACCGATGCGGTGAACCGGGTCTGCCACAAGGGGTTGTCGGTCTACGAAGCCGTGGCGCTCTTGCTGGGGCGCAGCACCAAGTCGGAGTAGTGATGGACGGTCAGTACGGGGACTCCACCCGCACCGTGAAGGCCACTGCGTCGGAACGGATTCCGGGTGAGCCGGTGGCGCCGCCACCCGTTCCTGCGTCGGCCTACCACCTCTCATCCGACGAGTCGCTGCCGCTGGACACCTACGGTCGCGGCAGCAACCCCAGCTGGCGGCAGTTGGAGTCGGCGCTGGCCCAACTCGAAGGTGCCGCATCGGCATTGACGTTCGGCTCGGGCATGGCGGCCATCACGGCGGCGCTTCGGGTTCTGGTCCGGCCCGGCACAACGCTCGTCATACCGTCCGACGGCTACTACCAGGTGCGGCGCTTCGCTGCGGAAAGCCTTGCCCCGCAGGGTGTCACGGTGATCGAGGCGGCTGCGACGCAGATCTGCGATGCGGCGTCCGGCGCGCAAGTGGTGCTGGCCGAGACGCCGGCGAACCCGACGCTCGACGTGGTCGACCTACACCGGTTGGGGCTGATCTGCCGCGGCCAGGGCGCCACCCTGGTCGTCGACAACACCACGCCGACACCGCTCGGCCAGCAACCCCTTTCACTGGGCGCGGACCTCGTCGTGGCCAGCGCGACCAAGGCGTTGTCCGGGCACAGCGACCTAGTGGCGGGATATGTCGCGGGCAGCCACCCCGAGTTGATGGCCGCCGTGGAACGCGAGCGATTGGTGTCCGGCGCCATCCTCGGCCCGTTCGAGGCATGGCTTGCGCTGCGCAGCCTGGGCACTGCGGGGTTGCGCATCGAGCGACAGTGCCACAACGCCCAGGTGGTTGCGCTGCTGCTGCGGGATCACCCCGCGGTGCGCTCGGTGCGGTACCCGGGGCTGCCCGACGACCCCGCCCACGAGGTCGCCTGCCGACAGATGAAGCGCTTCGGCGGTCTGGTCAGCATCGAACTGGCCGATGCGGCGGCCGTGCACGCGTTGGTGGAACGCAGTGCGCTGCTCGTCGCGGCCACCAGCTTCGGTGGCATGCACACGTCGGTCGACCGGCGGGCGCGCTGGGGCGATCAAGTCGCCGACGGTTTCGCCCGCCTCTCGATGGGCATCGAGGACACCGACGATCTGATCGCCGACATCGAGCAGGCGCTCGGTGGATGACGTATCCGCCACCGACATCACCTTCACCGACCTGGAGATGCTGGTCGCCTTCGCCCGCACCGAGCACTTCGGTCAAACCGCCGCCGAGCTGGGCGTCAGCGTGGCTACCGTGCAGCGGGCGATCCGGATGCTGGAGCGCAAGCTCGGCGTCGCGCTGATCGAACAGTCCGGCCGCCGCGTACGCATGTTGCGGGCGGGCCACGTGCTGGTGCGCGAGGCGCACTCGGTGCTGCGCGCTCGGCAGGACGCGGTCAACAGCACGCTCGCCGACGCCGGCCACCCACAACGGCAACTGCGCATCGCGCACACCTTCTCTCTGGGGCTCGGGTTCGTGCCCCATGTACTGGCCGAACTGCTCGGCGAGCATCCCGGGCTGCGTTTCCGGTGCTGGCAGGGGTCGGCGACCGACGTGATCGCGGTGCTGCTGCGGGGTGAGGCGGACGTCGCCTTCACTTCGCTGGCTCCCACCGAGCAGGACTTCGTGGTGGTCCCGCTGTTCACCGAATCGCTGCTGCTGGCCGTTCCCGCCGACGATCCGTTGGCCGCCAACGAGAGCGTGTCGCTTGCCCAGGTACGCGATCGGCCGTTCGTCGCGATGGAGCTCGGGTCGAGCAGCCGCACGCACATGGTGAACGCTTGTGCCAGATCGGGTTTCGTACCGCGCATCGCGGTCGAGGGCAACGATCTGTTCGTCGTCGAATCGATGGTCGGTGCCGGTATCGGCGTCTCGGTGGTGCCGCAGGGGATGACCGACCATCAACACCCCGGAGTGGCGCGGCTCCAGATCGTCGACCCCGCCCCAGCGGGCCGGACGGTGCTGCTGGCCTATCCGCACGCCGCGGCCCACCACGAAAGCATCGAACATCTCGCCAGGATCGCCCGCAGCCAGGGCCGACGTCGCCAACAATCGTTGCAGAAATTGCAATAATCCCGTCCGGGAACGGTGTTGTTCTGCACCGACGGTGTTCTTACCGTTCAGAACATGCCTTTGACCACTGTGACTCGCACCACTGAGTTCTGTCAGCAGTTGCGAGACGCTCACGACGCCCCATTGCCCGAAGCCGCCGCGATTGCCGCCAAGCGCAGCCTGTTCAACGTGATCGGAACGACGGTCGGCGCCGCCCACTCGCCTGCCGTCGACGCCATCGTGGCCGCGGCGCGGGAACTGTCGGCGCCGGGCCACAGCCGCGTGTTGGGCCGCGCGGAGGCGTTCGACGAGCACTGGGCCGCGCTGCTCACCGGCACCGCCGGGCACTACGACGACTTCGACGACACCCACCTGGCGACCGTCATCCACCCAGGCGCGGCCACCTTGGGTGCGCTGATCGCCGTCGGGCGCCATGCCTCGGGCAGTGAGGTCTTGGCGGCCTTCGCCCTTGGTTGCGAGGCGCAGCTGCGCATCGGCAATGCCATCTCGCCGAGCCACTACGACCGCGGCTGGCACATCACGGGGACGTGCGGAGTGTTCGGTGCCGCCGTGGCCGCAGGCCTGTTGCTCGGGCTGGACGCCCCCGGTCTGGAGGCCGCATTGGCCGCCGCGTCGACCATGACGTTGGGGCACCGCGAGGCCTTCGGGTCGATGACCAAGCCATTCCACGCCGGAAAGGCCGCAGCCAACGGGGTTTTCGCCGCCCGGCTGGCGCTTGGCGGATACCGCGGCATCGACGACCCACTGGGCGACGAAGGGGTCCTTGCGATCTTCGCCGACGCCACCGTCGACGGCGAGCTGTTCCGCCCGTGGTCGTCGGATTGGGAGTTGGAGCGCAACGCCTTCAAGCCCTATCCCTGTGGGATCGTCGCGCATCCGGCGATCGACGCCGCGATCGAGGCGGGCGCCGCGATCGCCGACACCGACGCCATCGAGGCGGTCGACGTGGCCTGCCACCCTCTGGTGCCCGAACTCATGGGCACCGTCCAACCCGCCGATGGACTGCAGGCACGGTTCAGCGCCCGCCACGGCGTTGCCGTGGGACTGCTGGACGGGCGAGTCGGGCTGGCGCAGTTCTCCGACGCGCGCGCCACGCAACCGGACGTGTCGCGGTTGCGGGCGGTCACCAACCTGATCCCCACCCCCGACTGCGACCGCGACTCGGTCACGATCACGGTTCATCTCACCGGCGGGGACGACGTCGAGGTGCACGTCGCGCACGCCAGGGGAAGCCTGGCCCGGCCACTCACCGACGCCGAACTAGACGCGAAGGTGCACGACCTGGTCGAGCCGGTGCTCGGCGCGGGGGCGGCGGCCGCGATCCGCCGCGCCGTCGAGGGGATCGCCACCCCAACGGGATTCGCCGACCTCCTCGCTGCCGCACGCCCGAAGGGAGCCGTCGCATGACCCTCACCGATGCCATGGTCGAGTTCGTGGTCACCGCGCGACCGCCGGAAGCCGCTCTGCGGCAGGCGGATGCCCGCCTCGACTCGTTGGACACCGCACTGCGGCAAGGTGGCAAGGCCGTCGAGGACGCCCATCCCGGTGGCCCGCCCACCGCGATGAACCGAGCATGGCGGATCGCCATTGGTGCCACCGACGCCGACGGCTGGCCCGTCATCGACGCTACCGTCGCTGCGCTACAACAGGGTTCGCCTGGCGGACGGGACGCGGCGGACGCCGTCGCCGTCGGAACCGCGGTAGCCGAGTGGACGTCGAACGCACTGGCAACGGGAGCCGACGGCTGGAGTACCCGCGGGATCGCCGGTGCCATCGGGGCTGGCGTGGCCGCAGCGCGCCTGCTGGGCCTCGACGAGGCCGGGGTGCGCAACGTCGTCGGACTGTGCGCCACCCAGGCCGCAGGCCTTCACGCCGCAGAGGGTTCCGAGGCAGGCGCGGTGCAAGCGGCCAAGGCCGCCGCCGATGCCGTGGAGGCCGTCACGCTGGTACGCCACGGGTTCACCTCGTCGGCTGACGGTTTGGGCGGTCGCAGAGGACTGTTCGCATTGCTGGCCCCCGGTGTCACGCCGCGGCCCGACTTCGGCTGGACACAGACCTAGGAGTTCGACGATGACTCAGACGGACAGTGTGAACACCGGGCCCACCGCGGCGGTCGAGGAATCGGAGTCGGCACCCGAGCATTCGGTGTTGTCGACGTCGCCGGTCGCGCAGGCCGGACTCGGTGCGGTCGCAGCGGCATTCGGCGTCATCGCGCTCATCGATGCATCCGGACTCGACATGTTCGGCAAGAAGGGCGTCCCAGGACCCGGCTTCTTCCCGATCTCGCTGTCGGTCGCCGTGATCGCGAACGGACTGTTGTTGGCGGCAGTCTCCCTACTGCGCGGGCTGCGGCACGGACGCGGGCCCGCAGGCCAGATGCACGGTGTCGCTGCGGAACTGCTGCGTGCGGCCGGGGTGTGGCTGGGCTTCCTGATCGGCGTTGCGCTGATGCCGCTGATCGGATTCGTGCCCGCGACCGTCGTGCTCATCGCGTACCTGGTGTTCGGCGTCGAACGGATCAAGGGCATCAAGGCGGTGCTGGTGATCATCGCCGTGCCGCTCGTCGCCTACGCGCTGTTCGTGTTCGTCCTCGGCGTGGAACTGCCGACCTCGACCCTCTTCGAGGGCCCATGACACCCCCCGATCGACGCGCTGCCATGGCGGCTTCGCGGAAGGAGATCTGATGGATGCGGTACAGAACCTGCTAGGCGGGTTCGCATCGGCGTTCACGCCGATGAACCTGTTCTGGGTTGCGGTCGGTGTGGTGATCGGGACTCTGGTCGGCATCCTGCCCGGCCTCGGCCCGCCTGCCACCCTCGCGATCCTGCTGCCCGTGACGATCAGCCTGCCACCCACGACCGGGTTGATCATGATGGCGGGCATCTATCACGGCGCCAAGTTCGCAGGGGCCACCACCTCGATCCTGTTGAACATTCCTGGCGAGACGTCGTCGGTGGTGCTGTGTCTGGACGGACATCCGTTGGCCCTCAAGGGGCGCGCCGGGCCCGCGATGGGCATGTCCGCCATCGCGGGCCCGGCGCGCCCCTTGAGCGGTGTCATCGCCCTGACCTTCGCCGCCCCGTTCGTCGCCGACCTGGCGCTGGGCTTCGGCCCGCCGGAGTACGCGGCGCTGATGGCCTTCGGTCTGCTGCTGGTGATCCTGCTGGCCAGTGAATCGCCCATCAAGGGCTTCCTGTCGATGTGCATCGGGCTGCTGGTGTCCACCATCGGCATCGACATCTTCACCGGGCAGCAGCGGCTCACCTTCGGCGCACCCGCGCTGTACGACGGCATCGAGTTCATCGCGATCAGCGTCGGACTGTTCGCCGTCGGAGAGGTGCTGCTCAATGCCGAGAAGAAGATGGACAGGCCGATCTTCAACGTGCCGAAGGGCATCCGCAACCTGCTGCCCACCAAGGCCGACCTCAAACAGTCCCGACTGGCCATCGCGCTGGGATCGGTGTTCGGGTTCTTCATCGGCGCGCTGCCCGGTGGCGGTTCCACCGTCGCCTCCTTCCTGTCCTACGCGCTGGTGAAGAAGACCTCGAAGACGCCGGAACGGTTCGGCAAGGGTGCCATCGAAGGGGTGGCAGGCCCGGAGGCCGCCAACAACTCAGAGTCCAGTGCGGCCATGATTCCGCTGCTGTCCCTTGGCATTCCGGGGACTGCCAGCACCGCGGTGATGCTGGCCGCACTGCTGCTCTACGGTTTCCAGCCTGGCCCGCTCCTGTTCACCGATCATCCCGAGATCGGCTGGCCGGTGATCGCCAGCCTCTACATCGGCAACGTCATGCTGCTCGTCTTGAACCTGCCGATGATCCCGATCTGGGTCCGGATCCTGAAAATCCCGTACTGGGCGCTGTACCCGGCGATCCTGGTGCTGGCAGTGGTCGGCGTCTACAGCGTCCGCAGCTCGATGACCGACGTGTACATGATGGTCGGCTTCGGTCTTCTCGGATATCTGTTCGGCAAGTTCGGCGTTCCCGCCGCACCGCTACTGATGGCCTTCGTGCTGGGGCCGATGGCCGAGAACGCGGTCCGCCAGTCGCTGGTGCTGTCGGACAACAACCCGCTGATCTTCGTCGAACGGCCCATCTCCGCAACGATCTTCGGCGCCGCCGTTCTGATCGGGCTGTTCCTGCTCGTCACGTCGAGGCGACGCCGATCGGTGCAGTCCGCGGTGCTCGCCGGTCAGCCCGCCGCCCTGGTGGAAGCGAAGGGCGAATGATGGACACGCCGCAGATCTCCCGTCGCACGATGTTGATCGGCACCGCAACGGTATTCGCGCTGGCCGGGTGCGGCCTTCAGCGCGGCGGCATGTCGAACGGCGTGCCGAGCCGCACGCAGGTGGTCGTGCACACCGGCCCTGGCGGCGGCAGCGACGTCTTCGCCAGGCAGGTGATCAAGCTCATGCAGACGGACAAGCTGATCGACGAGAACTGGCCGGTCCGCAACCAAACCGAGGGCTCGAGCATCGGTGCCATGTCCTACCTACGGGGTCGCAAGGGACGCGCAGACACCATCGCCGCGGTCACGCCGACCTGGCTGGTCACGCCTCTGACCCTGTCCGGTAGTTCGGTGTCGATCACCGAACTGCAGCCGATCGCGGCTCTGTTGGTCGAACCGCAGATCGTCGCCGTCCGTGCGGACTCGGCGTACCGCACCGTTGCCGACTTCGTCGAGGACGCCCGAAAGCAACCCGACCACCTGGTCCAGGTGGGCGGATCGATCACGGCCACCGACTCGTTGACCGGCAAGGCACTGCAGGCCAAGACGGATACGCAATGGAAGTTCCTGTCCTTCTCCGACAGCGGTCAGCGCATCGCTTCACTCCTGCGCGGCGACGCGCAGATGATGATCGGCGCCTCGACCGACTTCGTCGACCAGGTGAAGGTCGGTGCGATCCGGGTGATCGCCACCGTCGCCGACCGCAAGGTCGCCACCTTCCCCGAATTGACGTCGATCAAAGCGCAGGGCCTCGACGTCGGGCCGCTGCCCGAGGAGTTCCGCGGCTTCGTCGGCCCACCCGAGATGCCCGCCGAGGCGCTGAAGTACTACCAGGACACGTTCCAGCGCCTGGTGACCGCGCCGGGCTGGGACGACTTCGTCGACGAGAACGGTTCGGTGACCAACTATCTCGACGCCGCGAAGTTCGGCCCCTTCCTCAAGGAGCAGAATGACTCGCTGGCGGTGCTGATCGACAGCATCGGCCTGGCGCAGCAATGACATCCACTGTGAAGATGGTGACTGTGAAGACCGGGCTGACCGCCGCGCTCGCGGACTTCGCCGCCAACCTCCGGTTCGCCGATCTGCCCGCCGAGGTGGCCCACGAAGCCAAGCGCGCACTGATCGACCACGTGGGTGTGGCGGCCGCCGCAGCCGGCCATCCGTCGGTGGACGCCATGCTGCGGGTCTCGGATCGGTTGGCCGGGGTGGGTTCCCACACCGTCATCGGGCGGTCGCAGACCGCGACGATGCCGTATGCGGCGCTGGTGAACGGGTTCGCCGCGCACCTGCTCGACTACGACGACACCTTCAACCCTGGCGACACCACCGTGCACGGCAGCGCGCCGGTGTGGCCGGTGGTCTTCGCACTGGCCGAAACCGCACCGGTCACCGGGCGGGACGCGCTGGCGGCCTTCGTCGCAGGCTTCGAGACGGAGTGCCGACTGGGTCGGGCCGCCGGCGACGCGCACTACGAAATCGGTTGGCATGTCACCGGAACCGTTGGTCACGTCGGCGCAGCCGCCGCCGGTGGCCGGATGCTCGGGTTGACGCCGGCCGTGCTCAACCAGGCGCTCGGCAGTGCGGGCACACAGGCCGCCGGGCTGAAGGCCGTCTACGGCACCGACGGCAAGCCGTTGCATGCGGGCAAGGCCGCGATGGACGGGCTGCTGTCCGCGGTGATGGCCGCCGAGGGCATCACGTCGTCGGTCGAGATCATCGAGGGCGCACGGGGTTTCCTCGCCGTGATGTCGCCCGATCCGGCACCCGGCAAGCTACTCGACGGGCTCGGCGATCAATGGCATCTGCTCGCCAACGGCTACAAGGCATATCCGAGCGGATCGCTGACCCACCCCGCGATCGACGCCGTGCTGGCACTGCGGGCCGAGCACGGCTTCGGAGTCGCGGACGTGAGAAGTGTTCGCGCCAAGGTGAATTCCAAGGCCGCGACGGTCACCGGCAAGGTGGACCCGCGCACCGGACTCGACGCGAAGTTCAGCATCACCCACGGTATCGCCGTAGCGTTGACGGCAAGACCGCGCCTCGATCACTTCACCGACGCCGCGGCCGTCGACGCCGAAATCGCCTCTGCGCGTGCACTCATCGACGTGCGGGCCGACGACGCCGTCGGCAAGCGCGCCGCCGTCGTCACCGTCGAGCTGGCCGACGGCAGGTCGATGACCCGTCACGTCGAAGCCAACCTCGGCACGCCGGACAACCCGATGTCGGATGACGATCTGGCGGCGAAGTTCACCGACAACGCTGCGCCCCGATTCGGTGCCGATCGCGCGGCACGGCTGCTCGCGGCGTGCTGGACGGCCGACACCGCCGACGACTTCGCCGACCTCGTCCGGATGACCGGAGTGCGGTCGTGACCGGGGTCGCCGTCGTCACCGGCGGGGCGCGCAACCTGGGCCGCACGATCGTGCTTGCCCTGGCCCGCGACGGCTTCGACGTGGTGGTGAACACCCGATCCGACGTCGAACAGGCGGAGAAGGTGGCCGCCGAGGCCCGCGAGTTCGGTGTCGCAACGGCGGTGGCCGCCGCGGACGTCTCCGATCCGGCTGCCGTCGCGCGGCTGTTCGAGGTCGCCGACGGACTGGGCCCACTGCGGGTCCTGGTGAACAACGCCGCGGTGCGCACGCGGGTCCCGGTGTACGACGTGACCGCCGCCGACTGGGAAGCCGTGCGGGCAGTGACCCTGGACGGCGCGATGAACTGCGTGCTGGCCGCGCTGCCCCGGCTGCGGACCGGCGGCGGCAGCGTCGTGTCGATCATCGGCGGCAACGCGCTGCGCGGCGATCCGGGACGGTTCCACGTCTCGGCGGCGAAGTACGGCCTGATCGGCATGACCAAGGCGCTTGCGGCCGCGTGTGCGCCCGACCACGTCAACGTCAACGCCGTGTCGCCCAGCCACATGAATCCCGACGACGGCCCCGACGCGGCCCGCGAGGCGCAACGCCGTCGCGAGGCGGTGGCCGACGTGGTGGCGTTCCTGGCCGCCCCAGCCGGATGCGACGTCACCGGTCAGCTGATCGAGGTCGGGGCTGCTCGATGAAATGCCTGGTCAGTGACTGATGCCGCGCGTTGTCCGGCGGGGGCGGTAGCCTCTCTAGGTTGTGACTGCCCGCATACGCGTCGCCGTCGTCTACGGCGGACGCAGCTCTGAACACGCCATCTCGTGCGTTTCCGCCGGCAGCATCCTGCGCAACCTCGATCCTGAGCGGTTCGACGTCGTCGCCGTCGGCATCTCACCCGAGGGCTCCTGGATGCTCACCGACGGCAGGCCCGAGACCCTCGCCATCACCGACGGCCAGCTGCCCCAGGTGAGTGACGCATCGGGCACCGCGCTGGCCCTGCCGGCCGACCCACGGCGCGGCGGACAGCTGATATCGCTGGACAAGGGTCCCGGTGAGCTGCTGGCCGCCGTCGACGTCGTCTTCCCGGTCTTGCACGGCCCGTACGGCGAGGACGGCACCATTCAGGGACTGCTCGAGCTCGCAGGCGTGCCCTACGTCGGCGCCGGGGTGCTCGCCAGCGCGGCGGGCATGGACAAGGAGTTCACCAAGAAGCTGCTCGCGGCGGAGGGTCTGCCGATCGGGGATCAGGTGGTTCTGCGGGCGCACGACGACACGCTTGAACTCGAGGATCGTGAGCGGCTCGGCCTTCCGGTGTTCGTCAAGCCGGCCCGCGGCGGCTCGTCGATCGGCGTCAGCCGCGTGGTGGCGTGGGATCAGCTGCCGAACGCGATCGCGCTGGCTCGCAGGCACGATCCGAAGGTGATCGTCGAAGCCGCCATACCGGGCCGTGAACTCGAGTGCGGCGTGCTCGAATTCCCCGACGGCACAGTCGAAGCCAGCACCGTCGGCGAGATCCGGGTGGCCGGGGTACGGGGCCGCGAGGACGCGTTCTACGACTTCGCCACCAAATACCTCGAGGACGCAGCGGAACTCGACGTCCCCGCCAAGATCGACGACGAAATCGCCGACGCGGTGCGCCAACTGGCGATCCGGGCGTTCCGCGCCATCGACTGCCAGGGCCTGGCCCGGGTGGACTTCTTCCTGACCGAGAACGGGCCGGTGATCAACGAGATCAACACGATGCCCGGCTTCACCACCATCTCGATGTACCCGCGGATGTGGGCTGCCAGCGGGATGGACTACGCGACGCTGCTGGCGACGATGGTCGACACTGCGGTGGCGCGGGGTACCGGCCTGCGCTAGCGGACCGGGATTACCGGACCGCCCCTGGATTGACTGGAACTGGGGGCATCGCCTTGGCCACCGCCTCCGAGATCAGCTGAATCGGCGTCGGGCCAGACCCGTCCGGCAACGTCAGCCCGATGTACACCGGCCGGTCCACGGTGATCCAGGTACTGCGTCCTTCGTCGCCGATGCGGAACCAGTCCACGTCGTCGACCACCTGGACGGGTGTGCCCGCCACGAAGTCGACGGGCCGTTCGATGCCGCAGCGCAGGATCAGCGGATCGGCTTCGGGGTTGGCCTGCCATGCCGCCGCGCCGACCGGGGCGGGTTCGGCGGCAACGGCCCGCTGGTAGTCACCGAGTCGATCGGGCAGCGCGGCGAGAAGGGCGCGGCAGGCGTCGCCACCGGCCTGCGGCGCGGGCACCGACACGATCGCGACGGGACGTGGCGGTTCCGGCTTCTGCCGGATCGTCGCGAACACCAATACACCGATCACCGCGGCGACGGCCACCACGACGGCGGCGACCATGACGCCGCGGGGCGGACCGTCACCGTCGTCGGAGAGCACCCGGCAACTCTAGAGCGATGCTCCGTCGGCGATCGGACAGGTCAGGGTGCGGGTGATCCCGGTCACCTGCTGGACGCTGGGAACGATGGTGGATTGCAGATCGTGAAGTGAGTCGGCGCCGATGCGCACGATGACGTCGTACGGTCCCGTGACGTACTCGGACGACAGCACGCCGGTCAGCGTGGCCAGCTGCTTGGCGATGACCTCGGCGCGGCCGACCTCGGTCTGAATCAGCATGAACGCCTCGACCACCCGCTGTCTCCTCCGTCCGCGCTGCATAGACTCCGGGGGACCAAACGTACCGCAGGTCGCGCAGGTGTTCAGGGGACGAAGACTTGGCCGGCGGGCATGAGCGAAGCGACCCGGCAATGCGACAGGCGGTGGCATGGAGAGCGGCGGGGCGAAGACGACCCTGGCTGGGCTCGGCGAGTTCGCCGTGATCGACCAGCTGGTGCGCGGCCGGGAACAGCCGCCGGTGGTGGTGGTCGGCCCTGGCGACGACGCCGCGGTGGTGCTTGCAGCCGACGGCCGCACCGTGGTCTCCACCGACATGCTCATCGAGGGGCGGCACTTCCGACTGGACTGGTCCACCCCGCGCGACGTCGGCCGCAAGGCCATCGCCCAGAACGCGGCCGACATCGAGGCCATGGGTGCAACGCCCACTGCCTTCGTCATCGCGTTCGGCGCGCCCGGCCAGACGTCCAGTGACGACGTGTTCGCACTGTACGACGGCATGTGGGAGGAGGCCCGCAGGTTCGGGGCGGGGATAGCCGGAGGTGACCTCGTCGCGGCCCCGCAGTGGGTGATCTCGGTGACGGCGCTTGGCGACCTCCAGTTCCGCGCGCCCATCCTCTTGGACGGTGCCCGTCCTGGTGACTCAGTTGCGGTGATCGGCGATCTCGGACGCTCCGCCGCGGGATATTGGTTGCTGCACAACGGAGTTGCCGGCCACGACGAGCTTCGTCGGCTACACCTGACGCCCGAGGTTCCCTACGGACAGGGCCGCGTCGCCGCAGAGTGCGGTGCGACGGCGATGACCGACGTGTCCGACGGCCTGGTGGCCGATCTGGGCCACATCACGGACGCATCGGGTATCGGCATCGACCTGTCGTCCGCTGCGCTGGCAGCCGATCACGAGGCGCTGGCCGCGACGGCCGCGGCGACCCAACAGGATGCCTGGGCGTGGGTGCTGGGTGGGGGAGAGGACCACGCACTCGTCGCGACGTTCCCCGCAGAGCTGCCTGACGGCTGGCGCCGCATCGGCGTCGTGGTCGACGGCCCGGCGCGGGTGCTGGTGGACGGGGCGCCGTGGAGCGGAAACCCGGGCTGGCAGTCGTTCTGACCGTTCCTTTATCGGACCAGTCGCGCTTCCTCTACCGCACCAGCCGCTCGGCGATTCCGGCATAGATCTCGCCGAGTTTGTGCGCGTCCGAGTGCTTCTTGGACGGGAACCATCGACAGACGTCGACGCACAGCGAGGAGATGGCCATCACGACCTCGTCGAGGCTGTCGACGTGGAAGTCGTCGGCGGCGACACCGGCTGTGACGATGTCGGTGATCACGGCGGTTACTTGGCGGCGCAACGGTGCGATTCGGCGGTAGTGGGCGGGTGTCAGGCCGTGCAGTTCGTATTGCACGACACGGGCCTGCTTGTGGTTCTCGGCGTGCCACGTGGTGAACGCGGAAACCACGGCCCGCAGTCGCTCGGTGGCACCCGCGGCGGGGTCGTCGGCCTGCTGCAACGCGGCCAGCAGACTGCTGTGGCCTTCCAGGGTGATCGCGTAGAGCAGCTCTTCTTTGGACCGGTAGTGCGGGTACATGGCCGTCGCGCTCATGTTGAGCCGTTTGGCGATCTGCCGGGTGGAGCTGCCGCCGTATCCCGACTCCGCGAACGCCTCGATGGCGGCCCGTCGCATGCGCTCGGCCGCAGCTGAATCCGCAGCTCGATCGATGGTCATGACGATGAGTGATCCTACACACAATTGACAGCGGCCCGCGTACGGCACATTATTAGCGAGCGCTCATGTTATGAGCGATCGCTAATATCCTGTTGATGCGAAAGGTTGCCCAGCATGGCCGAGTTTCTCTCGCGACGTGACGTCGACTTCCTGCTCTACGAATGGCTCGACGTGGTCGAGTTGACGAAACGCGAGCACTTCGCGGAGCACTCTCGGGACACCTTCGACGCGGTGCTCGACCTGTCCGCCGACATCGCGACGAAGTGCTTTGCGCCGCACAACAAGAAGGGCGATCAGAGTCATCCGGCGATCGGGCCCGACGGCAAGGTCGTGCTGATCGACGAGATCAAGGACGGACTGGACACCTTTGGCGAAGCAGGCCTGCTGGCCGGATCGTTCGACGAGGCGATCGGCGGAATGCAACTGCCGATGGTGGTGGCCCAGGCGTCGATGTCGTTCTTCCGCGCTGCCAATCCCAGCATGTTCTCGTACGCGTTCCTGACGGTCGGCAACGCCAACCTGCTGGCCGAATACGGCACCGAAGAGCAGATCGACACGTGGGTCCGCCCGATGCTCGAGGGCCGCTACTTCGGCACCATGTGCCTGTCGGAGCCCGATGCCGGTTCGTCGCTGGCCGACATCACGACCAAGGCCGTTCCCGCCGCCGACGGTACGTACCGGATCACCGGAACGAAGATGTGGATCACCGGCGGCGACCACGAACTGACCGAGAACATCGTTCATCTCGTGCTGGCCAAGGCGCCCGGCGGCGGGCCGGGAGTCAAGGGCATATCGCTGTTCATCGTTCCGAAGTTCCTGCCCGACGGCACCCGCAACGACGTCGCGCTGGTCAGCCTGAACCACAAGATGGGCAACCACGCCACCACGAATGCGCTGCTGAACTTCGGCGATGGCACCTTTGAGCCCGACGCAGCACCCGGCGCGGTCGGCTATCTCGTCGGTGAGGAGCACGAGGGCCTGGCCTACATGTTCCACATGATGAACGAGGCCCGAATGGCGGTGGGACTGCAGGCAATGGCGACCGGATACGCCGGTTACCTGGCATCGGTCGAGTACGCCAAGGCGCGCACTCAGGGGCGTCCGGTAGGCGACAAGGATCCGACCCGCGCGCCGGTGGCGTTGATCGAACACGCCGACGTCAAGCGAATGCTGTTGGCGCAGAAGTCCTATGTGGAGGGCGCGTTCGCGCTCGGCCTGTACTGCTCGATGCTGGTGGATGAGATACACACCAGCGTCGGGGCTGACCACGACCGCGCGCATCTGCTACTGGAGGTCCTGACTCCGATTGCGAAGAGCTGGCCGGCGCAGTGGTGCTTGGAGGCCAACAGCCTGGCGATCCAGGTGCACGGCGGATACGGGTACACCAAGGAATTCGACGTCGAACAGGGCTACCGCGACAATCGGCTCAACGCGATCCACGAGGGCACACACGGGATCCATGGTCTGGATCTGTTGGGCCGCAAGGTCGTCATGCAGGACGGCGCCGGCCTGACGCTATTGGCCGAACGGATCAATCAGACCGTCGAGGTGGCACTGAAGACCGACAGCACTGCGGCGTTCGCGAATGACCTGCGCGAAGCGGTGCAACGGTTGGTCGACGTCACCGCGACCCTGTGGGCAGCGGGCGATGCGGCCACCACCCTCGCCAACTCGACGATCTACCTCGAGGCCACCGGTCACGTGGTGGTGGCGTGGATGTGGCTCGAGCAGTTGATCGCCGCCAGCGACCATCATGGCGACTTCTACGACGGCAAACGGGCTGCCGCACAGTACTTCTACACCTACGAGCTGCCCAAGGTCGGCCCGCAGTTCGATCTGCTGGCGCGGCTGGATCGCACCACCGTCGAGGCTCGGGCGAACTGGTTCTGAGACGAGCGCCGATCGGCACGTGCACCAGGACCGGTCGATCTTCGCCGCATCTCGGCGGCTAGATTGACCCATCATGGCTGCACGTCCGTTGAGCGAAATCGTCGAGCCGGGCTGGGCCCGCGCACTGCACCCGGTTGCCGATCAGGTGGCTGCGATGGGGGAGTTCCTCCGCCAGGAGATCGCGGCGGGGCACGGGTATCTACCCGCCGGTGAGAACGTGTTGCGCGCCTTCACGTTTCCGTTCGACGACGTGCGGGTGCTCATCGTCGGGCAGGATCCCTATCCGACGCCGGGACATGCGGTGGGGCTGAGCTTCTCGGTGGCGCCCGACGTCCGGCCGCTGCCGCGCAGCCTGGACAACATCTTCCGCGAGTACGCCACCGACCTCGGGCATCCCGCGCCCACGTCAGGCGATCTCACGCCGTGGTCGCAGCGCGGCGTGATGATGCTCAACAGGGTGCTGACGGTGCGGCCCGGCACGCCGGCGTCGCACCGGGGCAAGGGCTGGGAGGCGGTCACGGAATGCGCCATCCGCGCGCTGGTGGCGCGGCCGCAGCCTTTGGTCGCGGTGTTGTGGGGACGTGACGCGGCGACGCTGAAGCCGATGCTGACCGGCGATCGCTGCTTGACGATCGAGTCGGTCCACCCATCGCCACTGTCGGCGTCGCGGGGGTTCTTCGGGTCGCGGCCGTTCAGCCGGGCGAACCAACTCCTCACCGAGGTGGGGTCGGACCCGATCGACTGGCAGCTGCCCTAGTTTCCGTCGCCGAAGCTGCTCACAGATCGCGAAAATGCGTCAACGAGCGATCTCGCCGCAGTTTCGGCGAGATGGGGAAGGGGGATTAGCCCCGAGCGACCTTGCCGGCCTTGATGCACGACGTGCAGACGTTGATGCGCTTCTTGTTGCCGCCCGGGCGGTCAACGGCACGCACCGTCTGGATGTTCGGATCCCAGCGACGGCTCGTCCGGCGATGGGAGTGCGACACCGACTTGCCGAAGCCGGGGCCCTTCGCGCAGATATCGCACACGGCAGCCATTTGAACTCCTCGATCAGTACAGGGGGTCTGGGCCGTGCGCCGCGACCGGCGCGGTTCGACCCGACAACCCGACCAGAATACCGGCCGTCACGGGTATCGCCAAAACGCATCCACCGGGGCGAACGCCATGGAGTGCTGTCGGGCACAGTGGCTAGGCTTGCGCGCACGCGGCGGCTCGTCGGTTGGAGGTGGGATGTCGGCTCGTCGGCTCGACGCGACCACCCTGCGGGATTGGGCTCACACCGCGGTCGGCGGGCTCATCGCCCACACCGACGAGATCAACCAACTCAACGTCTTCCCCGTCGCCGACGCCGATACCGGCACGAACATGCTGTTCACCATGCGTGCGGCGTGCGCGCGGGCCGATTCGCGCCCCGAAGGCGACGTCGTCGCGGTGGCCGCCGCGCTCGCCGAGGGCGCCTTGCAGGGTGCACGCGGCAACTCCGGGGTCATCCTTTCGCAGATCCTGCGGGGCCTCGCCGACGTCACCGCCCAGGCAGCCGCCGAGCGCAACGGCGACTTCACCGACGTCGACGGCGTGGTCTTCGGCGCGGCCCTTCGCCACGCGGCCGGCCTGACCGTCGCATCGATGGGTGAGAGCGTGCCTGGCACCATCCTCTCGGTGTTGCAGGCCGCTGCGGGAGCGGCCGAGAGGGCTGCCGGGGACGGCGCCGACCTCGTCGCGGTGGTCGGATCGGCCTGCGAAGCGGCGGCGATCGCCCTCGACGAAACCCCACGGCAACTCGACGTACTCGCCAGGGCCGGCGTGGTCGACGCGGGAGGGCGCGGGCTGCTGGTCCTCCTCGACGCGATGACCACCGTGCTGGCCGGGCACGCGCCGCACCGGGCCCAATACCAGCCGGCCCAGTCGCCGGGCCGCGAGGTGACGATGTCGTCGGGTGCGCCCCCGCAGTTCGAGGTGATGTACCTGCTGGGCGACTGCGACCACGCGGGCATCGAACTTCTACGTGAGCGGCTCGAGCGGCTCGGCGAATCGGTGGCCATCGCGGCGTCCGGACAAGGTGGCCGGTACTCGGTGCACGTCCACGCCGACGACGCGGGCGGCGCGGTGGAGGCGGCGCTCGACATCGGCACGCCGAGCCGCATCCAGGTCACCGCGTTGACCGGAGACGCAGGCGCCCGGCCGCCGGGAGGGTGGAGCCACGACCGCGCGGTGCTGGCGATCGTCGACGGCGACGGCGCGCAGGAGCTGTTCGTCGCCGAGGGTGCGCACGTGCTGCGGCCCGATGCCGACGGGCCGATCAGCGCACAACGCCTGCTGCGCGCGCTCGTCGATGCAGGAGCCGCGCAGATCATGGTCCTGCCCAACGGGTACCTCGCCGCCGAGGAACTGGTCGCCGGCTGTACTGCAGCGATCGGCTGGGGCATCGACGTGGTGCCGGTGCCCGCGGCGTCGATGGTGCAGGGTCTGGCCGCGCTGGCCGTGCACGATGCAGGCCGCCAGGCGGTCGACGACGGTTACACCATGGCGCGTGCCGCCGCGGGTGCGCGGCACGGCTCGGTTCGGGTGGCCACCGAGGAGGCGCTGACCTGGGCGGGCATGTGCACGCCCGGTCAGGGTCTCGGCATATCGGGTGACGAGGTGTTGATCGTCGGCAAGGACGTGGCCGATGCGGGCGCGGGCCTGATCGACCTGCTGTTGACGTCGGGCGGCGAACTCGTCACCGTCCTGACCGGTGCCGGAGTCGACCCGAGCGTGGGGGACGCCCTCCGGGCGCATGTCCACCGCGAACATCTCGGCGCCGAACTGGTGACCTATCACACCGGCCACGGCGGTGACGCGCTGTTGATCGGGGTGGAGTAGACGTGGTTGCCCTCACCGACGGTCTCGTCCACGTCATCGGCGCGAAGGCTGCGAAGTCGCTCGAAGAGCACTTCGGCATCCGGACCGTCGACGACCTGTTGCGGCACTACCCCCGCAAGTACAGCGACGGCATGACGGTGCGAGGTGAAGGCGAGGACCTCGCGCTCGAAGCGGGTGAGCACGTCACCTTCGTCGACGTCATCTCCGACGTGGTCACCAAGCCGATGAAGCCACAGCCGGGCAAGCGGCCACGCAAGTATGCGGTCGTCACGCTGGGTAACCGCCGGCCCAAGGTGACGGCCACCTTCTTCAACGCCGACTACCTGGTCAAACAACTGCCCAAGGGTGCGCGGGTGATGCTGTCCGGCGAGGTGTCGTACTTCCGCGACGTCATGCAGCTGACTCACCCGGAATTCCTGGTGCTCGACGGGTCTGGACAGGGCAAGGGCAGCAAGGCGCTGGCCAAGATCGCCGAGGGGGCCGACGACGAGGCCGAACTGCTGGCAGCCTTCGAACGGGACTACTTCCCGATCTATGCGGCCAGTGCCAAGGTGCAGAGCTGGGACATCTTCGCGTGCGTGCGCCAGGTGCTGGCCGTACTCGATCCGATCGAGGATCCGCTGCCCGAAAGCGTTCGGCGGCAATGGAATCTGTGCTCCGAGGACGAAGCGCTTCGTGCGATACACCTGGCCGAGCGCGTCGAGGACCGTGACCGGGCCAGGGACCGGCTTGCCTTCGACGAAGCCGTCGGGCTGCAGTGGGCGCTGGTCGAGCGCAGGTACAGCAAGCTGAGCGAAACGGGCCCACCGGCGCCGTTGAGATCGGACGGGCTCGCCGCCACGCTGCGCAACGCGCTCCCGTTCGAGTTGACCCAGGGCCAAGCCGACGTGCTCGAGGTGCTGACCGAGGAGCTCGCGTCCACCCGGCCGATGCACCGGATGCTGCAGGGCGAGGTCGGTTCGGGCAAGACGATCGTGTCGGTGCTGGCCATGATGCAGATGGTCGACGCCGGATACCAATGCGCTCTGCTGGCGCCGACGGAAGTGCTTGCCGCCCAACATGCCCGGTCGATCCGCGACGTGCTCGGCCCGCTCGGCATGGCGGGTCAGCTCGGCGGTGCCGAAGGGGCCACGCGCGTCGCACTGCTCACCGGATCGATGACGGCCCAACAGAAACGGCAGGTGCGCGAAGAGGTAGCGGGCGGTGAGGCCGGCATCGTCATCGGCACGCACGCGATCCTGCAGGAGTCCGTCGACTTTCACGGGCTCGGCATGGTCGTCGTCGACGAGCAGCATCGCTTCGGCGTGGAGCAACGGGATCGGTTGCGCGCCAAGGCTACCGGCGGCATCATGCCGCATCTACTGGTGATGACGGCGACGCCGATCCCGCGCACCGTGGCGCTCACCGTCTACGGCGATCTGGAGACATCCACGCTGAGGGAGCTGCCCCGCGGGCGTCAGCCGATCACCAGCAACACGATCTTCGCCAAGGAGAAACCGCAGTGGCTGGCCCGCGCGTGGCAGCGAGTCGCGGAGGAGGTCGCCGCGGGACGTCAGGCGTACGTGGTGGCGTCCCGGATCGACGAGACCGACAAGGGCGGGTCGGCCAAGGACCAGCAGCAGGGCGGCGGCCCGCCTCCCGTCACCGTGCTCGAGCTGTTCCGGGAACTCGGTTACGACCGGCTTGCTGGTCTGCGTCTCGGGCTCATGCACGGGAGGTTGACCGCCGACGAGAAGGACGCCGTGATGTCGGCCTTCCGCGGCGGTGAGGTCGACGTTCTGGTGTGCACCACCGTGATCGAGGTCGGTGTCGACGTGCCCAACGCGACGGTCATGGTCGTGATGGACGCCGACAGGTTCGGCATCAGTCAGCTTCACCAGCTGCGCGGTCGGATCGGTCGGGGCAGTCACGCGAGCCTCTGTCTGCTGGTCACCAATCTGCCCGAGGGATCCAAGGCGGGCGTGCGGATCAAGGCCGTCGCCGCCACCCAGGACGGCTTCGAACTGGCCGACCTCGACCTCGCCGAACGACGTGAGGGGGACGTGCTGGGCCTCAGCCAGTCCGGCCGGCCGATCACATTGAAGCTGCTGTCGCTGGCCGATCACCGCGAGATCATCGAGGCTGCACGCGCATTCTGTGAATCGGTGTATGCGAACGATCCCACGCTGGCCCTCCATCGCGGGATCGCCGTCCTGGCAGCTCCATTCAGCGAGACCGAGGCCGTCGAGTACCTGGACAAGTCGTGAAGCGGTGGGCGTGGCTGGCGGCCGGCGTGCTGCTCGCCGTGGTGGTGGCGATCCAGGTGATGATGTCGACCGAAGATTCCGGCCGGTTCGTCGCGGCGGCCGACGTGCCGATCGTCGCACCCGGCGTCGACGTGCTTGCCGGCATCGCGGAGATCCCGCTGCGGATCCGCGGAAACGACTACCGCCGAGCGGCTTTCGGTGACAGCTGGACCGACGACAACACCGCCCCCGGCGGTCACAACGGCTGCGATACCCGCAATGACGTCCTCGATCGCGACCTGCTGGACAAGACGTATACCTCGATCAAGAGGTGCCCCAGTGCGGTGGCGACCGGCACTCTGCACGACCCGTACACCAACGCCGTCGTAGCCTTCACCCGCGGCAATCAGGTCGGCGCGTCGGTGCAGATCGACCACATCGTGCCGCTGGCCCTGGCGTGGGATCTTGGCGCCCGGTTCTGGACCGACGAGCTGCGCACCCGGTTCGCCAATGACCCGGCGAATCTCCTTGCAGTGCAAGGCAAGGCGAACCAGGACAAGGGGGACGGGCAGCCGTCGGTGTGGATGCCGCCCAACCACGCGTTCTGGTGTCAGTACGCGGTGCAGTTCGCCGAGGTGCTGCGCGGCTACGGGTTGCCGATCGATGCACCGTCGGTGCCAGTGTTACGTGACGCGGCCGCCACCTGCCCGACAGCGTGAAAGCAGAAGTCCTACGACATCATTTGGCAACACGGGCAGGTGTGCGCGGGTGGGCAGGACGAGCAATCCGCCATCGGAGACGCCATCATCGGCCCATCACAGCACCACATCAAAGGCTGCGGGCCGCCATTGGTGTAGGTCACTGCAACCGGGTCGGCGCCGGTGACGTCGAAGTACACCTTGCCGGCCGTGGTCTGACCGGGTGTGAGTGCGGCGGGCGAGAGTCCCTGCGGACTGGCCACTTCCCATAGCGCCGGATAACTGCCCCCATCGGCGGTGGGCGCCCGGAAATTCGGGATGATCGGCAACACCGTCCCAGAGGACGCCGTCACGTCGACTGTCGCTTCCCACAGCCTGCCGGCAAGCGGAAATCCGGGAGCCGAATCCGCACTTTCCTTCAATGCGGTCACCTGCCACTCCTGTGTCCCGGCGGCGTCCGCGAGGTGCTGACGCGACCCGAATTCGTGTGGGCACGACTCGGCAGCAGAAGCGATCCCTGGGTAACCGAAGGCAAACACGACCATCACCGCCGCGGCGATAGTGGCCTTCTTGATCCTGCGCATACTGACCTCTCCCGGACTTCTTGGATGCATGTGCGGAGTAAATCTCCGGCCCCGCATCGGTGTTGTGGACGCGCTGTCTGCGATCTACTATCTACGTACCGACATAGTAGATGAAGATATTCAGCGGCCTCGCGCGGCGGTAGTGCGAGTGAATCCGCTACAACGCGAACGGCTGGTCGGCAGGCAAGTGGGCTGCAGGCGCGATAATCGGCTGCCGCGGACAAACACTCGTTTCTAGGGCATGAATGCGCAGGCGGACAATGTGCTCGACGCAGCCGTCCAGGCGGTCAGAAGCGGGGCGCCGAGGACGACCGAAGCGGCAACGCCTAGTAGAACGTTGGCGCGCAGTCGGCGCGTAGTGGTGTTCGGTTCGGTAAGTCGGCTGACGCGAGCAGCGACCCCGACTGTGGAGGCACCTAGTGCCGGCGATGGGATCACTTCGGCGCCGGCCAGGGTGAGCAGGGCCGAAAGCAGCGCGGTGGGTCCGTGGCGGCGGATGGCTGAGTCATCGGCGCACATCTCCAAAAGGCGCGCCACATCCATCTGCGCAACCGTGAATAGCCGAATGCGCGGCAGGCTGGTCGCCAGCGCGCGGGTCAATGCGAGCAGCAGGTGGTGATGCCCGGTCAGGTGGGCACGCTCGTGGGTCAGGACTGCATCTAGGTGCGGGGGCTGTAGAGCGGCCAGCGCGGCGCTGGTGATCACGATGGTCCCGCGCCGTCCGCCCAGGCAGTAGGCCATTTTCTGCGGCGCATCAATGACCAATCCGTCGACACCGGCAATTCGGCGGCCCAGAATGCGTGCGGTCTCGGCGTGTCGGCGGGTGGAGGTTCGCGCTCGCAACAGAGAACGACCGACCAGGATTGCCAAACCGAGCAAGAACGCGGACACGGCCGCGGTGACGAGCGCCAAGCCTGCCTGGGTGGCCACCCCACTGTGCCCGCTCGCGGCTGAGCGCAGCGCCGCCAGACACGCGCCGAGCGCCAGCGGGTGGGGTTGATTCCAGGTGTGCGCAACATAGATCACGAGCGAGGTCGCTGCGGCCGCCCATGACGCGAGCACGCTGATCAACACGATCAACCACACCATGACCGCAGCAGCGGGCGCGAAGCCCGTGCGGGTTAGGCGCGGCAACACCCGTGGCGCGATGACCCCCACTGCCGCCGCATACAGCAGCAAGCAAACCGCGGCGCTCACTGGGCGCTCTTGCGAGGACCGTTGCGCCTCAACACTTTGCGCAGTTCCGTCGATTCCTCGGCGCTGATCGTTTCCAGGAAGTGCGCGAGTACCAGATCCGAGCGCCCACCCGCATCGAGCGCATCGCGCATCATCTGAGCGCTGTACTGTTCCCTGGTCATCCCCGGGGTGTACAGATATGCCTTGCCTTCGCGGTGGCGGGTCAGCCAGCCCTTACGGTGCAAATTGTCCATCGTGGACTGCACCGTGGTGTACGCGATCTCGCGGTCGCGCCGTAGCTGTTCGAGCACC
>Ga0193716_1000380_pt1 | contig 27468 bp, 25 predicted proteins | sample U2c1metaG_FD_145901 | JGI IMG/M metagenome (GOLD analysis project Ga0193716, IMG submission 145901) | Soil microbial communities from a riparian zone of the East river system, Colorado, United States - U2c1 | ecosystem: Environmental > Terrestrial > Soil > Riparian zone | place: USA: East River...
GATCCGTGGATCGGGCGTTGCGCTGATGTTGGCGGTATGCGGGCGAAACGTGGCATTCGAAGATCTGACCGGCCCGGGGGTGCCCGTTCTGCAGTCACGGCTGACATGATCAGGTTGCATTCAAGCGTGCGTGTCTGACGGACCGACCCACCCGCAGGGTGGAAAATCCGGAGCATGCTGGCCGTCGAACTGTTGACCCGGGTGGGGCTGGCCACGGTGCTCGGCCTTGCGATCGGGTTCGAGCGCCAATGGCGGTCCAGGATGGCGGGCTTGCAGACCATGGCTCTGGTCAGCATGGGCTCGGCGTTGTTTCTCATCCTGAGCGCCTACAGCTTCGACCAGTCGGGTGACCGGCTTCGGGTCGCAGCCCAGATCGTCACCGGCATAGGCTTTCTCGGGGCCGGCGTGATCATGAAGCAGGGCATGTCGGTGACGGGCCTGAACACCGCCGCAACCCTGTGGGCGACCGCGGCCGTTGGCGCGCTGGCGGGCGCGTGGATGTGGCGCGAGGCGACCGCGGGCGCGGCCATCATCCTGGCCGCGAACTGGTTCCTGCAGCCGCTGGCGAACCGAATGGACCGGGTACACAAGGAGAGCGGCCGCGACGCGACGCCTGCCGACTACGTGCTCGAGGTGGTGTGCGGGCGACAGGTCGAGGCGGAGATCAAGGCGCTGGTCGCGCAGGCGATGCCGCGGCCCGCGTTCCAGCTGCGCGCGGTGCGGACGCGGCCTGCCCACGCCGCAGAACAGGTCGAGCTGCAGGCAGAGTTCGAGACCGCAGCCCGCCACGACCACGTCGTCGAGGACGCCGTCCTCACGCTGAGCCAACAACCCGGCGTCACGGCGGTGCGCTGGAGCATCGCCCACGAACAGGCAGCGGACTGGTCGCGGTAGCACCAGGGGCTCAGTCACAGAAGGGGAGAGGGTGCGATGCAGTTGCAGGCGTTCTTCGAGTGGGCCACCCACGCCTTCGAAGTGTCGGGCGTGCTGGCGATGGTGCTCGGCTCCATGTACGCATTCGCGCTCGCCGCGGTCACCTGGAAGCGAACCGGCAGCGGCGGACGTGCCTTCAAGACGCTGCGCGACTCGCTCGGTGGGGCGATACTGCTCGGCTTGGAGCTGCTCGTCGCGGCGGACATCGTCAAGACCGTCACGTCGACGCCGTCACTGACCGACGCGGCCGTGCTGGGCATGATCGTGTTGATCCGAACGGTGCTGAGCATCACGATCGAGATCGAAGTCGACGGCGTCGCGCCGTGGCGCAAAGCCCTGACGACCGGGCCGGAGGTCCTTGCCAGGGCCACCCGTGACGCGGCACAGCCAGCCAAGAAGGGTTGATAAGCGCATCTAACATTTTCGCGTACAGTCGACGCCATGGCGAGAACTGACGACGACACCTGGGACATCAGCGAGAGCGTCGGGGCAACCGCGCTCGGCGTAGCCGCGGGCCGGGCCGCGGAAACCAATAGCGACGATCCCCTCATCGTCGATCCTTACGCGCAGTTGTTCCTCGAAGCCGCGGGCGACGGCATCTGGAGCGTGTACTTGAACGACGATCTGCCCGCCGAACTGGCTGAGGTCGATCCGAGGTTCAGGGAGCGGATGGCGGCGATGACGGGCTACATGGCGTCGCGCACGAAGTTCTTCGACGAGTTCTTCCTCGCCGCGGCCGCTGCGGGTGTGCGCCAATCGGTGATCCTGGCGGCTGGACTGGACGCGCGGGCCTGGCGGCTGGCGTGGCCCGACGGCAGCGTGGTCTACGAAATCGACCAGCCGAAGGTGCTGGCGTTCAAGGCCGAGACGCTCGAATCCCACGGCGCCACACCGATTGCCAGATACGTCGGCGTTCCCATCGACCTTCGCCAGGACTGGCCGACCGCGCTGCGGCAGGCCGGATTCGATCCAGGGGTGCCTACCGCGTGGTCGGCAGAAGGCTTGCTGCCCTACCTGCCAGCGGAGGCGCAGGATCTGCTGTTCGAGCGCATCCAGGGTCTGAGCGCGCCCGGCAGCCGGATCGCGGTGGAGGCGTTCAACAACGACTTCTTCAGTGCGGACAGCGTCACCCGCCGGGAAGAGCAGATGGAGCGTTATCGGGCGGCGGCGGTAAAGCTGGGACGCCAGGACATTCCCGTGTCCGGAAACCTGCTCTACGAGGAGGAACGGACCGAGGTCGTCGACTGGCTGCGTGCGCATCGCTGGGGCACCACCGCCCTGACCGCCGAGGAGCTGATGGCCGGCAACGGGCGCTCAGTGCCGTCCGATCTGGACGAAGCGACGCCGCAGAGCGTCTTCGTCGAGGGCCGGCTGAGTCAGCTGTAGGCGCCGTTGATCACCGGCTGGGTGATCATCCCCGCCTCGACACCCCAGTGGGTCATGATCGTGCGGTACTCGCCGCTGGCGATCAGATTCATCAGGGCCTGCCGGAGGGACTCGGCCAGTGGCGAGCCCTTGGCCACCGGCCAGCCGTACGGCGCGGCGTTGAAGACCTCGCCTGCCGCCTCCAGCGTGCCATCGCTGCGGTTCACGGCGTAACCCGTCACCGGTGAGTCGGCGGCCATGGCGTCGAGCTGGCCTGCAGTCAAGGCAGCGGTGACGTCGTCCTGGCTGTCGTAGTCGATCGCCACGATCGGTGGCGAACCGACTGCGACGCAGGCCTTGCTCTTCACAGGAAGCTCTTCGGTGTCCTGGATCGTGCGGGACTGCACACCGACTCGCCGACCGCACGCGTTGTTCGGGTTGACCGGTGAGCCGGACCGTTGGGCCCATTGCGTCCCCGCCTGGAAGTAGGTCACGAAGTCGGCGGACGCTTCGCGCTCCTTGGTGTCGGTAAACGATGACAGTCCGACGTCGAAGGCCTTGCCCTGCACGGACGGGATGATGCTCTCGAAGGCCGTCTCGCGGTACTCGACGTTGAGCCCGAGCACCTTTGCGACCGCGTTCATCAGGTCGACGTCGAAACCGGTCAGGTTGCCGTCGGCATCCCTGAACTCGGCAGGCGCGTAGGGCTCGTTGATCCCCACCACCAGTTTCCCCGTCGACCGGATCGCCTCGGGCACGGTGGCAGCAATGGCGGCCGGGTCGCCGATCATGGGAGCAAGGCTGGTCGACGACGATCCGGTCGTGGTGGAAGATCCGGCAGCGGCGCCGTTCCCCGAATCGCCTGGCGCACTGCGCATCTGCCAGGTGACGACGGCGGCTATGAGGATCCCGACGACGGCGGCTGCGGACAGTGTGAGCGTGCTCAGCCGCCGCGGCCGCCGGGCACCCGGCGATGGCGGCTTGCGCTTGGAATGCGCGGCACGCCGCACCGGCTGGACGGACCTGACGGCGTCGGCGAGTTCCCCAGCGGTCTGGTAGCGATTGTCGGGTTCCTTCGCCATCCCCTTGGCGACCACGGCGTCGAAATCCTTGGGCAAGTTGGGATTGAGCGCGGACGGGCGTGGGGGAGGAGCCACCAGGTGACCGGCGAGCTGCTGTTCGAGGCTGTCCCCGGAATAGGGTCGGCTGCCCGTCAGGCATTCGTGCAGCACGCAGGTCAGCGCGTAGACATCCGAGCGCGGATCGCTCTGCCCGCTCTTGAATCGTTCCGGCGCCATGTAGGCCATGGTGCCGAGAGTGCTTCCGACAGTGGTCAATCCGGTCTCAGTGGTGGTGCGGGCGATGCCGAAGTCGATCAAATAGACGAAGTCCTTGGCGGCGACGAAGATGTTCGACGGTTTCACGTCGCGGTGCACCAGGCCGACCGCATGCGCCGCATCCAGCGCCGCGGCTACCTGCTCGACGATCGTCACCGCCCGCTCCGGGGACAGTGGCCCCTGGGCTTCGGACAGCACGGTTCCGAGATCCTCGCCGTCGATCAACCGCATGTCGAGGTAGAGCTGGCCGTCGATCTCGCCGTAGCCGTGAATGGGAACGACGTGCGGCTCGGTCAGGCCTGCCGCGGCGTGTGCTTCACGGCGAAAGCGCTGCTGGAAGACCGGGTCGCCGGCGAGGTGAGCGGGCAGGACCTTGAGTGCGACGATGCGGTCGGTGAGGGTGTCGTGCGCCCGGAAAACCTGGCCCATTCCGCCCCGACCGAGCAATTCCAGCAACTGATAGTGCCCGAACGGCGTCGCATCCAAGTGCTGCTCCTTGACGCCTCCGAACTGCATTGACGTCGAAATGCTAGAACAGCCTGGGCGGAAATGCCCGGATACGTCAGTTTTGTCAATTGGTTGGGCGAACGTGGCACGATCGCCGAGTGTCCGAGCTGGCTGGCTTTCCGGTTGCCGCGCCACCGTTGCCGTGGCCCGTGTTCACCCATCAGCACTGGACCGATCTCACCTTCGTGCACTGGCCCGTCGACCCCGAAGCGATCGCACACTTCTACCCGGCGGGGACCCGACCGGACATCTTCGCAGACGGCTCGACGTACGTCGGCCTGGTGCCGTTTGCGATGAGCGATGTCGCGCTGGGGATTTCGCGCCCTCTTCCATACTTCGGCCGCTTCCTCGAGACGAACGTCCGGTTGTACTCCACCGACGACGAGGGTCGCCACGGTGTGTTGTTCCGTTCGTTGGAGACGGCCCGGCTGGCGGTGGTTCCTGCGTCCAGGATCGGGCTCGGCGTGCCGTACACGTGGGCGAAGATGCGGATGACCCGGCACGGCGACCGAATCACCTATGCCAGCGTGCGGCGCTGGCCCCGACGGGGACTGCGGACCCGATTGACCGTCGAAGTCGGCGCGGTCGTCGACCCGACGCCGCTGGAGATCTGGCTGACCGCGCGGTGGGGCGCCCACACCCGCAAGGCCGGGCGCACCTGGTGGGTGCCCAACGAGCATGGGCCGTTCCCGCTTCATGCGGCCGAGGTGGTCGATCTGGATGACGATCTGGTGCCGGCGAGTGGCGTGCGACCCACCGGAGAACGCCTGCGTGCGCTCTTCTCGCCTGGGGTGCGCGCCCGCTTCGGCCGTCCGACCCACATGTCCAACGGGTGAACACACTGCAACCAAGACGTTGTGCGGGTGTCGGGTTGGGGTGTGAGCCGGGACAATGGGAAATGGTATGGATGCGTTCGTGTCGGTGTACGTCGATATGGCGGCCCGGGCGGATGACGTCCGCGTCGCCGTTACTCGCCTGCCAAGGCCCCGCGGTGTGGTCGAGGTCAAGGTCGACTGTGATGCGATCACCGATACCTTCGGCTGCCGCATCGCGGTGGATCTGACCGGCACGTTCGACGAACGCACCGAGGGTCTGGCCATCGCCCGCGCGTACGCAGCCGATCTCTCGGCAGCCCTTGAGATTCCCGCTTTCGCCTTCTACGACCTGCTGCGTCGCGACTACCCGGCGAGTTGACTACGTTCGACCGAGCCGAGAGCTCGCCGCGTCCAACGCCGCTTCGATCTCGCACCACGTGCGCCGCACGATCTCGGACACCGGTAACAGGTCGGTGATCCGGGACGACACCTGACCGGTGTTGGCGACGCTGGCGTCCATGTCGCCGTCGAAGTACAGGCGAGTGATGCCGCCAAGCACCGGCGCACCGTCATCGGAACCGGCCAGCCGCGCCGCAAGGCCGACCCGCAGGACGCGCATCGTGGGGTTGCCCGGGATGTTCAACAGGAATGTGCCGTCGTCGGCCGCGTCCACGATGGCGTTCTTGAAGTTCGCGTGGACGAGCGCCTCTTGGCTGGCCAACATGCGCGTGCCCATCTGCACGCCTTCGGCGCCCAGCACCAACGCTGCCGCAGCCGTGCGTGCATCGCACATCCCGCCTGCGGCGATCAGTGGCAGGTCGACGTGTTCGGCGACCAGCGGCAACAGCACCATCGTGGACGCGGAGAGCGCCGACTTGAACCCGCCACCCTCCACACCCTCGACCACCAGTGCGTCGACGCCTGCGTCGGCCGCCTTCACTGCGCCCTTCAGTGATCCCACGACGTGAAACACCGTCATGCCGGCGTCGTGCAGGCGGTCGGTGAACAGCGCAGGATCACCTGCCGAGGTGAAGACGTGACGGACGTTGGCTGCGGCCAACGTGTCGACGATCGACGGGTCCTTCTTCCAGCCCTGAATCATCAGGTTCGCGGCCACGGGCCGGTCCGTGAGCTCGCGGACCCTAAGCAGATCGGCACGGCCCTCGGCGGTCAGGGTCTCGACCATGCCCATGCCACCGCCCTCCGAGACGGCGGCAGCGAGCTCGGCGCGCGCGATGTAGGTCATCGGGGCCTGGACGACCGGGTACTGCACTCCGAGGAGCGCTTGAATTCGGTTCGGCATCGGCCCTATCCGGCCGTGAAGTAACGACGACGGGGCATGTTCGGAACATAACAGGGGGCGGATTTTCGCATCGACCACGCGGAGCACCGTCTGAGGAAACGCATAGGTTGCGAATCGTTACCGGATCTTGTTGTAAACGTGTCTGGAGTGAAAGAGGGTTTCAATGTGACTCAAGTGTCAAAAGTGCACTGTCGGGCACACGACGGAAGAAGTAGTCGCAGATGAGCTCTCAACGATCGACATTCCGAGTGGCAGTCGTGGCCGTAGGCGTCTTCGCGGCCGCCATGTCGTCCATCGCACCGGCAAGCGCCGACGAGGGCAATGACGCCTTCCTCCACGCCCTCAGCGGCGCAGGAGTGGGGTTCGGTGACCCGAACTCCACGGCGGCGCTGGGTCAGGCGATCTGTCCGATCCTCGCCCAGCCGGGTGGCAACTTCGCCCAGGCGGCGTCGACGGTCACCGGCAGCGGCATCTCGCCAGGCATGGCTGGACTGTTCACCACCATTGCGATTCAGATGTACTGCCCGACCATGGTCAATCAGATGGCCAACGGCGACTTCTCGGGCATCGGGAACCTCGCAGGCATGGGGAGCTTCATGGGAATGCCGAAGATTCCAGGCCTGCCGGGCTCCTGACCAGCGAGCTCGACCGAGCACTCCGCGAACTCGCCGCGCGGCGGCCTGGCATTCTGTGCGGATGGCCAAACCGCCCACGGGCAAGGACGACCTCGCTCCGCACTTCGACGACATTCAGGCCCACTACGACATCTCCGACGACTTCTATCGGTTGTTCCTCGATCCGACGCAGACCTACAGCTGCGCGTACTTCGAGCGCGACGACATGACGCTGGAAGAGGCGCAGATCGCCAAGATCGACCTGGCGCTGGGCAAGCTGGGCCTCGAGCCCGGAATGACGCTGCTCGACGTCGGTTGCGGCTGGGGCGCCACCATGCAGCGCGCGATCGAGCGTTACGACGTCAACGTCGTCGGCCTCACGTTGAGCAAGAACCAGGCCGAGCACGTCGAGCAAGTCTTCGCCGAGTCCGACAGCCCGCGATCCAAGCGGATTCTCCTGCAGGGGTGGGAGCAGTTCAGCGAGCCGGTCGATCGCATCGTCAGCATCGGGGCGTTCGAGCACTTCGGGCACGACCGCTACGACGCCTTCTTCGCGGCGGCGCACCAGGCGTTGCCGGACGACGGAATCATGTTGCTGCACAGCATCACCGGGCTGCATCCCGATGAGATGCGGGAAAAGGGATTGCCGCTGACGTTCGAGTTCGCGCGGTTCCTCAAGTTCATGCTGACGGAGATCTTCCCCGGTGGACGGCTGCCGTCGATCCCGATGGTGCAGGAGCGCGCGACGGCGGGCGGGTTCGAGGTGACCAGAACCCAGTCGCTGCAGCCGCATTACGCCGAGACGCTCGACAGGTGGGCGGCGGCGTTGGAGTCCCGCCACGACGAGGCCGTCGCGATCCAGTCGCAGGAGATGTACGACCGGTACATGCGCTATCTCACCGGATGCGCCGACATGTTCCGCGTCGGCTACATCGACGTCAATCAGTTCACGCTGGAGAAGTAGGCCTACTCCGCGAGGCTCTTGCTGAAGAACACGCGCCGGTAGCCGTCCTGAACGGCGCGGTGCGTCTCGCGGTACCCGTGCCGCGGATAGAACACCAGATTCTCGGTCATCGCCTCGTTTGTCACTAGCCGCACCTCGTTCAGGCCCTGCTCGGCGGCGTCCCGCTCCGCCAGCTCAAGCAGCCGGCGGCCGTACCCACTGCCTTGCGCGGAGGTCGCCACCGCGACGGTGTCCAGCAGCAGATGGTCGCCCTGGTCCTGGGTGACCAGTACCGCGATGACGGCGTCGCCCTGCTCGACCACCCAGATCCTGGACGTGTCGAGCATCCCGGCGTAGTCGGTGAGCATGGGTGCCGGCGGTTTCCCGATGCGTTCGACGTACTTGCCGAACGACTCGGCGACGAGCTCCTCGATGGCGCCGATGTCGTCGCCCGTCGCCCGTCGCAGCACTGGCTCGTCCATTCCGGCGAGCCTAATCGGGCTTTACGCGGCGGCCTCGGATCCGGTGCTACCGGAGGCCTCGCCAGGGGTGGAACCGGTCGTCGTCCCACTGGGGGTCGTGGTGGTGCCGCTGGTTGGGGCCGTGCCGGTGGTCGTGGTGCTGCCGGTGGTTGGGGTTCCGGTCGTGCCCGTCGACGCAGGGGTGGAGGGAGTGCCTTCGCCCGGCGTGACCTTGTTGCCGTCGGAGGTCACCGTGGGATGCAATCCGTCGTCGGGTGACTTCGCGGGCGACGTGGACGCCGTCGTGGACGCCGCGGACGCCTTCAGCGCAGTGTCTTCGGCCTTGGCTTCCGGCTTGGGCTCCGGCTTGGCTTCGGGCTTGGCCTCAGGCAGGGCCTTGGCTTCCGGTGCGGGTGTCAGGCTCTTTGCGGCGGGCTCCCCGCTGTCGGCGTCCGGGGCCGGGGGCGCCGACAGTGCATTCAGGTTCTGGTTCGCCGGGGCGATCGCGATCGAGCCGCCGTTGATGAAGTTCGCCAGCCCCTCGGCGAGCGCGCCGGGTATTGCCGCGAGTGCCTCGAGGATCTTGTGCGGCGGGGTGATGAGCGAGAACGGTGTCGGCGTCGCGGGGTCCAGGTTCAGTCGGTCCGTGTAGCTCATGTCGACCAGAACCCGCAGCAGCGGCTCGAAGGCGCCGATCACCGGTTCGGCGAAGGGTGTCAGGCCCACCGCCGCTGCCGCCTCACGAAGGGGGCCAAGCAGAGGCAGGTATTGGGAGTGCACCAGCACGTAGGTGTCGTAACCGCCCGCGCTGTTGTGCACCGTCGTCACCGAGGCGGGGGTGACGCCGGGAATGATGTCGTCGTAGTACTGGTCGGGGTGTGCATAGCGAACTGCGAGAGCGGAATTCAACAGCGCGAGCGGGTTGAAGTAGGCGGGGAAGTCTGCGTAGGGGTCGTACTCGTTCGTGACGTAGGTGGTGTCGTAGCGCGTCGGCACGCCAGCGCCCATCCCGTCGACGATCACCGGAATGGAGATCCCGGGGAACCGCCCGAAGATGCCGCCGTTGGGCGTGAACGGCGCGCCGATCATCACGAAGCTCAGCTGGGTATTCGATGGCGCGGCCGAAGCGTCGAGTGCCTGCAGCCTTCGTCGCTCCAGCTCGGCGACCATCGCGCCCTCCGAGTAACCGGTGACGATCAAGAACGTCTCGGCCGACCTCGTAGTGATCGCGTTGTGCAGCTTGGGGAGTCCGTCGTTGGCGCTGTCCGACAAGGCGAGGGAGGCGGGATAATTGATGCCCTGATAGCCGTAGCCCGAAGGCAGGACCGTGCCGCTCAGCTTGTCGGGCACCCGGATGCTCATCGAGTCGTCGCGGCCGCCGATACCGATGACGGTTTTGGTCAGCTGCACCAACAGATTGCTGTTGGTCGCTTGTCCGATCACCAGCGCACTGGAGATGCCCGCTGCGGCCACGACGGTAAGAACGGCCTTGCGTACCCTCTGATTCTTCGGCATCCGATGCTTTGCCACGATCCCCCCGCTCCGAGTTCCCCAACTACGCGCGTTGGCTGGACGGTACCGCAGAGTTGGCCCGTTTCATCGCGGAATGCGCACCGTTGTCGGCGCCCGCCATCCGTTAGCTGAAACAAGCGGTGGCGAGCAAAAGGAAGCGGCGGCGCCCCCGAGGGACGCCGCCGCCTACTGTGTTTCGAAGCCGAGGACTAGGGGCAGGTGACCGCGATTTCGAACGGCTTGTTCACCGGGGTCATCGGGTTGGCCATGTCGATGCCCGTTGCGTTGCCCTTGATCGTGTAGTTCTTGCCATCCTTGGTGGCCGTCGCGTCGCCCGCGCCGGGGCCAACGGCGAGCGTGACGCCGTTGACGTTGCCGAGGCCGACCGAGGTGACGGTTGGCGAATCGCCTTCGCTGAGCAGGACGGCGATGCCGGTGCCCGCATCGCCGATCGCGATGCTCTGGTTTCCGCCGACGGCAGCGCACACCACGGTGCCTGCGACGTTCTGATCCTGACCATCGATCGTGACCTTGGTACCGCCGCCGCTCGGAGCTGCGGAGGCGCTCGCCGACGAGGATTCGGAGCTCGAGCTTGCCGCCGAGCTGGACGCGCTCGACGATGGCGACGACTTCTCGCCCGATGAACAGCCAGACAGGCCGGCGACGACGATCGCCGCACCCCCCACTGCAACAAGCAATCCACGCTTCACGACTGCACTCCTTTTGTCGGTGCGACCAGCCAAGATCAGCCGATCGTCCTGAGTACTATGGCTTGCCCGTCAGCCCCGGTCCCGGCTTTGCGCGAAAAATTTGCCTGCGGATTAGCTGGCGGACGATTGGCGGTCAACCGGTGAACGGCGTCAATCGGTCAGCAGGCGACCTTGATCGTGAAGGTGCCGTTGCTCCGGAAACTCGGTTTGTCGGTGGCGAACCCCTCGGCGGTGCCGGTGATGGCGTAGGTGCGACCGGTCATGGTGACCGTGGCCTCGCCGCCGAGCCCGGCGTTGTAACTTCCGGTGAAGCCACCCAGATTGTTGATGCTGACCGACTCGGCGGTGAGCTCGTCCTTGTTGGACACCAGCGCCGTGACGCCGGACTGCGCGTCGCCGGTGGTGATCGTGGTCAACGCCCCCGCGGCGGTGCAGGCGACCGCGTCGGTGGAGCCGGTGTCGACGTCGTTGACGGTGACCGCAGCGGTGCCGACCACGAGGGTGCCCGGCTGCGGCTTGGCGGGCGGCGGTGACGAGCAGCCCGCAACCACACCGAGGGCAGCCAACGCGGCGAGGGTCAAGACGATGCGCATGGTGTGAGAATCTACAGCGATGAACGCACCTTCCCCGGAGTTCTTCGAGGTTGAGGCGGAATTGCCAGGAAGGTCCGGACGGGTTGGCGTGATCCACACGCCACACGGCGACATCCAGACCCCCGCCTTCATCGCCGTCGGTACCAAGGCCACGGTCAAGGCGGTGCTGCCCGAAACCATGAAGGACGTTGGGGCGCAGGCAGTTCTGGCCAACGCCTATCACCTGTATCTGCAGCCCGGACCCGACATCGTCGATGAGGCAGGCGGGTTGGGTGCCTTCATGAACTGGTCGGGGCCGACGTACACCGACAGCGGCGGCTTTCAGGTGCTGTCGCTGGGCGCGGGATTCCGCAAGGTGCTGGCGATGGACGTCGACCGCGTGCAGGCCGATGACGTCATCGCCGCGGGCAAGGAGCGCCCCGACCGCGTCGACGACGACGGCGTGACGTTCCGGTCGCACCTGGACGGCTCGTCGCACCGGTTCACTCCGGAGGTCTCCATCGGCATCCAGCATCAACTCGGTGCCGACATCATCTTCGCGTTCGACGAGCTGACCACGCTGGTGAATACCCGTGGCTATCAGGAGCAGTCGGTTCGGCGTACCCACGACTGGGCCGTTCGGTGCCTTGCCGAACACCGTCGGCTCACCGAGGTGAGGGCAGCGAAGCCGTATCAGGCACTCTTCGGCGTGGTCCAGGGGGCGCAGTACGAGGACCTGCGACGGGAGGCGTCCCGAGGGCTGACCGAGATCCTCGACGACGAGGGCCGTGGCTTCGACGGCTACGGCATCGGCGGGGCGCTGGAGAAGCAGAACCTCGCGACGATCGTCGGGTGGTGCACCGACGAGTTGCCCGACGACAAGCCGCGCCATCTGCTCGGCATCAGCGAACCCGACGATCTGTTCGCCGCCGTCGCGGCCGGTGCGGACACCTTCGACTGCGTCTCGCCGTCCCGGGTGGCGCGCAACGCCGCGGTGTACTCGGCGGACGGGCGTTACAACATCACCGGAGCCAAGTACCGCAGGGACTTCACGCCCATCGACGCCGAATGTGACTGCTACACCTGCGCGCACTACACGCGCGCCTACATCCACCACTTGATCAAGTCGAAGGAGATGTTGGCCTCGACACTGTGCACGATTCACAACGAGCGCTTCGTGATTCGGCTCGTCGACCAGATCCGGGCATCGATCGTCGCAGGCGAGTTCGACGCTCTTCGCGAGCACGTGCTGGGCCGCTACTACTCAACGCGTGCACAATAAGAAGATGACGACAACCGCCGACCCCCAGGCGCTGCTGGTGCAGCTGCTGGATCCGTCGAACCGGGCGGACCCCTATCCGGCGTATGAGCAGATCCGCGCCCGCGGGCCGCTGCTGCTGCCCGAGGCGCACCTGACCGTGTTCTCGTCGTTCACCGAGTGCGACGACGTGCTGCGGCATCCGTCCTCGGCCAGCGACCGGATGAAGTCGACGCTGGCCCAACGGGCGATAGCCAACGGCGAGGAGCAGCGGCCGGTCGGACCGCCGGGGTTCCTGTTCCTCGATCCGCCCGACCACACCCGGCTGCGCAAGCTGGTCAGCAAGGCGTTCGTCCCGAAGGTGGTCAAGGCCCTCGAACCCGACATCACCGCGATGGTCGACGAGATGCTCGATCGCATCGAGGAGCAGGGCACGTCTGACGTCATCGCCGACCTGGCCCATCCGCTGCCCGTCGCGGTGATCTGCCGGCTGCTCGGCGTACCGATCGAGGACGAACCCGAGTTCAGTCGGGCCTCGGCACTGCTCGCCCAGGGACTCGACCCGTTCATCACGTTCACCGGCAGCCGGCTCGACGGTTTCGACGAGCGGATGGCGGCGGCCGTCTGGCTCCGGGACTACGTGCACGCCCTCATCGACCAGCGCCGCACCGAACCGCGCGACGACCTGATCTCGGGGCTGATCGCCGCCGAGGAGGACGGCGACCAGCTCACCGAGGACGAGATCGTCGCGACGTGCAATCTGTTGCTCATCGCCGGCCACGAGACGACGGTGAACCTGATCGCCAACGCGATCCTCGCGATGCTGCGGCACCCGACCCAGTGGACCGCGCTGGCCACCGACCCGAGTCGGGTGTCGGCGGTCATCGAGGAGACCATGCGCTACGACCCGCCCGTGCAACTGGTCGGGCGGAACGCGGGGGACGACATGACCATCGGAGACACCGACATCGTCAAGGGCGACACGATCATGCTGCTGCTTGCCGCGGCGCAACGCGACCCGGCATCGATCGACCGCCCCGACGAGTTCGATCCCGACCGGGAAACCATCCGGCACTTGGGCTTTGGCAAGGGCCCGCACTTCTGCCTCGGTGCACCACTGGCCCGGCTCGAGGCATCCGTCGCACTGTCGGCGGTGACCGCACGCTTCCCGAACGCCCGGCTGGTCGGTGAGCCGGTCTACAAGCCGAACGTCACGCTGCGGGGGATGGCTTCGCTCGCCGTCGCCCTCTCCTAGGCGATTTCGGCGCGCATCCGGTCGCTGAACGTCCGCGAGCGCGCCGGAACCGCGGGGGAGGATAGGGTCGCGGGATGCCGCAGGAGCTCACCGCCGAGCAGGCCGCCGCCCTGCTCAAGTCCACCGACACGTTGGGGATTCCGCTCGGCCCAGGCCAGCCGCCTGCCTTCTTGCGCGCGCTGGGTGAGCGCGAGGACTGGACGGACCTGCGGGTCTACGGCGCGCTGCTCGCGGTTCTCACCGAACTGTTCTCCCGCCACGGCGTGCACTACCTGTCGGGTTTCTTCGGTCCGCTCGAACGGGCGCTGCGGGGCGCAGGCGCCGACATCGAATTCACCCCGGCGGACTTCCGTCGCTTCGGGCCGCTGCTCGAGCGGCAGGCACCGCGCGTGATGGCGACCGTCGCGACACCGCCCGACGCCGACGGCTGGTGCTCCCTTTCGTTGCACGCGGGCGGCACGATCGGCGAGTTGCGCCGCGCAGGCGCCGACCCTCAGCGGCTGCTGGTCGTCGAGGTATCGGATTCCTACCCAAGGACTTTCGGGCTCGGTGCAGATCGGCATGCGCTGCACGTCGACGAGATCGACGTCCTGGTGCGCTCCACCGACGCGCCGCTCGCGCTACCCGGTGGCGACGCTGCACCCACCGACGTCGACCGTGCGATCGCGCGGCACGCCGTCGCCTTCATCCCATCTGGGGCGACGCTGCAGACGGGGATCGGGTCGATCCCCAACCAGATCGCCACGCTGCTCGCCGACGGTGACGGTGGCGACTACGGACTGCACAGCGAGATGTTCACCGACGGCTGCATGAAGCTGCACCGCGCAGGCAAGATCAGCAACGCGCGCAAGGGCCAGTACGACGGTGTCAGCGTGACGACGTTCGCGTTCGGCTCGGCGGATCTCTACGCCTGGCTGGACGAGAACTCCGACGTCGCGTTCCTGCCGGTCGAGATCGTCAACTCTCCGGAGGTGATCGGCGCGAACGAGGACATGGTCTCGATCAACGGTGCACTCGCAGTAGACGTCCACGGTCAAGTCGTCGCCGACACGATCGCCGGTGACCAGTTCAGCGGGATCGGCGGCGCCGAGGACTTCGTGGCCGGAGCCGGGCTCGAGCTGTCGGACCGCTCGCTGATCTGCCTGCCGTCGACCTTCTCCAAAGGCGAAGTGCTGCAATCGCGGATCGTGCCGTGGTTCGGTCCCGGTGCGGTGATCACGACGCCGCGGCATCAGGTCGATGTCATCGTCACCGAATACGGCGTCGCAGAGCTCGAGGGCAAGACCGTCCGCGAGCGCGGTGAGGCGTTGGCCGCGATCACGCACCCGCAGTTCCGCGACGAGATCCTCGCCGCGGCCCGTTCGTGATGCGCGCACGAGTCGCCGAGTGCGCGGTTTCATACGCGACTCGCCGCGGGAGCCGTATGGGGTTGCACAGTCGGCGGGGATGACCGGTCGCGGGTGGTCCGCCCCTACCGAGTGTGCGGTTTCATACGCGACTCGCCGTGGGAGCCGTATGGGGTTGCACAGTCGGCCGGGGGTGACGGGGCAAGGCCCTACAGCGGGTTGAGGATCCGGTCGAGGAACTGCCGGGTGCGCTCCTCCTTGGGATTCTCGATGACCTCCGCGGGGGAGCCCTTCTCGAGGATGATGCCCTTGTCGGTGAACAGCACCTGATTGGAAACCTGTCTGGCGAACTGGATTTCGTGCGTGACGATCACCAGCGTCCAGCCCTCGACGGCCAGATCCTTGATGACGGAGAGCACCTCGCCGACGAGCTCGGGATCGAGTGCTGAGGTCGGCTCGTCGAACAGCACCAGCTTCGGCTTGAGCGCCAGCGCCCTGGCGATGCCGACACGCTGCTGCTGACCGCCGGAGAGCTGGAACGGGTACTGGTCCTGCTTGGCGGCCAGCCCGACCTGCTCCAGCAGTACGACTGCCTCGGCGACGGCCTCGTCCCTCTGCCGCTTCTGCACGATGACCGGACCCTCGATGATGTTCTGCAGCACCGTCTTGTGCGGGAACAGGTTGTGCCCCTGGAACACGAATCCGCTGCGCGACTGAAACTTGCGCACCTCGGGTTTCGTTGTCGGCGTGGAGAAGTCGATCTCGACGTCGTCCACCCGGATCACGCCTGCATCGGCCCTGTCGAGCGCGTTCAGGGTGCGCAGCAGCGTCGTCTTGCCCGATCCCGACGGGCCGATGATCGCGGTCGCGGTGCCCTGCTCGACGGTGAACGAGACGCCCTTCAGCACCTTGTTGTCGCCGAACGCCTTCTCGACGCCCTCGGCGACAACGCGGTACTCGACCTCGTCCTTGGTTTCAGTCATCGCGCCACGTACCTTTCCAGTCGGCGTTCAAGGCGGCCCTGGCCGAACGACAACACCAGGCAGATCACCCAGTAGTAAGCCGCCGCCGTGCCGTACAGGGCGAAGAACTCGAACGTCGGCGCCGCAACGATCTGGGCCTGCCGCAGCAGTTCCGTCACCAAAATCGTCGAGGCGAGCGAAGTATCCTTGACCAGCGAGATCAAGGTGTTCGACAGCGGTGGCACCGCTACCCGCGCCGCCTGCGGCAGGATGATTCGTCGAAGCGCGCCAACGTAATTGAAGCCGATCGTCTCGGCGGCCTCCCATTGTCCCTTCGGGATGCTCTGGATCGCCGAGCGGATGATCTCCGCCCCATAACCGCCGACGTTGAGGCTGAACGCGATCACCGCGGCAGGGAACGGGTCGATCTTCACCCCGAGCTGCGGCAGCGCGTAGAACACGATGAACAACTGCACCAGCAGTGGGGTGCCGCGGATGATCGAGATGTAGAACCGGGCGACGTTGGTCAGGATGACGTTGGGCGAGAGCCGCGCCAGTGCCACCGCCAAGGCGATGACGAGGCCGACGATGAAGCTGATGATGGTCAGCGGGATCGTCGCGGTGAGGGCGGCCTTGGCCAGCGGCCACAGGTTGTCCAGGATCAGTTGCCATGCCGAGCGGACCGGCGGCGGCGTCTGTCCGGCACCGGGGGCCTGCGATGCTTGCCCAGCCTGCGGAGCGCCGGTGGCATCCGCCTTCAGGTACTTCTGCGAGATCTCGGCGAGCTTGCCGTTGGCGCGGAGTGCGTCGATGGCGCCGTTGAGTTCGGGCAGATAGCCGCTGTCCTTGCGGGCGGCGAGCGCCTGCTCGCTCTTCTCGTCGGTCTTCGCCGCGATCTTGATCGTCTTGTCGCCGGTCTCGGCGAGGTAGGCATAGACCGCGATGCTGTCGTTGACGGTCGCATCGATGCGGCCCTGGTTCAGCAGCGTGATCGCCTGCGCGAAGCCCTCCACCGACTCCACGTTGGCCCCGGCGTCGCGGGCGACCTGCGCCCAGTTGCTGGTGATCGACTGGGCGGTCGTCTTGCCCTTCAGATCCGCCAGCGACTTGATCGAGTCGTTGTCCGCCTTGGTGACGATCACGCCCTCACCAACGGAGTACGGCTCGGACAGGTCGTACTTGGCCTGCCGTTCCGGGGTGATGGTGACCTCGTTGGCGACGATGTCGAAGCGGTTGGCCTCCAGCGCGGCGAAGATGGAATCCCATGGGGTTTCCACGAATTCGACCTTCACACCGAGGTTCTCGCCGATGGCCTTCGCCACGTCGACGTCGTATCCGGCGAGTTCGCCGGTGGCCGGGTCGTGGTAGCTGAACGGCGAGTACGTGCCCTCGGTCCCGACGCGCAGCACGCCCGACGACCTGATCGGCGTCGACGGCGGCGTTCCCGTCGCGTCGGCCTTGAGGTACTTCTGCGAGATCGCGGCCAGCGTTCCGTCGGCACGTAGTTCGCCGAGTGCCTTGTCGAGCTCGGGCAGCGTGCCGCTGTTCTTCCGCGCGGCGAAGGCCTGCTCGCTCTTCTCACCGACGGTGCCCGCGATCTTGACGGACTTGTCGCCGGTCTCTGCGAGGTAGGCGTAGACGGCGATGCTGTCGTTGATGACGACGTCGACGCGGCCCTGGTTGAGCAGTGTGATGGCCTGGCTGAAGCCCTCGACCGACTCGACCTTGGCGCCGGCCTTGCGTGCGACCTCCGACCAGTTGCTGGTGGCGTTCTCCGCCGCCGTCTTGCCCTTGATGTCGGCCAGCGACTTGATCGAGTCGTCGTTCGCCCGCGTGACGATGACGCCCTCGCCGACGGTGTACGGCTGCGACAGGTCGTACTTCCCCTGCCGTTCGGGGTTGATGGTCACCTGGTTGGCCACGATGTCGAAGCGGTCGGCCTCCAGCGCGGCGAACATCGAGTCCCACGGCGTCTCGACGAATTCGACCGTCACACCAAGTTTCTGGCCGACGGCCTTGGCGACGTCGACGTCGTAGCCGACGAGTTCACCGGTGGCCGGGTCGTGAAAGCTGAACGGCGAGTAGACGCCCTCGGTGCCGACGCGCAACACCCCGGCCGACTTGATCGGGTCGGCGGTCTTGTTCGGCGACCCGCAGGCGGCCGAACCGAGAATCACCGCAGCGACGATGAGGACGGCGAGCATTGCCCGCCGGAAGTATCCGAACACCGGCGGAAGGTACCAACCCGACGCTGACACACACAGGGTTTTCCTCAGGTGGGCTGGTAAGTCCAAGGTTCTCGTGGCAGGCGCGCCGGATCGAACTCGGCGAGCATCCCGTCGACCGTGGTCGCGGCGATGCCCAGCGAGCCGGCGATCAGGGACAGCGCCTGCTCGATCCCGAGTTCGGCCAGCGTGACCGCACCGTCGCGCTTGGCCAGCCGCTTGCCCTCGGCGTTCAGCGCCAGCGGTACGTGGGCGTACGTCGGCTGCGGGTACCCGAGCAGTGAGCCGAGGTAGGCCTGCCGAGGAGAGGATGACAGCAGATCGTCACCGCGCACCACCTGATCGACGCCCTGCGCCGCGTCATCGACCACCACCGCCAGGTTGTAGGCGGGCACGCCGTCGCCGCGGCGCAGCACCAGATCGTCGACGACGCCGGTGTAGCTGCCGTGCAGCAGATCGGTCACCGTGTACTCGGCGACGCTGGTGCGCAACCGCAGCGCGGGAGCCCGCCCCGCCGTGCGCCGGGTGGCGCGCTCGTCGTCGCTCAGGTCGCGGCACGTTCCCGGATACGCCCCCTCCGGTGCGTGCGGGGCGCGCGGCGCCTGCAGGATATCCCTTCTGCTGCAGAAGCATTCGTAGGTCAACCCGCGTATGGTCAGCTCATCGATCACTGCGTCGTAGCGTGTTTCACTAGCGGTCTGAAACTCGGGCGGCGCGTCGCAGGTCACCCCGATGGCGGCGATGTCCTGTAGCTGCCGTTCGGCCACGTCGGGGAAGGTGCGGTCGTCGAGGTCCTCGACGCGTACCAGGAACCGTCGCCCCGTCGAGCGGGCGAACAGCCACGCCAGCACCGCCGTCCGCAGATTGCCGATGTGCAGATCGGCGGACGGGCTTGGCGCGAACCGGCCCGCGGGGGTCATGCCTGGAATGTAGCGCCTAGCGTCAGGCCACCGCCGCCAGCCGCGTACGCGCCTGCTGCACGCACTCCGACCAGCGTCCTCGTGGCGCGTGCACCGCGGTATCGCTGGGGAACGCGCTGGAGATCACCAGGTCGGGCTTCAGTCCGGCGAGCTTCCGCAGACTGTCCGCGAGCGGCGCGGCGACGCTGATCGGTGGGATGTAGCCGGCTGCCCAGTTGCCGTCGGCTCCGAGCATGATGGTGTCGCCGGTGAACAGGTAGGTCTGGCCGTTGACGCCGGGGACCAGGTAGCAGGTGCTGCCTGGGGTATGGCCGGGCGTGGGGACCACCTCGATGCCGTTGGCGTCGACATGCCTGCCGCCGACCGGCACGTCGATGTGGGTGTACTGCCCGATCTCGGCCAGTTCTGCTGCGGGCGCATGCAATTGCGCCCCGAAGCGTTCCGCGACCTGGGCAAGCATCGGGCCTGCCTCGTCTCGGTGCGACAGGTACTGGTGGGCCACTCCGCCGAGCGCCTCGAGATCGTCGAAGTCGGCGTCGGTCTGGGTTCCGTAGAACAGCACGTTGCCGTGGTGGCCACCGGTCCACAGGTAGGCGTGGGTGGTGAGCCCGGGGTAGGGGTTGTCGACGCGGGTCTCCCAGAGATCGGCGCGAATGGGGCGCATGGTGTTCCTCCTCGTTTGGATTGCACCAAGCCTTCAACATCAACCCCACTTGAGGTCAAGCGGTTATTCGGCGCGCAGACCTCAGCTGGCCTTGACATCCTGGCTCTGCAGCGCGACCGACGCGGTACCGGCGGGCGAGTGAGTCCCGATGCCGCGCCCCTGAACGGTGACGGCCAGGCACGTGCGGTCGGCCCGGAACAGGTCGCGGGAGAACTCGCACGGTGTTCCGCCTTGGTCGTAGGCGACGCGGGTGATCAGCAGCAGCGCCGACTTGGGCTTGATGCCGAGCAACGACGCCTCGTCGGGGGTGGCATTGACGGCCTCGATCCGCTCGTCGGCGCGGGAGGTGACGAGACCGTAGAGGTCCTCGAGGATTTGATAGATCGATCCGCCGAGCTGTTGTTCGAGCAATCCAGGAAACGCGTCGGCGGGAAACTGCGCAAGCTCCAACGAGATTGGCGATCCGTCCGCCAGTCGCAGACGCTGGATCTCGATGATGAAGGCACTTCCGTCGAGACGCAATGCCTTCTGTGCGGTGCGGTCCGGTGGGCTGATCTTGGTGGACAGCACGCGGGTTCCTGCGACGTAGCCCTGGTTGGCGAGGAACGCGGGCACGCCGACGACGTCGGACAGGCTGCGTTGAATCTGGCCATGGCTGATGAAGATGCCGCCGGCCCGGCCGATCACCCGATTGACCAGACCCGCCTCCTCCAACGCCGCAAGGACCTGTCGCAGACTGGAGCGACTGGTGGCGTAGCGCTCGGCAAGGTCGCGTTCGCTGCCCAACTTCGCACCGGGTGCGCCGGCATTGATGTCGGCGACGATCTGGCGTCGCAGTTCCTCGGTCGGCTTTGACACGAGTCTGCCCCCTCTTCCGATTTGGTAGGCCCAATTCTAGGGGAGCCGTCCGCTATTGCTCCGCGATCGCGGCAGGAGACTCCGGCAGGATCTGTCCACCATCCACGACCAGGGATTGACCGGTGATGTAGGCGGCCTCGTCGGTGGCGAAGAACAGCGCCGCGTTGCCGATGTCCGCGACGCTGCCGAGCCGTCCCGCGGGCACGGCGGCGGCCATTTGGTCCATGTACTCCTGGCCCATTTCGATGAGGCCCTCGGTGATGATATTGCCGGGAAGCACCGCGTTGATGGTGATGTTCTTGGGTGCCAACTCCATTGCTGCGGTGCGCAGGAAACCGAGTTGCGCCGCCTTGCTGGCGCCGTAGTGCGACCATCCGGGGTAGCCGGTGATCGGTCCCGTGATCGACGACGTGATGACGACCCGGCCGTGCCCGCTGGCAGCCAACGCCGACAGCGCCGCCTGCACGATGTACACCGTGCCCTTGAAGTTGACGCCGAGCACCTCCTCGAGATTCTCGGGCGTGAGGTCCTCGATGCGGGCCGACGGGAAGATGCCGGCGTTGGCGCACACGATGTCCAGCCCGCCGTGCCGTTGCACCGCGGTGTCGACCACGCGGCGGCAGTCCTCCTGGCTCGTCACGTCGGCGGCCACCCCGGTCACGGTGCCGGGTGCATCCGCGAGTGCGGCGACGGCAGCGTCGATGTCGCCCTGGGTGCGACCGGTGATGAGGACGTCGACGCCTGCGGCGGCGAAGGTTTCGGCGATGCCGCGGCCGATGCCCTTGCTGCCGCCGGTGACGATGGCGGATCTACCGTGTAGCGAGCTGAACATGTTCTTGTCCTTTGGTCAGGCCAGAGTGTGGCCGTTGGAACCGAGATAGCGCTCGGCGAGTGCGCAGCTGCCTTCGGCGAAGGTGATCGCCTTGGTGCGGGATTCCTTGCTATGGCTGTGCGTTCCCATCCAGGCAAGCAACAGCAGTCGGCGCAGCAGCACGAACGACGCCAGCATGTCTTCGTCCTCGGCGCTGATCGGGCTGCGGCTGCGATAACCCGCCAGCCAGGAGTCTTGCCGCTCGGGCAGCTTGGGATCGTCTTCGATGAAGGACACCGCCGCGCCGAAATCGTAGAAGTACCAACCGAGTCCGCAGTCGTCGAAGTCGATGACCGTGATGGTCGGTCCGTCGACGAGCAGGTTGGTCACACGTAGATCGGCGTGCACCAGCCCGAACCGCTCGGGTCCCGAGCCGTATTCCGCCAAGCGCTTCTGAAGCAGTGAAGCGGCCCTGCCGATCGACTGCGCCTCCGACTCGCCCACTCCGGTGGCGTCCTGCCAGCGGCCCCAGCGCGGGTGATCGCCGAGGCTGTGCTCCCAGTCCCAGGAGAATCGGCCCCAGCCCGGCGGTCGCGACCACGCCTTGGCGTGGTCGTGCAGTGTGGCCGTGATGGCGCCCAACGTGTGGAAGTCCTCGACGGTCAGGTGCTGCTCGTCGGGTTCCACCCCGGCCACCATCTCGAAGTGCACGACGTGGCGCGGTGTTCCGTCGTGGTCGACGGTGACGAGCCGCCGACCGTCCTGCGCAGGAAGAACGACGGGCACGGTGACGTCGCTGTCGCGCTGCAGCGCGGCGAGCCAGTCGAGCTCGGATTCGATCTCGTGCGCCCGGTGGTAGTTCTTGCGGTGCACGCGCAGGATCGACCGCTTGCCGGAACCGGCGTGCTCCACCGCGTAGGTGGCGTTCTCGGAGAGATTCAGCAGGCGCAGCGTCGAATCCGAAGGCAGGTCGTATTCGGCGAGCGCCCGCTCAGCGACGTCGATGTCGTCGGCGACGAAGACTTCCTCCACGAGGGCTAGCTCTGTACCGTCGCGGCCGTGCGGGACTTGCCGACGGCGACCTCCATGCGGTCCAAGACGTCGTCGCAGAGTTCACGGCTGAGCAGTAGGCCCGGTTTGAACTGCAGGACACGGGGATCCAGCGTCGAGAAGATGGCCCATACCCCGTTCTGGTAGAGCTCGCGCATGACGAACTTGGCCCCTTCGGGGTGGTCGAACTCCAGACCGATCACCACGCCATTCTGCCGGATGCCGACGAACCAGTCCGGGTAGTCGGCCTGGATGCGGGCCAGTCCGTCGGCGAACACGGCGGCGATGTCGTGCACCGACGTGCGGACCTCGGGGCGGCTGGTGATCTCCAGCGCCTTGATGGCGGCGACGCAGCCGAGTTCGGCTCCGCCGAAGGTGGACATGTGCGCGAAGCCGTCCTCGTCCAGCCACCGCGAGGCGCGCTCGCCGAGCAGCGCCGCCGCGATCGGGTACATCCCGCCGGACAGCCCCTTGCCGGTGACCATGATGTCCGGTTCGATGCCGTGCTTGGTGATACCCCACATCTCGCCGGTGCGCATCAGGCCCGTCTGCACCTCGTCGGCGATGTAGAGCGCGCCGTAGCGCTCGGTGAGCTCCTTGACGGCCTCGAGGTAACCCGTTGGGGGAAGCGGGAATCCGTACGTGGCGGGGATGGTTTCCATCAGGACGGCCGCGACGTCGCCACCGGACAACGCGCGGTCCATCGCGTCGACGTCGCCGAACGGCACCTGGATGAACTCGTCGGGTCGGTCGGAGAGGAACAGCTTGGAGAACCGGTCGTCCCCTGAGGCGACGGCCAGGCCGGTGTGGCCGTGATAGGCCTTGACGATCGAGACGATCTTGCGCCGTTGGGTGGCGTGTCTTGCGCTCTTCAGCGCGATGTCGATGGCTTCGCCGCCGCCGGATCCGAAGGCCACCTTGCTGATCGACGCCGGAGCGGACTCGACCAACCGCTGCGCCAGCGCCGAGCGGGCGACCGACGGGAAGTGGTGGTTGCCCATGTCGAAGTACTGCATGCCGTCGATGAGCGCTTGCATCACTTCCGGATTTCGGTGCCCGAGGTTGTAGGTGCCGCCGTTGAGATGCATGTCGATGAGCCGCCGGCCGTCCATGTCCCACAGGAAGTAGCCTTCCCTGCGGTCGATGACGAGGTCGACGCCTGCGTCGGTCCAGAACTGCGTCTTGTCCGGATTCCAGTACTTCTTCGCCTGCTCCAGCACCTGCGCCTTGGACTCGAACGAAAATGTGCCGTAGTCGTACACGAGGCTCCCCAGATCTTGATGACGTTGCGCCACGAGGCACCCCACCCTAAAAAGGGTGGACCATTTCTGTCAATGGTTGCAGAACCTCTTGCGCTGAGTAATTGGTAGTGCCAATATACGAAAGTTCGTTGTGTGGCACAGGCCACGAGCGCTGATCACGACGGGCCCCGACTCCTTGGCTGGAAGGTATCTCCGCAGATGACCGATCAAGCTGTCTCACCACCAGAGAGCTCCAATCAGAACGTCCAGCACCTCAAACGCAACGCCATCGGCACCCTCTCCGTCATCTTCATGGCGGTGGCCACCGCGGCCCCCATCACGGCAATGGTCGGCAACGTGCCGATCGCGGTCGGTTTCGGAAACGGTTCGCACGCGCCTGCCGGTTACGTCGTCGCCACCGTCGTGCTTGGGCTGTTCGCCATCGGCTACTCGACGATGGCCAAGCACATCACGGCCACCGGCGCGTTCTACGGCTACATCTCCCACGGATTGGGCCGCGTCGTGGGCTTCGGCAGCGGCGTGATCATCACGATGGCTTACATCGTGTTCGAGGGTTCATTGATCGGCATCTTCAGCTATTTCTTCCGGGATTTCGCCGCGACGCAGTTCAACATGGATGTGCCCTGGCTGGTGCCCGCGATCCTGATGCTCGTGCTGAACTGCATCCTGACGTACTTCGACGTGAACCTCGCCGCGAAGGTGCTCGGCGTCTTCCTGGTGACCGAGATCGCCATGCTGTCGCTCGGCGCCCTGTCGGTGCTGTTCAAGGGCGGCGGTCCGCAGGGCTTCGCGGTGGCGGAGACGCTCAACCCCGTCGGGGCGTTCACTCCCGCGGCAGGCATCGCCGGAGCGAGCGCAGGGATTGGGCTCTTCTTCGCATTCTGGTCGTGGGTCGGCTTCGAGTCGACGGCGATGTACGGCGAGGAATCCAAGGATCCGAAGCGGATCATCCCGCGCGCCACCATGATCAGCGTGCTCGGCGTCGGCATCTTCTACGTCTTCATCTCGTGGATGGCGATCGCGGGCACGGGGCCGCAGAAGTCCGTTGAGCTCGCGCAAGATCCGGCGACGGCCGGCAACATCTTCTTCGATCCGGTGCAGAGCACCTACGGAAGCTGGGCCATCACCCTGTTCAAGCTGCTGCTGGTGACGGGGTCGTTCGCGTGCGGCATGGCATTCCACAACTGTGCGTCGCGCTACCTGTACGCCATGGGCAGGGAGGGCCTGTCAGTCGGTCTGCAGAAGACGCTCGGCTCGACCCACCACAAGCACGGCTCGCCCTACATCGCGTCGTTCGTCCAGACCGGCATCACGCTGGTGCTGGTGCTGGCGTTCTTCTTCGCGGGCATGGATCCGTACGTACACCTTTACGGGTTGCTGGCGATCCTGGGCACCATGGCGATCCTGATCGTGCAGGCGCTCTGTGCTTTCGCGGTGATCGCCTACTTCCACTTCCACAAGAACCACCCGTCCAGTGCGCACTGGTTCAAGACGTTCCTCGCTCCGCTCCTCGGCGGCATCGGCATGCTCTACGTGGTGTACTTGCTGTGGGTGCACAAGGACACCGCGGCCGGCGCGGCATCGGGCACGCTGCTGTTCAAGCTGACGCCGTGGATCGTGGTCGGGCTCTTCGTATTAGGGGCCGCGATGGCGCTGTACTTCAAGTTCCGTGATCCTCGCCGTTACGACCTGATCGGCCGGGTCATGTACGAGGATGCCGAGGTTCGCGATTAGGAGGAGGCCCGCCGGTGGATGAGCTCAGGCCTGATTGCTCCTCGCGTCCGCTAGGCCGCTTCCGCGTCCTGAATGCCAAGCCGGTCAACCTCGACGGCTTCAGCGTCGCCAACCCGGACCTCGGGCTGGTCGCGATGCACAGCCCGTACGATCCCGAACCGTCACTGATAATCCGCGACGGGGCAGTCGTCGAGCTCGACGGCAAGCCCGCCGCCGACTTCGACGTGATCGACGAGTTCATTGCGCGGTACGGATTGGATCTCGACGTCGCGCAGGAGGCGATGGCGCTCGACGATGTGGCGCTGGCCCGGATGGCGGTCGACGTCAACGTGCCTCGTGCTGAGGTGGTTCGGCTCATCGGTGGCACCACGCCCGCCAAGCTCGCAAGGGTGATGGCGGTGCTGTCGCCCGTCGAGATGCAGATGGCGATGTCCAAGATGCGTGCCAGGAGGACGCCGAGCAACCAGGCGCACGTGACGAATCAGCTCGATGATCCTCTGCTCATCGCCGCCGACGCGGCAAGTGCCGTCGCCTACGGCTTTCGGGAGGTCGAGACGACGGTCCCGGTGCTGGGCGACGCGCCGTCGAATGCGGTCGCACTGCTCATCGGCAGCCAGGTGGGAATCCCAGGGGCGATGGCCCAGTGCTCCATCGAGGAGGCGATGGGAGTGCGGCTCGGGTTGCGCGGGCTGACCAGCTACGCCGAGACGATCTCGCTCTACGGCACCGAGCAGGTGTTCGTCGACGGTGACGACACCCCGTTCAGCAAGGCCATTCTCACCTCCGCCTACGCGTCGCGTGGGCTCAAGATGCGGGTCACCAGCGGCGGCGGCGCCGAGGTGCTGATGGGCGCCGCCGAGAAGTGCTCGATCCTGTACCTGGAGTCCCGGTGCGTCTCGCTGGCGCGTGCGCTGGGGTCACAGGGCGTGCAGAACGGCGGCATCGATGGCGTCGGCGTGGTGGCTTCTGTGCCGGAGGGGATGAAGGAGCTGCTCGCCGAGAACCTGATGGTCATGATGCGTGATCTCGAATCCTGCGCAGGCAACGACAATCTCATCTCCGAGTCCGACATCCGCCGCAGCGCGCATACCCTGCCCGTCCTGCTCGCGGGAGCGGACTTCATCTTCTCGGGTTTCGGCTCGATCCCGCGCTACGACAACGCATTCGCGCTGTCCAACTTCAACTCCGACGACATGGACGACTTCCTGGTGTTGCAGCGGGACTGGGCGGTCGACGGGGGCCTGCGCACCGTATCGCCCGAGCATCTCGCCCGGGTCCGGCGTCGCGGTGCCACCGCCGTCGCCGCGGTGTACCGCGACCTGGGCCTCGCTGACTACACCGACGACAGGATCGATGCAGTGGTGGTGGCCAACGGTTCTCGGGACATCCCGCCGGGTGACCCGAAGGCCGTCGCGGAGGCGGCCACCGCGATCGAGGCCAAGCAGCTGACCGTGTTCGACGTCATCGCGTCGCTGAAGCGCACGGGCTTCGACGACGAAGCCGAGGCCATCATGCGGCTCACCAAGGAGCGCCTGCGAGGCGACCAACTGCAGACCTCGGCGATCTTCGACGAGAACTTCCGGGTGCTGTCGAAGATCACCGACCCGAACGACTACACGGGTCCGGGCAGCGGGTACGCGCTGACCGCAGAGCGCCGCGCCGAGATCGATGGGATCCGGCAGGAGCGGACGGCGGCCGAACTCACCGCTGACCAAGCCGAGCACCGGGACCACGTCACGTTCACCGACGTCGAGACCGCCCGTCAGGGAAGCGATCCGCGCGAGGTGTGCATCGGGCTGTCCCCGGCGTTGGGGCGCACGGTCTGGCTGTCGCTGTGCGGACTCACGGTCGGGGAGGTGCTGCGACAGATCTCGGCGGGGCTGGAGGAGGAAGGCTGCGTGCCGCGGCTGGTGCGCATCCGCTCGACCATCGACGTCGGCCTGATCGGGCTGACCGCGGCCCGGTTGTCCGGCTCGGGCATCGGAATTGGATTGCAGGGCAAGGGAACCGCACTGATCCACCGTCGTGATCTTGCCCCGTTGGCCAACCTG
>Ga0193716_1000381_pt1 | contig 27440 bp, 27 predicted proteins | sample U2c1metaG_FD_145901 | JGI IMG/M metagenome (GOLD analysis project Ga0193716, IMG submission 145901) | Soil microbial communities from a riparian zone of the East river system, Colorado, United States - U2c1 | ecosystem: Environmental > Terrestrial > Soil > Riparian zone | place: USA: East River...
GTGCTGAAGCCCAACGGAACCGGTGTGGCCGAAGCCGTCGCCACAGGCGAGGCGCAATATGGCGTCACCCTGATCAGCGAAATGCTGCCCAACAAGGGCGTCACGGTGTGGCCGCTGCCGGGCGACATCCAGATGACCACCATCTATACCGCCGCCATCGCCACCAATGCCGAAAATGCACTGGACGCCGGCGCGCTGCTGAACGAACTTCGCGGACCCAAGGGCCGCGATGCGAGCATAAAGGCCGGCCTGAAGCCGGTTACCAACTAGGGTCAAACAAGGAGACGATCATGGACCGCCGCAAATTCTTTTCTGTCACCGGGGCCGGCGCTGCCGCCGTTGCCGCCGGCAATCTTGCTGGGACGGACGCACAGGCCGCGCCGAAGAAGGCCGGCGGCAAGCTGCCGCCGCTGAAGGCGCGGCTGGGCCACCAATTCGGCACCCTGACCGATCGTTCCGCCGCCTGGGTGGCGCGCTATGGCGTGGATGCTGTCTGCACCAGCCCCAAGGTGGCCGACCCCACCCGTCTCTATCCCAATGTGGACGAGATGAAGGCGATGCTGGACATCGCCGACAGGCACAAGGTCAAGGTCGAGCTGGTGGACAGCGTGCTGCTGACCTCCTCGCTGATCGACAAGGAAAAGAATCCCGCCATCATGCTGGCGCAGAGCCCGCAGCGCGACCGCGACATCGAGGCCTTCCAGAATCACATTCGCACCTGCGCCGCCACCGGCATCCGCACCCTGAAATACAACATGTCCATTCTGGGCGTGGTGCGTTCCAGCGAAGTGCCGGGCCGCGGCGACACCGTCTACAACAAGTGGAACTATGCCGAAGCCCAGGCCAAGAACCCGCCGCTGACCAAGGCCGGCGAAGTGGGCGAGGACGCCTTTTGGGAACGCATCAACTATTTCCTGGAGCGCGTCGTGCCGGTGGCCGCGGAAAACAAAGTCCGCATCGCCTGCCATCCGCAGGACCCGGGCATGCCGCCGCAAGGCTACCGCGGCATCCACAATGTGCTGGGCACCATCGACGGGCTGAAGAAGTTCATTTCCCTGCACGAAAACCCCTATCACGGGCTGAACTTCTGCCAGGGCACGGTGTCGGAAAACCTCAATCATCCCAATGACGAGATCGGCGACGTGGTCCGCTATTTCGGCAGCCGCAAGAAGATCTTCAACGTCCATTTCCGCAACATCAAAGGCCATCGCGACGATTTCGTCGCCGAGATGTTCCCCGATGAAGGCGACGTGGATTTCGTCAAGGTGCTGAAGGTTTACCGCGAGGTCGGCTATGAGGACCTGCTGATGCCCGACCATGCCCCCAAGGTGGTGGGCGTGGATGCCGAATGGGGCGCGAACGAGAACTTCGCTTTCGAGTTCGGCTATATCCGCGGGCTGATCCAGTCCGAGCAGCATCTGGTCTGAGTTTCTTTTGGGAACTGCGAAGCGCCGCCCCTCACCGGGCGGCGTTTTTGTTTTGGGAGCACCGCGCCGTTCATCTACATGAACCTCAGATGAACGGGAAGATGAACGCCTGTACCGTTTGGCACAGCAAAAACCGGCCTTATAGGCGCACGCGTAATTTTTTGTTTGCGTTGTAAAGAACTCGTTTGCCGCTTTGATGCGTTCGTGTGGCAACTTCCAGAATGTTGGCGCAGCCTTCGTGATAGGGGCACGGCAATGGGGCTGGGCTCTCCAGTGTGAGAAATCAAATGTCGGGGATCGCGAAGGCCGCGCTGGCCGCCGCCTTGCTGAACTGCGGCTTGCTGGCTGCATCGGCAGAGGGCTCTTCCAGTGAGACAACGGGGCAATGGCTGAAAGATGGAACCTGCGCCTTGTTCGGCGCCGATGCCCATCCCGGCGACACGGTGAGCTGGACCGGCTCCTGCGTCGACGGTTACGCCGAAGGGCTGGGCACCGCCACCTTCACCCATGACGGACAGGCGCAGGTCTTCACCGCCACCTTCAACCATGGCGTGATCCCCGACGGCCATGTCATCACCCGCTGGGGGCAGGGGTGGAGCTATGACGGCGAGACCGTCGGCGGACGCTTCAACGGTCCGGGCATCCTGACCACGGACGCCAGCGACCGGTTCGAAGGCCAGTGGGCTGACGGCAAGCTGAACGGCTTCGGCGTGCTGCGCCGCGCCAATGGCGAGCGCTACACCGGCGACTGGAAGGACGACAAGCCCAACGGCGCCGGCGAGCTGCACCGCGCCGACGGCACCTTGCTGGCCGGCACCTTCATAGACGGCAAGCTGGCCAAGGCCGACGCCGCGGACAAGAAAGACGGCGCCATCAAGGTCGCCTCCACTGCGCCCGATGCCTCCGCTCCCGCGCCAGTCAATGGTTCAGGCGCGCCCTTCGGCAGCGTCTCGGGCAAGACCCTGACAGGCGTGGACGGCTCATCCATCGCGCTCAACCTGATCGAAGGCGGCATGGAATTGCAGGTGGTGCCGGCCGACGGCAATGCCCGAAAGACCACCTTCACCTTCATGACCGATCGCATGGGCACGGTGGTGGAAGACAGCGGCAGCCCCAGCGCCGGCTCCAGCGTCACCGGCTTTTTCCGCCTGACCGGCAAGGGCGTGGAAATCCGCTACTCCGACGGCCGTTCGGCCATGCTGTCGGCCAATGGCGATGGCGGCGTGCAGATGGCGCTGGACACGGAAGGCAGCGCCGCCTGCCGCGCCTGGTATCCGGCGGGGCACAGCTTCAGCGAAGGCGAAAAGAAAATGGCGCTGAATGCCTATGCCAGCAAGCTTGGCCTGGCTGTAGCGGCCAGCGATACCGGCAATAGCTGTTCGCCCGGGCCCAAGCCCCAGGCGTCCAATCAGCCGGCCAGTATCGCGCCCATGGCCCTGAACGCGCCGGCGCCCAAGGCGCGGCCCGAGCGCCATGCCGAGGTCAAAATCCCCTCGCGCATGGCCAAGGCCTCCTATCGCATCGGTGACTATCAGCCGGGCGCCAAGGGCGGCCTGGAAAGCGTGGCGGTCAAAAGCTCTGAAATCCATCTGATAGATGACGCCGCCATCGCCGCGCCAACCGTCAGCGCAACCGTTGCTGCTGCCGCACCCGCCTCTGTCGCATCAGCCGACAAGAATGACGCTTCGCACTGCCTGAAAGTGGACAGCGACGGCGGCCATTGGGGCTTTCGCAACAGCTGCGGCTTCGTGGTGCAGTTCGCCTATTGCATGGCGGGCGGCGCCGACAATCTCACCGCCTGCGGCAAGGATGTGACCGTGAGCGCTGCCGGCAGCGTCGCCGCCGGCGGCTTCGGCGCCCTGATGGCCGATACCAGCCTGAAAGAAAAGGACGCCGCCCATAATTTCCGCTGGATCGCCTGTGGCGGCGGCGCGGGCGAAGTGGTGGCGCATCTGGATCATTTCGAACCGCCGGCCGGGCGCTGCGAACGCACCCGCACTGCCGCAAACTAAGGGGAAAGACCATGCTGAAAACCACCTGTGCCGCCATCGCCCTGATGGCCCTGTCGAACCCGGCCCTGGCCGCCAGCTGCGCCACGCAGACCGATGCCGCCGCGCTGAAGACCGCGGTGATGCAGCAGGAGCTGATGGTCGCCGCCCTGCAATGCCATGAGGCGGCTGCCTATAACCGCTTTGTGCTGAGCTATCGCGGCGAGCTGCAGTCGTCGGATGCCGCGCTGAAAGCCTTTTTCGTGCGGCGCGGCGGCGAGCATGGCGAAGCCGGTTATGACACGTTCAAGACCAAGGCCGCCAACCTGTCGGCGCTGGAACAGGCGCGCGATACGCGCTCCTTCTGCGCCGACGCCCATGCGCTGTTCACCGCGGCGTTGGCCAACCGGGGCAGCCTGATGAGCTTTGTCGAGGTCCGCTCCAGCGGCACCGACATCGGCAATATCTGTGTCGAATCCCGCCCGACACCGGTCTTGGCCCGGGCAGAGGCCAAACCGGAAAAGGCGCCGGTGCTGGTGGCCGCCGCAGTGAAACCACAGGCCACCATAAAAGTTGCCGATATCAGGCCCGTCGAGGTCGCGGTGGGCGTGCCGGCGCACAGCCTGCCCGCGTTTCCCTACCGGCATGAAGATAGGATCAGCGCCGCGCCGCCGCCGCCCCGGGCGATCCCGCGCGAGGACGACCGCGATGTGGCGCGTGACGAGGAAGACGATGTGCAGCCCTCTTACGCCAACGATGAACAGGAAGCGCCGCCACCGCCCCGGCCGCGCTATTACCAGATCCGCGACCGGTCCTACCAGGACAGGGATTATCAGGACCGCGACGCCTATTACGCACCGCGCTCTTATGGTCCGCCGCAGGGCTGGCGGCAGGATTGGCGCGATGATCCGCGCTATGGCGGCGCCTATCCCCGCGATCCCTATTATCGCTGGTAGCAGGAGCGACCGGCAACCCGGAGCGGTGCGCAGCACCGCGAAGGGCCTGCCGGCGCGACCATCAAAAATTATTCCACCCGCTCGAGCTTGCCGATCATCAGGATGTACGCCAGCGCCCCAATCACCGCGACGGTGGCGATATAGGTGAGGCCGGGGGCGAAATTCCCGTTCTGGGCGATATAGCCAATGATCAGCGGCGTGGAGATGCCCGACAGGTTGGAGATGAAGTTGAAGGTGCCGCCGGTCAGCCCGATCAGCCGCCGCGGCGCCACATGGGATATCAGCGACCAGCCGATGCTCGCCATGCCGTTGCCGAAAAAGGCCAGGCACATGAAGGCGATGACAAATTCGGGGCGGTCGACGAAGTTGGCGCCCACGATGCCGGACGACAGCAGCAGCCCCAGGATGATGGGCGACTTGCGCGCCGTGCCCAGCGTGTAGCCGTTGCGCAGCATGCGGTCGGAGGCAAAGCCTGCCAGCTGGGTGCCGACAAAGGCTGCGATAAAGGGCAGCGAGACATAGATGCCCGACTTGATGATGCTGAGGTGGCGGAAGTCCACCAGGTATTTGGGAAACCAGGTCAGGAAGAACCACTGGCACGACGTCACCGCGAACTGGCCGATATAGACGCCCCACAGCTTGCGGTACTTGAACACCGTGCCCATGTCGGCCCAGCTGAACTTGGCTTGCTTGTTGGCCTGGGCCGAACCCAGATCCACCAGCCCGCCGCCGGTTTCGATCAATTCCAGTTCCGCCGCATTGACCCGGCGCGATTGGCGGGGACCGCGATAGCAGGCCAGCCAGATCAGCCCCCACAAGGCGCCGCCGATGCCGGTGGTGAAGAACACCGCGCGCCAGCCGTCCGTCACCACCAGCCACAACAGCAAAGGCTGCAGGAACGCCAGTCCGATGAACTGGCCGGAGATGTAGAAGCCGATGGCGCCGCCGCGCTCGCGATCGGGAAACCAGCTGGTCACCACCTGGTTGTTGATCATGTAGGACGGCGCTTCCAGCGCGCCGATCAGAAGACGCAACGCGAACAGGGTGACAAAGCTGCCGACCAGGCCCAGGCAGGCCGTCGCCACCGACCACAGGATCAGGATGGCAGGATAGAAGTAGCGGGGGCGGATGTGGTCCACCAGCCAGCCGCCGGGAATCTGGCAGAAGGCATAGGTCCAGCCGAAGCCGGACAGGATCCAGCCCATCTGCACGTTATCGAATCCCAGCTCCTTGCCCATGGCGGGCGCGGTGATCGAGATATTGCTGCGGTCCAGATAGGTGATGACCACGCAGACGAAGATCATCAGCATGACGATGTAGCGATGGCGTGTCGGCTTTTCTGCGTCTGTCATGTCACCACTCCGCGAATGAACCGTCTTCATGCCGCCACACTGGCGGGCGCCAGCGATGGCCGACAGCAGCGCCGCGCGCCACCGCCTCTTCATTGGCATAGGCGAACACGGAAGGATCAGTGATGTAATCCAGGAGGTCGTTGGACTTGTTGTAATGGATACCCAGGCTCTGTTCCTGGATCACCGCATTGTAGCAGACCGCATCGAGTTGCAGGCAGGCGGCGAGCGCGATCGGCCCCAGCGGGCAATGGGGCGCCAGGCCCACATCGTAAGCCTCTGCCATGGCCGCGATCTTGCGCGTCTCGGTGATGCCGCCGGCATGGGACGGATCGGGCTGGATGATGTCCACCAACCCGTCGCTGAGAATTTTCTTGAAATCCCAGCGCGAGAACAGCCGCTCGCCCAGGGCGATGGGCGTGGCGGTATGGTTGGCGATTTCGCGCAGGGCTTCGACATGCTCGCTGAGCACGGGCTCCTCGATGAACATCAGCCTGTAGGGATCGAGTTCCTTGGCCAGCACCTTGGCCATCGGCCGGTGCACCCGGCCATGAAAATCCACCGCGATGCCGAACTTCGGCCCCATCGCCTCGCGCAAGGCCGCGACGCGGGCAATCACCGCGTCCAGCTTGGCGTTGCTGTCGAGATAAGCGAGCTCTTCGGTCGCCAGCATCTTGATGGCGGTGAAGCCCTTGGCCGCAACCTCGCGCGCGCCTTTGACGATGTCCTGCGGCCTGTCGCCGCCGATCCAGCTATAGACCCGCATCTTGCTGCGCAGCGGACCGCCCAGCAGCGCATGCACCGGCTGGTTCAACGCCTTGCCCTTGATGTCCCACAGCGCCTGGTCGATGCCCGCCAGCGCGCTCATGTGAATGGCGCCGCCGCGATAGAAGCCGCCGCGATACAGCACCGTCCAGTGATCCTCAATCGGGGCCGGATCCTTGCCGACCAGGTAATCGGCCAGCTCGGCGACGCAGGCCGCCACCGTCTCGGCGCGGCCTTCCACCACCGGCTCGCCCCAGCCGGTCACGCCTTCGTCGGTCTCGATCTTGAGGAACAGCCAGCGCGGCGGCACCACAAAGGTGGTGAGCTTGGTGATTTTCATTGCGCTTTTCCGTGTCCCCGGCCGGTTTTTTTCACCTTGCGACGGAGAGTGACGGCGTTTTGGCGGCTGTGCAAGTTGTCGCAGGGACAACCGCGCACCTCACTTAACCGGGTGCGGCGCACTATATTTCTCTCATGAGCGAACACACCGATATCTCCCTGAAGACTGCCGCCCGCCGCGCCCTGCTGGGCCGCTGCCCTTGCTGCGGCGAAGGCAAGTTGATGCGCAGCTATCTCAAGCAGGTGGAGAATTGTTCGGTCTGCGGCGAAAGCTTCGGCCAGATCCGCGCCGACGATGCCGCCCCCTGGCTGACCATCATTCTGGTGGGCCACATCTTCCTGCCCCTCGCCTTCCTGGTGAACCTGGACTGGATGCCGACCTGGGCCGCCATGGTGTCCTTGGCCGCGATATTCGTGGGCATCTCGCTGGCGATCCTGCCGCGCGCCAAGATGCTGTTCATCGCCGTGCTGTGGCAGACCCGCGCCCCCGGCTATCAGCCCGTCGAGCTTGTCTAGTTTTTCGCCGCGCTGTCGCTGAGATAGCTCGCGCTGAGCGTGCCCTTGTCCTTGGCGATGCCAAACAGGGTCGGATAGAACTGCAGGAAAGTCGTATCCGACGCGCCATGATCCTGGTGACAGGAATAGCAGGTGGCGCTTTGCGGCATTAGCCCACCCGGCGCCTTGCCGTCTGCTGATACGAAGAACGCCCATTTTCCGGCAAAGCGCTTCTCATCCTTGATGTGGATTTCCAGGTTCATCACGCCAGCCTGGAACTGACCCGCCTTGCTCAGGGTGCCGGCGGACTCCGCCCTGCGGTTTTCCTTGATCAGGATGGTCTTGTCCGGCCAGGCGCCGGTGTTCAGGAACGCCTTATAGGCCTGCGGATTAACGAACACATTGTCCAGCATGTGATGGCCAGGGGCGGCGGCCGTGGTGTAATTCAGGTCGAGGCTGGAGGTCAGGAATACCCATTGGCGGTAATCGGCCGGCACCGCCATCTTGTCGCCCGGCATATAATCCTGCGCCAGCACCGCCGCCGGCACGGCGAGCAACACGCACAACATCCTGCCAAAATATTTCATCGCAGCGCCCCTGATCCAGCGCCACGGTTTAGCCGATCAGCCGCCGGGCGCGCAATCGCTGGTGCAGGCTCCCAGGCAGGCACAGCCATGCTCCCGCGCCTTGCTCGCCAGGAATTGCGCCAGCGCATCCTTGAGCAATTGCTGGCGCGAGCTGCCGCTTTTGACCGCCAGGATTCCCAGCCGCTCATAATCATGCGCCGACATGCGCACCGAACAAGACTTGTCCTTGGCGGGCGGCGGCGGCGGGCTTGCCGCCATCGCCAGCGGTGGACGCCAGGCCAGCGGGGCCTTCTCGGCCTCGGGCGCGTCCAGCCTGCCCCAGGGCTGCGCCTCGCCCTTGCGCGCCAGAAGGCCCGCAGTGATGGACGCAAACTTCGCACTGCTCATTTGATCCCCCATTGTGGCTGATCGGTTGCGCGCCGTCCAAAGACGCGCCGTTCATTGGCCCTTGGCTCCAGCAGCACCCGCCGCTCGCCGATGCGCCTTTCCGGACCGTCGTAAACCGGCATTTCCAGCACGGGCGGCAGATCCATCGCGCCGTCCATGCCGGACGACAGCAGCGCGTTGATCGCCAGGTGACCCGCTTTGATCTCGGGCAGCAGCGCGGGATCGTGCATCAGACGCGACAGCCGCTCCTGGATATAGGCCCACAGATCGCTGATCTCCTTGGCCGACTGCGACGACGGCGTCACTTCGCCCACGGTGCGGCCGTCGATCATGCTGGCGGCGAAATCCACCCGGTGATGGATGGTGACGGGCGCCACGGTGCCGTGTTGCGACAGGGCCACGGCGGATTCGCCGGTGATGCGGGCGCGCGCCGTAGCCGCGTTAATGACAAAGATCAGCGGTTTGCCGTGGCGCTCGGCGATATCCACCGTCGCACCCACCGCGCGCAGGTCGTGCGGGCTGGGACGGGTAGGCACGATCACCAGGTCGGCATGCGCCACCACCCGGGAAATCGATTGGGTGATGGCGGGCGGTGTATCAATCACTGCGATCTTGATGCCCATGCGCTCCAGGCCGGCCAGCGCTTCTTCCAGGTCCGGCAGTCCGGCTTTCACGAAATGCGGCGCGGGCGCGGTGCGCGCATTCCACCAATGGGCCAGGCTGCCTTGGGGATCGGTGTCGATCAGCGCGATCTCGCCCGCGCCGGCGCGGCTGGCTTCCACTGCCAGATGGCCGGACAAGGTGGTCTTGCCGGACCCGCCTTTCTGGGAAGCCGCGACGATGGTGTACATGCTGGCGTCCTGTTGATGCAGGATCAGCATCAACCTACGGCTGTTTCACGCCGGTGAAACGGCGGGGCGCAATTTATCTATAATGAGACGAAATTGGGCGGCATAATCCGGCTCCGGCCTCTGGCTGACAGCACGGTAGACCCTTATAAACCGCCCTGTCGGCGGGCGCGCTTGAGGAGTGAGAAATGAAAAAGATCATGATCGGCATGGCCCTGGCGGCAGCGGCGCTGGGCGCATCGGCGATAACTCTGAAGGCGCAGACGCCCGCCCGCAATGTCTGGGACGGCGTCTTCACCGCCGACCAGGCGACACAAGGCAAGGCCCTGTTCGACGCCAAATGCGCCATCTGTCATGGCACCGAGCTGACCGGGGCCGAAATGGCGCCGCCGCTGACCGGCGGCATCTTCCTGGGCAACTGGGCCGGCCAGTCGCTGGGCGACCTGTTCACCCGCATCCACACCACCATGCCCGCCAACGATCCGGGCAGCCTCTCCAACCAGGAGGTGAGTTTGGCGCTGGCCTATATCCTGTCGTTCGACAAGTTTCCGGCGGGCGCGACCGCGCTGCCGAGCGACGAGACCGCGCTGGGCCAAATCACCCTGACAGCAGAAAAGCCGGCCGGGAAATAACCCGACCGGCTTTCTGATCTGCGCAACTCTTTTACGGGTTGATCAGGCTGCCGCCGACCACGTGCTTTTTCAGCAAGGTGCTGAGCGGCACCAACCCCTTGTAGATGAACTTCTGCACCCGCTGACCGCGATAGGTCTCGGTGGTGTAGATGTTGCCCTTGGTGTCAGTGACAATGCTGTGCACCGCATAGAACTGGCCCGGGCCGCGGCCGCCGCCGCCGAACCAATACAGCTCCTTCATGGTCTTGCGGTCGAAGACATGGATATTCTCGTTGGCGCCGTCGGAGACATAGGCGAACTTCTGTGCCGGATCGCGGCTGAAGGCCATTTCCCAGGCCGAGCCGTCGCCGCGGGTTTCAGGCTTTAGCGCATACTGGGCTACATAGGTGCCATCCATCTTGAACACCTGGATGCGGTTGTTGGTGCGGTCGCAGGCATAGATCAGCCCGTCATTGGACGGCTGGGCGCAATGCATGGGATTGCCGAACTGCGGCGAGTTCACATCATAGTGCGGAATGGGCGTGTCATCGGGCTTGTGGCCATACGCGCCCCACATGCGCTTGAACTTCAGGGTGGTGGCATCCCAGATCGACACGCGCTTGTTGCCGTAACCATCGGCCAGGATCATCTCGTTGCCCGCGAAACGGATCTGGGCGACGCCGCGCACATTCTCGGTGTCCAGGCTCCCCTTGCTGCCATTGGCCTTGCCGATCTGGCCCAGATATTTGCCGTCGGGCGTGAACTTCAGGATGAAAGTCGTGATACTGGCCAACCCCGCCGCCGGCATAGAGCGGCGGCACCACGTTCGGCGGCGCTGAAAACTGCGCCGCGCTGCCCGGCGCCGCCATCGGCTGATAGGCGCCATTGCCGCCCAGCCAGATATTGCCGTCCGGAGCGACGGTGATGCCGTGGTTGGAGCTGGGCCAGTCATGGCCGTTGCCCTTGACCTCGTCGCGGCCCCAATGGCGGATCACGTCGCCGGCCGGATTGAACGCCAGCACGTCCGGGGCGGCGACGCAGCAGTCGGCCTCGCCGCGGGCGGCATAGGATTCCTTCTGCTCCAGGGTCTGGGGACGATGGACGATCCACACATTGTCCTTGGCGTCCATGGACAGGCCGATGACCATCGCCAGGCGCCAGTGATTGGGCAAGGGCTTGGGCCAATAGGGATCGACCTCGAACATCGGCACCATCACATCGGCCGGCGGCTGCGCATTGGCGCTGCCGATGAAGTTTTTGTGCAGCTGGCCGCCGCCCATCACCGTGAGCAGGCAGGCGAGGCTGGCGCCGGCCAGGAATTTCCGCGAGCGGATGAGATTGCGCATGAATGACTCCCCTTATTATTGCGAGGGCGCCCCGCGCCCTTCCCCTTTGTTAGGCCAAGGCTTGCATGGCCCTATACGGGGCGCAACCGCCTAAAAACCGGGATTTCTCTTCGCACATGCACGCAAATGCCGGCCCTACTGGTCCGGGCAACCGCTGCCATATTCGTTGAAGGCGTTGATCGCGACTTTGATCTGCGCGTCGGCCTTTTTCTTGTTTTCCTGGGCGACCAGGATGCGGTGGGTTTCGATCACCACCAGCGGCGTGCTCACCGGCTTTGCGCTGGACTGGGCCTTTCGCGCGGCGACGAAATCGGAAATGCATCTTTGATAGGCATCCGACAGCACGGCGTAGCGTTTCGCCGCCGCCATGCCCGCCACGATCTGTTCGCGCGTGGCTTTGAAGCCGTCCAATCGCGCCGGCATGGGCGGCGCCCAGCAATTGTCGCCCGAAAAACTGGCGCCGACCCAGGCCGGATCGGGACGACTGTCCACGACCTCATTTGCCTTGCACACGCCGGCAAAAGGTTTGCCGGCCGCGACGGTCGCGGGAAGCGCACTGGGCAGGCGCTCGGGCGCGGCGCGCACGGCATAAAGCGCGCCCGGCGCGGCGACTGCCGCAACAAGGACGGCGCCCCATCCGGCGTGCTTCCAAATGTTTGACCGGCTCACCGTGGCGGGCCTCCCTCGCCGGGCAGCAGATCATGGCGGCCCGCCCCCTGCCAAGCTTGGTGCAGCGCAAAAAATCAGGGCGTCTTTTTGGGATCGGTGCTGCCCATGTCGGCCCGCACTTTCCAGGCGCCCTTTTCCCGGACCCAGACGGTCATGTAGTGGCCGGTTGTGCTGACACCAGGGCCGATATGGCTGGAATGGCCTTCGGTCCAGCCCAAGGTGCCGTCGGCGGAGACCCCGCCGGTATCGGGCACCCAGGTGATCTTGATGCGCGGATCGCTATGCGGCTTTTTGGGATCGTTGGTGCGCGCCACCGCATCGGCCTTGTTCTTGATCGGCGTGGCGCCGGTGAAGGTCTGGCCGTCCACCGCCAGGTTGGCGATATAGGCTTCGTCGTAGCCCTTATCCAGCGACAGCTTGGCGAAGGCGCGGTCCACTGCCATCAGGTCTTCTTTAGGTCCAGCCAGTGCCGGCGCAGCCGTGATGACGAGCGCGGCGATTGCCACGAGATGCGTTTTCATGGAAGAGCCCCTTCGAAGATCGAAGGCGATACTAGGGCCGATACCGATATGGAATCTAGGCTTGGCGCAGGACCTGTCCGAAGGCGTCCAAGCGTGCCGTTTCGCGGACGGCTTCGCGAACAACCAACCGGCTTTCGCCGATCTTCAATTCGGACTTGGCAGCCAGCGGCAGGCTCTGGCGGAAAAGTGTATCGTCCATCGCCAGCGGCGCATCCGCCACCGGCGAAATCCAATAGCCGCGGTCGAAATGGATCGTCGCCGCGATAGGCCAGGCGCAATCGGCCAGCACAGCTGCGCATTCGGACAACCGGCCGAGACTGATCTTGCCGTTGAACAGGACCCAGGTGCAATCCAGCTCGCCCTCGATCTCGGACCAGCCCTTTTCGCCCAGGTCCATCCGCAGGCTTTGTTCGTCGTAATCGAAGCTGATCACCACGGCATCGGGATTGAGGGCCGAGCGCCGCAGAACCAGCGACAGCGGCGCGACGGCGCCGGAGGCAAGATGCACTTCGATCGAAGTCTCACCCAGGCCCAGCTCAAACGGGCGGCGCACCGCAAGCTTTTGCCCGTCCACCAGATAGCCATGAGCGCTGCCCAGGTCTTCAACGAACCATTGCCCGGACTGGGCGAAGAACCGCAGGTTCTTTTCGCCGCCCGAAAACCAGCGGCACTTGATCGGGATATCGACACGCGCGGAAGCGGAGGGACGGCCAAAAGTCACAGCGCTGCGGGGCAGCAGTCGGAACATGCCTTGCGGCGAATAAAGCTCCAGGTCGGCCTGGGTCAGCAGTTCCTGTTCGAGATGGGCTTGCAGCTGGCCGACCTTGGCGCGCATGTCGTTGCAGGCCGGGAAGTTCTGCAGCTGGCGCACGGCATCGTGGCACAGCGCCAGCGCCGGGAGCGACTTACCCTCGAGAATCAGCGATGGCAGCTTGCGCACCAGGTCCTTAGGGTTGCTGCCGGTTTCGATCTTGGCGGCCTGGCCGCGATAGGGCCCCTGCGGCGCGGCCAGGGTTTCCAGGCTGCGGTCGCTGACGATGTCGTTGAGCAGCGCCTGCAGGATGGCGATTTTCGGCATGGCCGGGCCGCCGGTGGCCGGCGCGCCCTGATGGGCTTTGCGCCAGCCGGTGAAGAAGGCCACCACCGAGTCGGCGGGCATGGAGCGGCCGACAAAAAAGCCCTGCACCTCATGGCAGCCGATGCGGCGCAGTTCTTCAAACACGCTTTCGGTTTCGACGCCTTCGGCAACAACCTTGATGCCCATGCGCTTGGCCATGCCGATGGCGGATTCGACCAGGTCGCGCGCCCCGCCGGTCTTTTGCAGGTCGAAGATGAAGCTCTTGTCGATTTTCATCTCGGAGATGGGCAGGCGATAGAGCGTGGCGAGCGAGGAAAAGCCGGTGCCGAAATCGTCGATCGAAAGGGCAAAGCCCTTCTTCTGCAAATTCGTCAGGATCTCGGTCGCCTTGGGATTGGTGGCGCCGGCGGCGGTTTCGGTGATCTCCAGCGTGATCCATTTCGGCTCGACGCGGAATTCGGCGCAGCGCTGCAGGAATTTTTCCGCCCAGCCCGCGTCGCCCAGCAAGGCGGGCGAGACGTTGAGCGCCAGCCGCAGGGTCAGGCCCGCGGCCTTCCACGTACCCCAGGCCCGGAAGGCCTCGCAGGTCACGGCATCGGTGAGCTTGGCGATCAGGCCGCATTTCTCCGCCATGGTGATGAAGGTGTCGGGCGAGATCACGCCAAAGCGGGGATCCTTCATGCGGCAGAGGGCCTCGACGCCGAACTGGGAGTCCGCCGAGGTGCTCAGCAGGCTGACCTTGGGCTGGTACTCGACGCGGAAATTTCCGGCATCCAGGCAGGCGTCGATGTCGGCGGGACCGAACACGGGCGCGCGGTCGCGGCCGCTGCAAAGCCGGCGCGTCAGTTCGGCATCGTTGATCGTGCAGGGCGGAAAGATGGCGATCTCAAATCCTCTGGCCGCCGCCAGGTGATGGGCGGCCTCCGCGGTATGGCGATCCACGTCGGCGATGATGATGATGGCCGCGTGCGAAGCGGGACCGTGCAGGCGTTCCAGCGTGGCGATGCCGCCGTCGCGCGGCGTGGGCAGATCGGTGACGATGGCCGAGAGCAGCGGATCGCCCACCTGGTGCGCGAAGGCGGCAAAGGAGGGGCTGCGGACAATATCGAGCCCCGCCGCCGCCGCGAGCCGCGTGACGCGCGCAACGATCTCAGCATCGCGGTGCAAGATCGCGATTTTGTGAGCGCGCTTCTCCATACAGGTCCCGTAATTCCCGCCGGAAATGTAACGGACCCAAATGAAACAAAGGGTTAACCCGCCCGGACGGCGCGGTTTCGTACGGTTTGGCGGGGTGGGAACCGGTGTCTCGCCACCGGTGTGCGGCGCTACCGGGTACGTTGTTGCTTAGCTAATCGGGCTTCGCTTTAGGACCTTTATGCGCGCGTAGGCACATGTGAAACAGAAAAGGGGGCCTGCCGCCTTACGATGAAGTTGTGCGGTTGCCCTGATTGCAAATCGCAAATTATTAAAACGGAAGTGGCGGTTTGGGGTGGCCGGGATTGGAAGGTCCTAACTGACCTCGCTAGGCAATACAAAGTTCCGGTAGGTATTGATCTCGTGAGCATCTATCGCGCGAACAAATAGATGTTGTTCCCCTATGGCGACAGCTTAACCGATGGCCGCGCGTTTCTAGGCGTCTGGATTTTACTGGCTGTGCTTATCCTGCTGGACGTTCCAGCCTTTCTTAGTCCGCCTTTGGAGGCTTGGTCGGTCGCAAATCTTGGCTTTGTTCCAGCATATTTCTCAGCATCGCCATGGTCCCGCATTTATACGTTAGTAACGTCAGAGTTCATTCATGACGATATTTTCCACTTGCTTGGGAATTGCTTGTTCTTGTGGGTATTCGGCCGGTCACTGGAGCGCCTATTCGGCTTACGTTTCTTCTTGGCCGCATTTCCCCTTCTCGGCGTCATGGGTCTACTTGCCCAGTGGGCGATGTTCCCCACTTCGTTGTCGCCCGTCATAGGTGCTTCGGGCGCAATAGCGGTATTCATGGGCGCCTACCTCACTCTTTTCCCAAAGGCACGCATGAAGATGATTGTCTTTTTGGGAATCGCATTCAAAAGGTTCGAGGTGCCGGCGTGGTTGTTCCTCGCATACTGGGGCGGCCTGCAACTGCTTTCGCTCCTATTAGGCCCTGGAGCCAATGATAACGTGGCCTACGCCGTCCATGTCGGCGGCTTCGCTATCGGCGTTATAGGTGCCATGATTTGGAAGGTTTCGATCCCGTACGCTGAGGAAACCTTGTTAGCATTCAAGCGGGACCTAGTCATAAAAGCCCGGTAGGATCAGAGACTGTTGGCTTTTTGCGCTTGGTGGATGCCGCGCGCTCTTCCTTTGTCATCGTCCAACGCACACCCTCAGTTGTCTTGCAGGCGGCTTTGGCCGCGGCCGGATCATTCCCGCCCTCGCCCAGCCATGTCGCCCAGTCGGCCGGGTCCAGAAACGTGGACATCCGGTCAGACTCCGCATGTTCGGTGGACAGAGAGTGAATGAGCGCGTTGGCCGCACACTTTTCAATGAACCACGACGTGTTCAAGGAGGATTTCAACCACCTTGAGGTCGTCCTTTAGGCCATCTAACCCGCGCGCAGTAAATCCCGCAGAGTCCACCATCACGTTCAATCCATCGGATGTTTGGATGTAAAATCGCGTGGGCCAACCGCGTTCTGTGGTCCCCCTTAGAGGCGTCAAGCCCCAAGCCTGTCCGCCACGAAGTAGATTTTCCTTTGAGAGCAAAGAGGCGCCAGTGCGGGCCGAGTTCCTGGGGACATCGGATAAGAAACCGTGAACTGGTCCATCCTTCCAACGCCAAGGCTTCCACCCTGGCGAAGCTAGTCCCGGCCGAAGAGAAACCAGCGAGACCCCGTCTTGCTCATTCAATCCGGCGTCCCTTCTAAAGGCTTTTAAGCCATCTCCCGAAAAAGAAATCCACTCAACACCAAGCCACGGTGCATTTTGCGTTTGGCAGTACTTAACAGAGGAGTGGTCTTCATAAGTTTGGCGACCGAACAAGACGCGCCGCCAGAACCCTGACCGCATCTCAGCGTGCTGCTCCATATTGGGTCGATAGCTAACCGGGACTTTTAAACTAACGTTCCCAACTTTGACGCGCCAAGCAGTCATACCTTTACAATCGCGATCTACCCAGAAGCTTCGAGCGGACGCAGGAGTAACCAGGACTGCCGTGGCAAGCACAACATTCCTGCGCGTTATAATTGAGGTGCAGGCCACGTAGCGCTCAATACCTGTGGTCATCGGTTTATTGCTTCGCCATTTAGCGGTTTCCTACAATCAAGCTCTTGAGTTGCCAAAGATACTAATGGCAAAGCTCATAATTCGCCATGTTGCCTTGAACCAGTCTCAATTGGCCGCCGATAACGCTTGAGGCCCATGATCTCATTCGTCCTGGCTGGGCGGCGTCCATTCAAGATCGGGAAAGAGGATGCGCCAAGGCTCGCGCGCGTACTTCCGCCATTCCTCCGGTGCTTCCGCGCTAACAGGCTGCGGCTTCACTGGCGTGGGCGAAGTGCTGTGTCCCGCGTCGCCGCTAGGCTGGTGACCCCCATAAAATATCGAGCGACCGCGGCGGCGCATTAGCGTCCATACCGAAGAAACTTAGGCGACATGGGCGCGCGCCTCCTGAGCGTTCCGCATGATGCGCGCACGGCCGAACAAATCGTCTCTGATGGCGACATGTCCGCGAATGCGCCCATCTACCGCCTGGGTCATAAGGTCGTGCTGGGCGTCGCGCGGCTTCATATAACTGGAGTGGATGGGCTCAGGGCTACGCTCCGGCCGCTCAACGTCCGTCATCTCCAGGGTCCAGCCTTCTTCGCCAGCCACGAACCGATAGGAGATGCCGCAATGGCAGCAGATGCGGGCGAAAGCTTGGTCCAGCGTCGGGACCGTGGCCGCCATCGCCGCTGTGGGGGTTTCGTCAATCGCGCCGTCGAAAACCAGGACATACATGCGGGCCTCCATTTGTGAGAACAAATAGAGAACGATTCCTTGAAGGGAGTCCAGTCGCGCCAGCCAAAAATTAGCTGATCAAGAGCGCCGCGTCGTTATTTGGCCACGGGAGACTAACAATAGTGAGATAGAAACGCACTCAGAGTAGCGAAAAACGCGAATAAAATAGACTTTTCTTGAATGTTTTATGTGCTAGATCAACATGTTACATTGGATAACGAACAAATGATCTTTGATAGATCATGCCGAAGGACGAACCGGGAAAACGGTTGGAGCATTTCGGGACTCATGCATATAAGGGAACATGACCCATGGAAAGCACCAGCATTCATCTCAAGGCGCCACGATCAGGCCGGCGAGTCCGCTTGCCGACCAGATCGCCAACCTCACGTTGCTGATCAACGATCCGCCCGAGACGAGCCTCGTGGTGGAGTTCTCGCCCCGGCTGGCCGAGTACGTCCTCACAGAACTTAATTCCAAAAACCGGCCGACAAAGCCGGGCAAGATCAAGACCTACGCGGAAGACCTCGACGCGAATATGTGGGGTCTAACCGGCGACACCATTAAATTCGGCCGCGATGGCCTCCTGAAGGACGGCCAGAATCGGCTGGCCGCCTGTGTGCGGGCTCACAAGGTTCTGCGCTCGCACGTGGTCTTCGGAATTGATCCCCGCTTGTTCGCTCGCATGGACATTGGGAAAAATCGCAACGGCGCGGATGTCTTTTCCATCGCCGGCGTCCACTACGCGAACCACGTGTCGGTTACGGTGCGTTGGCTGCTAATCTTGACCAGCACCGACCCTGGCAACCGTGGCGCGCAATTCTCTAACGAGGAGTTGCTTACCGCCTACCGCGAAAAATTTGACGCCGATAAAATTGAAGAATCCATTGTTTCTGCCCTCGACGTGCGGAAGACATGTCACCATCCTGTCGGCCCGCTCGCGGCCCTTCATTACCTATTTGCCAAAAAGGATCGCAGCAAGGCGGACACATTCTATGAAGAATGGGCCAGCGGCCGGGCAAAGAAGGCTCGGGCGCCATCTCGCTATTTGCAGGCCGAACTCGTGCGCATGATCCGCGACAGCAATGGCCGGATACATGAGAACGTGCGAAATGCTATGATTATCAAGGCTTGGAACGCCTACGTGCATAACCGTTCCGTGACCAAGGCTGAAATGAGCCACGGTATCAGCGATGCGATGCCGAGGATTGAAGGCTAATGGTCAGTCCTGGCGCCATCGTTGCCGAAGTGGCTCCGCCTGCCAAGGCGGTGCTGCAGGCGAATGATGACGCCCCGTTCGCTGAGATTACTATTCACACCGGAGAAAAGTTTGCGCTCGGGCATATGGCGCAGACTGTGATCAAGGTGCCGTGCTCGGATATTGGGCGCGAAATCGTCATTGGCGTGACCTTCACATGTCACTGTTACACTGAGATGTACGACGCCAAAAAGCATAAAGAAGAGGAAATTGGGCTTAAGGACAGTGGCGGCAGACCTCGCGTTTTCTGCAAGATTCGCCACGAACTTTCTGCGCGCTTGCCAGGGATAATTGGCAATTTGCCGGGCAAAAGAGTCTACCAGACCGCCCAGCAACGGAATTACGTTTACGCGGTCCCGCTGGAAATTGATGGCCAGATTTATGAGGTCTATTTCATGCTTCAGCGCCACAAGGGCGAACGCTTTGATCTGCGTTTGACGGTTGAAAGCGCTTATGCGGTGCAGGCGGCGTCACCGACGCGCAAACGCCCGCGGGCGATCCGCTTCAACGTCTTGGCTTACAAGGTGATGATGAATCAGCCGGTGAAATTCGCCGCCAGATAGCAAAAGGGCTCTTCCCCTTGTGGGAGAAGAGCCCTCTCGTTTCGGTACCCACTTCGGCCTTGCGACCTATCTCGCTCACGCGTGGATCAGACTTTCATCTGACGGGGAAGCGCTTTGACCGTTCTCACGGCTGCAACCGATCTATCGCTTCACAGAGGCTATAAGTAGAACAAGCCGTCCTAAGTTTCAATGAACTTTAGACTGCAAGCTTAATGGGTGTGCGCCTAAGATACTGAAATATAACAACTTAGGCGCGAATACGGAGCCCCTAATTTCACCCAAAAATCTCCATTTTCGTCCCGTCAATAGCGGTAGCTCGCGCTTCCCGGACGACGCTATTGGCGGCCTGTGTCTAACCAGTTCCCAATCGAGAAACTGCTTTTCCTTTCGCGGGCCTCGCCTGGGACACAACTGCGCCAACGCGCCGCAACCCACAATGCGTTGTGTGTCCCCAGCCGTGCCCCCGAAGACTTTGCGGTGGCCACAGCGCATCGAGTTTTGCGCTAAGTGATTGTTTGGAATGGTGCCGCCTGCGTGACTCGAACACGCGACCCCCGCATTACGAATGCGATGCTCTACCGACTGAGCTAAGGCGGCTACCGGAACGGGGCGGAAACTACGGATTCCGCCCCCCCTCTGCAACGCCAAACCTGCCCCAAAAGCCCTTAATTGCCCCTTAGTTGGCAGTTTCGCCGTAGGAAATCCGCCAGATCCGGCCCTTGTTGGAATCGGCGACATACAGCGAGCCGTCCGCCGCCACCGCCACGCCCACCGGCCGGTACGCCGCAGCCTTGACCTGCTTGTCGGCCGGGCCGGGGCCGGCAAAGCCGTCGGCGAAGACCACCGGCGTTCCCGCCTTGCGGCCGCTGAACGGCACGAACACGACATTGTAACCGCCATGGCCGCCCGGCAGCACGCCGCCATCGGCGCCGCCGCCATGCATGGCGACAAAGGCGCCGCTGCGCCAGGCGCTGGGGAAGCGGCCGCCGCCATAGAAGGCCATGTCCAGCACCGCAGGCCTGAGCGGCGCGAAGGCCGCCACCGGCGCCGCGTACTTGGCATCAGTCACCACCGTCTTGCCGTCGCCGCCATATTCCGGCGCGGTCAGGCGGATCTTCCGCACCCCGTCCCAATAGGTATAGGGCCAGCCCATGTCGGTGCCGTCGGTGACGCGGAACATTTCGTCGGCGATGGCGTCGTCCTCGGCGGCCGTGACCAGCTCGGGCCAGCCCTTGTTGGTGCCGTCGCGGCCGTGCCAGGCGGCATACAGACCGTCGCCGGCATGGAAGTCCATCGCGCTGGAATTGCGGATGCCGGTGGCGAAATGGGTGCCATCGGCCAGGGTCTGGCCCGGCTTGTTTTCGTCAAAGCGCCAGATGCCGCCGCGCGTTTCCAGCAGCGGACAGGGCTTGAGGCCCACGGGCTTGGCGTCCTTGGGCGTCTTGGGATCGGGGCAATTGTTGGCGCCGCCGCCGCCATCGACCGAAACATACAACCCGCCGCGCCCGTCAAAGGCGATGGGATGATTGGTGGCGGCCAGGCCGTCAACGATCGTCTCGGGCGCACCGGTGGGCACCAACCCGTCGCCCAGGGCAAAGCGCACCACGCCCGTGCCGGTGGCGGCATAGAGCATGCCCTTGTGGATGCGGATGCCGGTGCCCTGGTCCACGCCGGCGATATGTTCGGTCTGCACCGGCTTGTGATCGGGCCCCAGGCGCAGGGCGATGATGCCGACCGACGGCGCGGTGGGCGCGTGGCGGGTGGAGACATAGAGATCGTTGCCGCGCAGCGCCATGTGGCGGATCGAGCCCAGCCCTTCGGCCACCACGCTGGCATGAAAGCCCGGCGGCAGGGTCAGGCCATCGGGCTCGGCGGCGAGCGCGGGTGCGGCCGCGCACAGCGCGATGAATGCAACGGATAATGTCTTGGTCATGTCTTTCCCCACCGGATTGGCCCGTTTTTCCGCGCGAAACCTAGCCCGCGCGCCGGGGGCACGCAACATCAGCGCTTGGTCACCTGGCCGCGCGGATGCGCCTTGGCATAGGTTTCCATCAGCTGGCGCGTATCCATCGCCGTATAGACCTGGGTGGTGGAGAGCGAGGCATGGCCAAGGAGTTCCTGCACGCTGCGCAGATCGCCGCCGCCCTGAAGGATGTGGGTGGCGAAGGAATGGCGCAGAGCATGGGGTGTGGCCTTTTCCGGCAGGCCCAGCGCCCCGCGCAACCGCTGCATCAGGCCTTGCGCCTCGCGCGGGCTCATCGGCTTGCCGCGCCGTGACAGGAACAGCGGCGATGACGGCGGGCCAGTGAAAGGAATCTGCGCCGCATAATCGTTCAGCGCCGTGGCCACCAACGGCAGCACCGGAATGCTGCGCTCCTTGGCGCCCTTGCCGACCACGGTCAGGGTTTCGCCCAGGGGAATATCGCCGCGCTTCAGTCCCAGGGCTTCGGAGATGCGCAGGCCCGCGCCATAGAGCAGCGTCAGCAGCGCTGCATCGCGCGCGCCCATCCATTCGACCTTGTGTTCGCCCGCCTCATCGATCGCGCGCCCGGCATCTTCCACCGACAGCGGCCGCGGCAAGCCGCGGCGCACCCGCGGGGTGCGGATGGAACGGGCGGCGGCATTTTCCAGGATGCCTTCCTTGGCGAGGAATTTGTAGAAGCTGCGCACCGCCGCCAGCGCCCGTTGCACCCCGCCCGCGCCCAGGCCTTCACTGCGGCGCGAGGTGATAAAGGCACGGATGTCCGCCGGCGTCAGTTTCGCCAGCGTCTTCTCGCTCACCGCGCCGCCGGTATGGCCGGCCTGGAACCCGATAAAGCGCGCCACGTCATCGCCATAGGCGCGCAAGGTGTGCGGCGAGGCGCGGCGTTCATGCGCCAGCGAGGCCAGCCAATTCTTGCGAAGGGTATCGCCGCTCATCAGCCCTTGATGGTGACGTTGGCCTTCTTGGCGTCGGCGACGAAGGCGGCCAGGCCCTTGTCGGTCAAGGGATGGCTGATCAGCTTCTTGAAGATGTCGCTCGGCATGGTGGCGATATCGGCGCCGGACAACAGGCACTCGCGCACATGGCTGACGCTGCGGATCGAGGCTGCCAGGATTTCCGTCTTGAAACCGTAATTGTCATAGACGGCGCGGATATCGCGGATCAGGCCCATGCCGTCTTCGCCGGCGTCATCGACGCGGCCGATGAAGGGCGAGATGAACGAGGCGCCCGCCTTGGCCGCCATCCAGGCCTGCACCGGCGAAAAGCACAGGGTGACATTGACCATGGTGCCGTTCTTGGCCAGCGCGGCGCAGGCCTTCAGCCCGTCCCAGGTCAACGGCACCTTGACCGCGATGTTCTTGGCGATCTTGGTCAGGACGGCGGCTTCCTTCATCATCCCGTCATAGTCGGTGGCCAGCACTTCGCCGCTGATCGCGCCCGGCACGATGGCGCAAATCTCCTTCAGCGATTCGACATAGTCGCGGCCGGTCTTGGCGGCCAGCGAGGGATTGGTGGTGACGCCATCCACCAGGCCGCTGGCGGCATATTCGCGGATTTCGGCCACGTCGGCGGTGTCGAGGAAGATTTTCATGGGACCGGTGACCTTGTTATTGACCTTGGGGTTGGGCGGCGCGAAGTGTAGCCCAAGATGAGACCCCGCTTAAACCCCGCAGCCCCGCCGGAATTGCTGCAAAAACCGGTGGTCGGCGTGCTGCTGCCGCTGCCGCTGGCGGGCGCCTATGACTACAAGCTGCCGCCCGGCTCGGGCGCGGCCCGGGGGGCGGTGGTTGCCGCGCCTTTGGGGAACCGCACCGTGCTGGGCGTGGTGTGGGGAACCGCCGAAGGCACGGTGGGTGACAACCGGCTGAAGATCGCCGAGCCGCTGGAAGGCGCGCCGGCGCTGCCGGGCAAGTTGTGCGATTTCATCGACTGGGTGGCGGATTACACCCTGAACCCGCCGGGCGCGATCCTGGCCATGGCGCTGAGAAGCCGCGGCGCCTTTGAGCCGGAAACGTTGCGCATCGCTTACGTGCGCGGTTCTGTGACACCGCCCCGTATGTCGGCGGCGCGCGTACGTGCGCTCGAGGTTGCGAGCGACGGGCTGGCGCGCAGCGTCAGCGGTCTGGCGGAAGACGCCAATGTCTCGCCGGCCGTGGTGCGCGGGCTGATCCAGACGGGCGCACTGATCACCACGCAGCTGCCGGAATTCCTGCCGTTCAAGCAGCCAGACCCCGGCTATGCCGCGCCGACCTTGAGCGAGGATCAGGCGGCGGCGGCCGATGCGCTGAAAAGCGCGGTGGCGGCGCAGAAATTCTCCGCCCATCTACTGGACGGCGTGACCGGCTCGGGAAAAACCGAAGTCTATTTCGAAGCGGTGGCCGAAACATTGCGCGCCGGCCGGCAGGTGCTGATCCTGCTGCCGGAGATCGCGCTGACGGTGCAGTTCCTGGAACGCTTTGCCGAACGGTTCGGGGTGCGGCCCAGCGAATGGCACAGCGACCTGTCGCAGAAGGAACGCCGCCGCACCTATCGCGCCGTGATGAACGGCGAGGCCCGCGTGGTGGTGGGCGCACGCTCGTCGCTGTTCCTGCCCTTTGGCGAGCTGGGGCTGGTGATCGTGGACGAAGAACACGAACAGGCTTTCAAGCAGCAGGACGGCGCCATCTATCACGCCCGCGACATGGCGGTGGTCAGAGCTCGCATCGAGGATTGCCCGGTGATCCTGGCCAGCGCCACGCCGTCGCTGGAAAGCTTCGTCAATGCCCAGACCGGCCGCTACACGCATCTGAAACTGGTCTCGCGCCATGGCGTGGCGGAAATGCCGGAAGTACGGCTGATCGATCTTCGGCATGAGCGCGATGCGGTGGATGTGGAACACAAGGCGCAATGGCTGTCGCCACCGCTGCGCGCCGCGCTGGAAAAGGTACTGGCGGCAGGCGAGCAGGCGATGCTGTTTCTCAACCGCCGGGGTTATGCGCCGCTCACCCTGTGCGAAGCCTGCGGCCACAAATTCACCTGCCCGCATTGTTCGGCCTGGCTGGTGGAACACAAGTACCGCAAGCGCCTGGCCTGTCATCAATGCGGCTATGAACTGGCGATGCCTAGCGAATGCCCGCAATGCCACGAGACCGGCACCTTGATCGCCTGCGGTCCCGGCGTGGAGCGGGTGGCGGAGGAGTTCGCGTCCTTCTTCCCCAAGGCGCGCTATGCCATCGCTTCGTCCGATACCATGCCGCACACCGGGCCCAATGAAATGCAGGGCGCGTTGCGCCTGTTCGCCAAGGGCGAGATCGATGTGCTGGTCGGCACCCAGATCGTCGCCAAGGGTCATCACTTCCCGCAACTGACCCTGGTCGGGGTGGTGGATGCCGATCTGGGCGGCAGCGACGGCGACCTGCGCGCCCGCGAGCGCACCTTCCAACTGCTGCATCAGGTGTCGGGCCGCGCCGGGCGCGCCGAAAAGCCGGGGCTGGTGCTGCTGCAGACCCGCAATCCCGAAGACGCGGTGATGCAGGCGCTGGTGAAGGGCGACCGCGACGGTTTCTACGAACAGGAACGTGGCTTTCGCGAGGCCAGCCAGTCGCCGCCCTTCGGCCGCCTCGCCGCTCTGGTGATCAGCGGCTATGACGGCGAAGCTGTGCGCGACATCGCGCGACAGTTGGGCAAGGCCGCGCCGAACGCGCGCGATGTCAAAGTATGGGGCCCGACGCCGGCCTTCTACGCCCTGCTGCGCGGCCAGACCCGTGAACGCCTGCTGGTGCAAGCGGCGCGCGGCGTGGATGTGCAGGCCTATCTGAAAAGCTGGCTGGCCGGCGTGAAGGTGCCCGCCGCCGTGCGCGTCGCCGTGGATGTGGACCCGGTCAGCTTCTTCTAGTCTTCCAGCAGCGCGAAGTTGAATCGCGCCATCCGGTCCGGATCGGCGATCGCTTCGATGGCGCTTATCTTGCCGCCCTGGATCGTCACGCCCAGCACCAGCAACAGCCGACCGCTCGGCACAACCAGGATAGCGGCCGCACCATCCACCAGCGCAAAGCGCGCTTGCTGGGCGCGGCCCACAAAGGCTTTCGCCACCGCGGCCGATCCGCTGAGTTGCCGCGGCCCGCCCAGGCGGATAGACGCCGCATCGCCGCGCATCACCACCCCGGGATCGAGCACCGCCAACAGCGCCTCGAAATTTCCGTCCCGCGCGGCGGTGAGAAAGGCATCCACCACCTTTCTTTCCGCCGGCGCATCGCTGCTTTTGGGCGCGCCCTGCACGCGGCGGCGGGCACGGCTGGCGAGTTGCCGCGTCGCGACCGTGGAACGGCCGAGGATGGGGCTGATCTCGTCGAACGGCAGGTCGAACATGTCGTGCAGGACAAAGGCGATGCGTTCCGCCGGCTCCAGCGCCTGCAGCACCACCAGCAAGGCCAGGCCAACAGAATCGGCAAGCTCGCGCTCCTGGCCAGGATCGGCGTCGCTGGCGGGCTCGGCGGCACGCAGATCGGCCGGCTCTTCGCGCCGCGCCTTGCGGGCGCGCAGCATGTCCAGGCAGATGCGGGCCACCACGGTGGTCAGCCAGCCGGTAAGGTTGCCGACCTCGTCCGCGCCGGCGCGGCTGAGGCGCAGCCAGCTTTCCTGCACCGCGTCCTCGGCCTCGGCCAGGGAGCCCAGCATGCGGTAGGCAACCCGCTGCAAATGCGGCCGATCCGTCTCAAACCGCGCGGCCAGATCTTTTTCTTCCCCCATCGGTCACATCCCGCAAACTCGCTTCGTCATAGCTGTGACGTAGCCGGGCCGGCCAATGTGACCGGCCTTTCGAGAAAGTACGTCTCAAGGAGACTTTTCATGCAAGCACGAATGACACATCCCGTCCTAGTCCTGCCCGAGGCCATGCAGGCGATGCTGGCCCTGAACAAGGCAATCGAAGGCAAGGCGCCGCCCAAGGCCCACAAGCTGGCGCATCTGCGCGCCAGCCAGATCAATGGCTGCAGCGTCTGCGTGGACATGCATGCCCGGGAGCTTCAGCAGGCCGGCGTTCCCAACGAGCATATCTTCGCCGTCGCAGCCTGGCGGGACACCCCGTTCTTCAACGAGTCCGAACGCGCCGTGCTGGAACTGACCGAGGCGCTGACCCGGCTGGCCGACCGGCCCGATCCGGTGCCGGACGCGCTCTGGAAGGAAGTGGCGCGTCACTATGACGAGACGGAGATCGCGGCCTTGCTGATTTCCATCGCTGCGATCAACAGCTGGAACCGGCTGAATGCCGCGGTCCGGCAGATGGTGGGCGCGAAATGGGAGAAGGCGGCGTGATGACGGCGGGCGCGGCGGTGGCCGCGCCCGTGTCTTCCTAAAGCGTGCGAACGTCGGTCAGGTGGCCGGTGACGGCAGCGGCAGCAGCCATCGCCGGCGAGACCAGATGGGTGCGCCCACCGCGGCCCTGGCGGCCTTCGAAATTGCGGTTGGAAGTTGAGGCGCAGCGTTCGCCTTCCTTCAGCTTGTCGGCATTCATGGCTAGGCACATGGAGCAGCCCGGATCGCGCCATTCAAAGCCGGCGTCCAGGAACACCTTGTCCAGGCCCTCTTCCTCGGCCTGTTCCTTCACCAGGCCTGAGCCCGGCACGACGATTGCGTTGACGCCGGCGGCGACCTTCTTGCCCTTGGCAATGACGGCGGCGGCGCGCAGATCTTCGATGCGGCCATTGGTGCAGGAGCCGATGAAGACGTGATCGACCTTGATGTCGGTCAGCTTCATGTTGGCGGTCAGGCCCATATAGGCCAGAGAACGTTCGGCGGCGGCGCGGTGATGTTCTTCCTTCATCAGTGCCGGGTCGGGCACGTTGCCGGTGATCGGCAAGGCCTGTTCCGGCGAGGTGCCCCAGGTCACCATCGGCACGATGTCGCGCGCATCCAGCACCACTTCGGCGTCGAACTTGGCGTCGGGATCGGACTGCAAGGTCTTCCAGTACATCGCAGCGCCTTCCCACACCCCGCCCTTGGGCGCGCGCGGCTTGCCCTTGACATAATTCAACGTGGTCTCGTCCACCGCAATCAGTCCGGCGCGGGCGCCGCCCTCGATGGTCAGGTTGCACAAGGTCATGCGCCCTTCCATGGAGAGCGCGCGGATGGCTTCGCCGGCATATTCGATGACATAGCCGGTGCCGCCGGCGGTGCCGATCTTGGCGATCACGGCCAGGGCGATGTCTTTCGCGGTCACGCCTTCGGGCAGCTTGCCGTTCACGGTGACGCGCATGTTCTTGGAATGCTGGGCGCGCAGGGTCTGGGTCGCCAGCCCATGCTCGACTTCGCTGGTGCCGAT
>Ga0193716_1000382_pt1 | contig 27347 bp, 22 predicted proteins | sample U2c1metaG_FD_145901 | JGI IMG/M metagenome (GOLD analysis project Ga0193716, IMG submission 145901) | Soil microbial communities from a riparian zone of the East river system, Colorado, United States - U2c1 | ecosystem: Environmental > Terrestrial > Soil > Riparian zone | place: USA: East River...
TCTCCGGCGCCGCCACCGATCGCTATGAAGCGGCGCGGCGCACGGTGCAGAAGTTTCTCAATGCCGCCCGCGAGGACGAGATCGTCTTCACCAAGGGCGGCACCGAGGCGATCAATCTGGTGTCCTATTCTTTCCTGGCGCCCACCATCCAGCCGGGCGACGAGATCGTGCTGACGGTGATGGAGCATCATTCCAACATCGTGCCCTGGCATTTCCTGCGCGAGCGTCAGGGCGCGGTCCTGCGCTGGGTGGATGTGCGCGACGACGGCAGCCTCGACATCGAAGCGCTGGACGCCGCCATTGGTCCGAAGACTAAGCTGGTCGCCGTCACCCATATGTCCAATGTGCTGGGCACCGTGACGCCTCTGAAAGACATCGTCGCCCGCGCCCATGCCAAGGGCGTGCCGGTGCTGGCCGATGGTTGCCAGGGCGCGGTGCATGAAATCGTCGATGTGCAGGCGCTGGACGTGGATTTCTATGCCCTGACCGGCCACAAGCTTTACGGCCCCACCGGCATCGGCGCGCTCTATGCCAAGCGCGCCCATCTGAAAGCCATGCGCCCCTTCAATGGCGGCGGCGAAATGATCCGCGAAGTCGCCAAGGATCGCGTCACCTATGCCGATCCGCCGGCCCGTTTCGAGGCCGGCACCCCGCCGATCATCGAAAGCGTCGGCCTGGCCGCGGCGCTGGACTATATGACGGGTTTCGACCGGGCGGCCGTCGCCGCCCATGAACATGACCTGCTGGCTTACGCCCGTGAACAGGTCAGCCAGTTCAATTGGTTGAAGGTGATCGGCGACGCCCCCGGCAAAGGCGCAATCCTGTCATTCGAAGCCGAGGGGATGCATGCCCACGACCTCGCCACCATATTGGACAGGGAAGGCGTGGCGGTCCGCGCCGGGCACCACTGCGCCCAGCCGTTGATGGAGCGGTTTGGCGTGGCCAGCACCAGCCGGGCCAGCTTTGCCTTGTACAACACACGCGCCGATGTGGATGCGCTGATTGCGGGCCTGTCCAAAGCCCGCGGGATACTGACATGACGGACAACGCCCTGCGCGAACTGTACCAGGAGGTCATCCTCGACCATTCGCGCCATCCGCGCCATTACGGCGCCATGGAAAACGCCAGCCACAAGGCCGAGGGTTACAATCCGTTGTGCGGCGACAAGGTGACGGTCTATCTGCAGCTGGGCGAAGACGGGCGGGTTTCCGAGATCAAGTTCGAGGGCAAGGGCTGCGCCATCAGCCAGGCCAGCGCCTCGATGATGGTGGATATGCTCAAGGGCCGCACTGCCGCAGAAGCGGACCGGCTGATGCAGGGCTTTCTGCACCTGGTGAAAGGCGAGGACGCCAGCGACCTGCCGGAAGATGACCGGGAGCGGCTGGACGTCATGGCCGGCATTTCGGAATTTCCCATGCGGGTGAAATGCGCCACCCTGGCCTGGCATACCTACAAGAACGCAGTGGATGAGGGCGCGACATGAGCGAAGCCCCGCAGGCCCCTATTCCCCAAAATGACGTCCCCCAGGCCTCCGCTCTCAGTCCGCAGGAACTGGACGTTTTCACCTCCAAATTGGTGATTGCCCTGAAGACCGTGTTCGATCCGGAAATCCCGGTTGATATCTATGAACTCGGCCTTATCTATAAGGTGGACGTGGCCGACAACAAGGATGTCGCGGTGGACATGACCCTGACGGCGCCCAACTGCCCGGTGGCGGGCGAGATGCCGCTGAACGTCAAGGCGGCGCTGGAACTGGTCGAGGGTATTGGCGAGGTGACCGTCAACATGACCTTCGATCCGCCCTGGACGCCCGAACGCATGAGCGAAGAAGCCAAACTCGAATTGAACATGTTCTGATGGAAACCCAGACCCCCACACCCCGTCCCCGTCGTGAGCGCCCCAAGCCGGTCAAGCTGACCGATGCGGCCGCCGCGCGCCTGCAGGAAATCATGGCGGGCGCCGACGGCAGGTATCTGGGCCTTCGGGTCGGCGTCACCAATGGCGGCTGCGCTGGCATGAGCTACACCATGGCCTATGCCGAAGACACCAAGCCGTTTGAAGAAGTGATGGAAGACAAGGGCGTGAAGATTTTCATCGACCCCAAGGCGATCTTGTTCCTGATCGGCACCGAGCTGGATTTCATTCAGGAGAAGCTGGGCGCCCGTTTCACTTTCAAAAACCCCAACCAGACCAGCGCCTGCGGTTGCGGCGAGTCGGTGCAGATCACGCCCGCGCAGGACGCCTGATCTTCTGATCCCAGTTTGAAATTTAGGCGGCGCTGGTTTCCAGCGCGGCCATGCGCGTATCATTCTGGTCGATCACCAGGTTGCGCCCCGCATGCTTGGCGCCATACAGGCAGGCGTCAGCGCGGCGGATGGTCGTTTCCGCCGTCTCGCCGCGGGCAAAGTGCGCCACGCCGATGGAGATAGTGATGGTGCCCAGGACATCGCCGGTGGATTTCTTCACCAGCCTCTTGGTCTCGACCACTTTGCGGATCTGCTCGGCCACATGCGTGGCGGCGGCCAGGCCGGTGCCACGCAGCAGCACGGCGAACTCCTCGCCGCCATAGCGCGCCGCGGTGTCGCGGCCCTTGACGTTTTCCGCCAGGCACGAGGCGACCAGGCGCAGCACCTGGTCACCGGTCTGGTGACCCCAGGTGTCGTTGAATTTCTTGAAGTGATCGATGTCGCACATCAGCAGGCAGACATCCTCGCCCTCGGCCGCAGCCTTGCGGGCGGCTTCCATCGCATCGTCGAACGCCTTGCGGTTGGAGATGTGGGTGAGCGGATCGGTCATGCTTTCCTTGCGCACGTCATCCAGCTTGCTGCGCAGTTCGGTGACCTGCTGCGAGGAGGCCTGCAATTCGCCTTCCAGGCTCTTGGTGCGCTGTTCCATGGCGCGGGTGGCGGCGATCAGCCCGTCCACCAGCTTGCGCACATCGGCGGGACTGCGCTCGCCGCCCAGCTGTCCGGTGGCGGCCGACAGCGTGTCCTTGTAGTCGGCAGCTTCGCGCGCCGAGCTTTCCAGCTTGCCCAGCACGTCGTCAATCAGGGCGCTCATATTGCCCTCGATCGACTCCATCGTCGCCGCGGCGCGCGCGCCTGACAGGCAGCGCAGGCGCAGGTCGGCCAGCAGTTCCGGCGTGAAGGGAGTCTTGGCGTTGATGATCGCGTCCATCACCTGGGTGATGGCGGGGTTCTCGCCCGAGGCATAGGCGTAGAACAGTTCGAAATTGTCGGGCGTGGCCACGACGCCGGCGCCGCCCATCAAGGTGAGCGCCGTCTTGGCAAAAGCCTGTTCGCGGTCGTTGTTAAACACAGTCTTCGCCCCTAAGGGGCGGCCGCCCCCGTTGCCCGGCAGTCTTGCCCGTCCGCTGTGTAAAAAGCGTTAAGTAGCGGAACTTTTCTGTCGAGAAATCCCAGCAAAGCCGCGCTATTGCACGGTTTTCACCGGGACGGGTCAGTCGGCCTGGGGCTCGGGCTTCTTCACCGGAACCGGGCGAAACAGGAAGGCGGGAAGTTCGCTCTTGTCCACGGCCTCGGGGCGGGCGGCCTGTTCATTGTGCTGGCGCTGGCTGCCGCGGTCGCGTTTTTCCCGGTTATCAGGACGCGGCTCATTGCGCGGACGTTGTTCCTGGCGGGGCTGTTCGTGACGGGGCTTTTGCTCTTGGCGCGGAGCACGTTGTTCCTGGACCTGGGGCGTCGCTGCGGCCTGGACCGGGGCGGCCTGGGGTGCCGCGCCCACTTCGGTTGGCTCCATGCTGGCGACCTGATCGTGGAATTTGCCGCCGGGCGGACGGCGATCGCGGCCGCGATCCTTGCCGCCGCGTTCGCGTCCACCACCCTTGCCGCCGCGACCGCTGCGTTCGCCGCCATGACGGGGACGGGTTTCCTCGCGGACTTCGATGTCCATCATCTCGCGGCGCGGCAGTTTCTGGCCGGTGATCTTCTCGATCGCTTCGATGTATTTGGCGTCGCGGTGCGAGGCCAGCATATAGGCGGCGCCGCTGCGTCCGGCGCGGCCGGTGCGGCCGATGCGGTGGACATAGTCGTCGGCATGGATCGGCACGTCGAAATTGAACACATGGCTGACGGCCGGAACGTCGAGCCCGCGGGCGGCGACATCGCTGGCGACCAGGATCTTGAGTTCGCCGGCGCGGAAACGGTCCAGGGTCTTGGTGCGCAGGGACTGGTCGAGATCGCCATGGATCGGGGCGGCATCGAAGCCATGCTTGACCAGGCTCTTGGCCACCACATCGACGTCGCGCTTGCGATTGCAGAAGACGATGGCGTTGTTCAGGGTCGGTTCCGCCTCGCGGATCAACCGGCGCAGCGCCTCGCGCTTGGCCCAGTCGTTGGCGGGGATTTCCACCACTTCCTGGGTGATGTTGGCGGCGGTGGTGGCGGGGCGCGAGACTTCGATGCGCACCGGATTGTGGAGGAACTGGTCGGTAAGGCGCTGGATTTCCGGCGGCATGGTGGCCGAATAGAACAGCGTCTGGCGGGTGAAGGGCAGCTTCTTGCAGATTTCCTCGACGTCGGGGATGAAGCCCATGTCCAGCATGCGATCGGCTTCATCGATCACCAGGATGTTGACCTGGGAGAGCAAGAGGCGGCCGCGGTTGAAATGGTCCATCAGCCGGCCGGGGGTGGCGATCAGCACGTCCACGCCGCGATCCAGCTTCTTGATCTGTTCGTCCATCGCCGTGCCGCCGATCAGCAGCGCGTGCGTAAGCTTGGAATATTTGCTGTAGCGGTCGAAATTCTCCGACACCTGGTCGGCCAGTTCGCGGGTCGGCTCCAGCACCAGGGCGCGCGGCATACGCGCCTTGGCACGGCCACGGCTCAGCATTTCGATCATGGGCAGGGTGAAACTGGCGGTCTTGCCGGTGCCGGTCTGGGCAATGCCGATCATGTCACGCCGCTTCAGCACATGGGGGATGCCCTGTGCCTGAATAGGCGTGGGAACGGTGTAGCCGCTGTCGGCCACCGCCTTGAGGATATCGGAGGAAAGACCCAGCGTGTCGAAGCCTGTCGAAACAGGTGCGTCGGCGGGGATCACAATCGAAGAAGTCTCTGTATTTTCAATGACTTCGTCTAATCCGGCTTCCGCGCCGGAGGTCGTCACACTGGTCGTAGCACGCTCCTGAAAACGGGGCGCGACGTGTGGCGCCCATGGCCGGCGGCCCAAATGGCGGCCGACTCTTGTCGCAGTGCAAAATAGGGATATTCCTCCAAAATGCAAGATATAGCTGTATTTTCGCGACAGGACGGAACTCGGGGGCGGTTTTGGGGCGTATCTGGGCATTGGCAGGGCTGGTTGTCGGCATCTGGCTGCTGTCGGCCTATGGCCAATCGCGACCTGCGGCGCTGGGGCCGGATGCGCCCGCCACGCAATTCTCTGCCGCCCGCGCCGACGCCGTGCTGGCCCGGGTGTTGGGCGATCAGCGGCCGCACCCGGCGGGAAGCGCGGCAGCTGAAGCGGTGCGCGGGCGCATTCTGGCCGAACTGGCGGCGATGGGCGTCGCCGCCCGCACTCAGACCGTCATGAGCTGCTATGCCGAGCCGCGCTGGAACAATGTGCCCTGCGGCACCGTCACCAACATCATCGCGGGCGTGTCGCCGGGATCGGGCAAACAGATACTGCTGATGGCGCATTCCGACTCTGTCGCCGCCGGTCCGGGCGCGGGCGATGACGGTTCGGGGGTTGCGATCCTGCTGGAGACCATTCGCGCCTTGAAGGCGCGGGGCCTGCAAGGCGAGCATCCCATCGTCGCCTTGTTCACCGATGGCGAGGAGCCGGGCCTGTTGGGTGCGGCCGCCTATCTGCGCCAGCCGCTCCGAGCCGCCAAGACCGGCGTGGTGATCAATGTCGAGGCCCGCGGCAACCAGGGCCCCAGTTATCTGTTCCAGACCAGCGCCGGCAACAGCAGGCTGATCGATTTCTATGCCGGGAGCGTGTCGCAATACGCCACCTCCTCGCTGTATGGCGAGATCTACAAATATCTGCCCAATGACACGGACCTCACGCCCATGCTGGCGGCGGGCATTCCCGGTTACAATTTCGCTTTCATCGGCAATGTCGCGCACTACCACACGCCGCTGGACCGGCGCGAGAATCTCGATCCGCGCAGCTTGCAGCAGCAGGGCGACGCCGCCCTGGCATTGGCCGACGTGCTGGCGCTTGCCGATCTCTCCACCCTGAAAAGCAAGGACGCGATCTATCTGGATGTGCTGGGGCGCTGGTTGCCGCGCCTCACCGCGGGCTGGGCGTTGCCGCTATCCATCGCGGCCTTCATCCTGATCGCACTGGCGGGACTGTTGACCCGGCGCGAGCGGCGCGCCTTGCGCCATCCCGTGCTGGCGGCGCTGATGCCGGTGCTGCTGCTGGCGGGCTGCGTTGGCATGGGCTTTGTGCTGCACGGCCTGGCGTCGTGGATTTCCGGCCATGCCGATCCGTCTTTCGCCCATCCCGTCTGGTTGCGCCTCAGCCTGGCTTTCGGCGCTTTCGCGGTGGCATTGCCGGTATCGCGCTGGGCGGGCGGCATCGCCTGCTGGTTGTGGTTCGCTGCCTTGGCCATTGCCTGTGCCTTGGTTGCACCCGGCGTGGCGCCCTATTTCCTGTTTCCCGCGCTGACGGCGGCGCCGGTGCTGCTGGTGACGGTGCGCGGTGGACGGAGCCTGGCGCTGTTCCTTTCAGCGCTGGCGACGCTGATCGTGTGGATCGGGCTGAACGCCTGCGGCGAGGCCATCATGGGGCTGAAGATGCATCCGCTGTTCATGGCCAGCGCCGGGTTCGGCCTGCTGGCGTTGCTGCCGCTGTTGGCAAAGGCGCAGCCGTGGAAACTGTCTTTCGCCGCATCGCTGTTGCTGGCGTTCACCTTGGCGGTGGTGGCGGGTCTGCAGCCCGCCTTCAGCAGCAGCGCGCCGGAGCGGCTGAACCTGCGCTATGTCGAAATGGATGGCGCGGCGAGCTGGCTCGCCGATCCGGTGGAGCGGTTGCCGGACACATTGCGCGCCGCGGCGAATTTTTCTGCCCGACCCCAGCGCCTGGTGGACATGGGCTATGTCGCGCTGGCCGGCACTGCGCGCAATCCCGCGCCCGCCGCCAAGGTCGCGCGCAGTGGCGACATCGTCACGCTGGATTTCAACACGCAGGCGGACGGCGTCATGCTGGATGTGCCGGCAGAGGCCAAGCTGCAGGCATTGACCATCGGCGAAGTGACCACGCCGCAGTCAGGGCAGCGGGTTTCGATCATCTGCGGCACACCGGACTGTGGCCACGCCCGCATGACCCTGCGTCTGGGGTCTTCACAGAGCTTCAACCTGTTGCTGGTGGCGCAGCGGCGAGGGCTGCCGGTCGATGGAGTGCGGCTTGTGAAAGCGCGGCCGCCGGAAGCCGTGCCGTCACAGGGCGGTGATCGCACCGTGCTGGCGGCAAAAATCGCGATGCCAGCGCGCTAGACGTCGATCGCTTCGCGGGCGAATTCCGCGTTCTCCTGGATGAACTGGAAGCGCAGTTCCGGCTTCTTGCCCATCAGCCGCTCGAACAGGCTTTCGGTTTCCTTGATGTCGTCATCCGGGATCTTGACCTGCAGCAAGGTGCGGTGGCCCGGCCGCATGGTGGTTTCCTTCAGCTGTGCCGGCATCATTTCGCCCAGGCCTTTGAAGCGCGAGACTTCGACCTTGGCGTTGCTGCGGAACTCGTTCTTCAGGATGCGCTCGCGGTCGGCATCGTCGCGGGCATAGATGGTCTTGCCGCCCTGGGTCAGGCGATAGAGCGGCGGCATGGCGAGGAAAAGATGCCCGCCGGTGATCAGTTCGGGTATCTCGCGATAGAAAAAGGTCAGCAGCAGCGAGGCGATATGGGCGCCGTCAACGTCGGCGTCGGTCATGATGATGACGCGCTCATAGCGAAGATCGCCCTCACGGTATTTCGCGCCGGTGCCGCAGCCCAGCGCCTGCACCAAGTCTGACAGTTCCTGGTTCTGCTGCAACTTGCCGGCCGCGGCCGACGCCACGTTCAGGATCTTGCCGCGCAAGGGCAGGATCGCCTGGGTGTTGCGGTCGCGTGCCTGCTTGGCGCTGCCGCCGGCGCTGTCGCCTTCGACCAGGAAAATCTCGGTGCCTTCCGGCGTGTCGCGGCTGCAGTCGGACAGTTTGCCGGGCAGACGCAGCTTGCGGGTGGCGGATTTGCGCTGGGTTTCTTTTTCCTGGCGTTTCTTCAGCCGGTCTTCGGCGCAGTCGATCACAAAGCCCAACAACCGATCGGCTTCCGCCGGGCTTTCCGCCAGCCAGTGATCGAAATGGTCGCGCACCACATTTTCCACCAACCGCTGGGCGTCGGGCGAGGACAGCTTGTCCTTGGTCTGGCCCTGGAATTCCGGCTCGCGGATGAAGATCGACAGCACGGCGCAGGCCGCGTCCATCACATCGTCGGTGGTGATCAGGGCGGTCTTGCGGTTGTTGGCGCGCTCGCCATGCGCCCTGAGCGCCTTGGTCAGGCCGTTGCGCAGGCCCTGTTCGTGGGTGCCGCCCTGCAAGGTCGGAATGGTGTTGCAATAGGAGCGGATAAAGGGATCGCGCGACGGCGCCCAGGCCACCGCCCATTCCACCGTGCCGCGCGAACCTTCCTTGGCCTTGTTTTCGGTACGGCCGGCGAATTCGCGCGTCGTCACGGTCTGCGCCTTGCCGATCTCGCTTTTCAGGAAGTCCAGCAATCCGCCAGGGAATTTCAGCACGTCTTCCGCCGGGGTCTCGTCCTTGATCAGCGCGGGATCGCAGGACCAGCGGATTTCCACGCCCCGGAACAGATAGGCCTTGGACTTGGCCATGCGGTGCAGCCGGGCAGGAGAGAATTGCCCGTCGCCGAAAATCTTCTCGTCCGGCTTGAAGCTGGTGATGGTGCCGCGCCGGTTGACGGCGCCCAGATCTTTCAGCTTGCCGATGGCATGGCCGCGCTCGAAACGCATCTTGTGGCCGTGCTTGTCGCGCGCCACTTCGACTTCCATCCATTCCGACAGCGCGTTGACCACCGAGGCGCCGACGCCGTGCAGGCCCCCGGACGTGTCATAGGCCTTGCCGTCGAACTTTCCGCCGGCATGCAGCGTGGTCATGATGACTTCCAGCGCCGACTTGTTCTTGAACTTGGGATGCGGATCCACCGGGATGCCGCGGCCATTGTCGCGCACCACCAGGATGTTGCCGGCTTTCAGTTCGATCTCGATGCGGCTGGCATGGCCGGCCACCGCTTCGTCCATCGAATTGTCGATGATCTCGGCCGCCAGGTGATGCAGCGCGTTCACATCGGTGCCGCCGATATACATGCCGGGGCGGCGCCGCACGGGCTCCAGCCCTTCCAGCACCTCGATGTCCTTGGCGGTATAGGCCTTGGAAGCGCTGGAGGCGCCGTCGAAAAGGTCAGGTTTGTCTTTGGCCATGATGGGTCGATCTAGGTGAACGGCGATACAAAGAAAAGCCCGAATCGGGCGTTTCCACCTCTGTTTTACGTTTCCTTAAGGCTGAAAAGCGAGCCAAAAGCGGCCTCGAGGAAAACCTTCCGGCCAAAGGTATTATTAAGAGGCGGAAGCCATAATAGGCCGGTGGAAGAACGGGTTTTCCAGCGTGTCCATCTTTCGTTTCATCACTGAAGGCCAGGAGCATGAGCCGCGCGTCCTGAAGGCGCAGCTGGCGCTTGCCGCTACGACGGCGCGCAACACCCGCGTCACCTCGCCGCTATGGGCGGCCGCCGCCGCCATTCTGTGTTCCGCCGGAATCTTCGGCCATGTCAGTTTTGCCCATACGCTTTTTGTGCCGCTCGCTGTGGCGGTGGGCATTGGCGCCAACGCGCTGATGGCGACGGCCTATGAGCATTACAATGAGAGCGAAGGCGACGTCGATTCCTGGCTGCACTGTTTTGTGGTGATGCAGGCTTTCGCTAGCACCGCCTGGGGGCTGCTGCCCTGGCTGTGCTGGGAATCCGGCAATGCGCTGAACCATATGTTCCTTGCCGCCTCGGTCATGGCGGTGATCGCCGGCCTGGTGGTGGCGCGCGGCAGCAACATGACCATGTATGTCGCCAACCTGCTGCCGCTGACGGCGATGACGGCGGCCCGCTTTCTGCTGGGCGATTCCGTCACCGATGTGGTGATGGGCGCGCTGACGCCCTTTGTCGCCTTCCAGATGTGGTACACCGGCCGCCCGCTGGTGCTGCGCATGGGCGAGGACGCCCGCCTGCGCTTCAAGGTCGAGGACCTGGCCCGCGAGATCGAGGAAACCCGCGACGAGGCGCTGCGCAAGCGCTTCGAGGCGGAAACCGCCAATGCCTCCAAGACCGCCTTCCTGGCCAACATGAGCCACGAATTGCGCACGCCCTTGAACGCCATCCTGGGCTTTTCGGAAATCATCGCCCAGGAATGTTTCGGCCCGGTGGGTTCGGAGCGCTACCGCGACTATGCCGGCGACATCCATTCCTCCGGCGCGCATCTTCTGTCCCTGATCAACGACCTGCTGGACGTGGCCAAGATCGAGGCCGGCCGGATGGACATCGCGCCCGATACGCTGGATGCCGCCCGCACCTTCGAAATCGCGCTGAAGCTGGTCGGCACCAAGGCGCGCGAAAAGGACCAGAGACTGGTGATCGCGATGGACGACAATGCGCCGCCGCTTTATGCCGATGAGCGGGCGGTCAAGCAGATCCTGATCAACCTGGTATCCAATGCGGTGAAGTTCACGCCGCTCGGCGGGCGCATCGATGTCATTGGCGGGCGTGCCGCCAATGGCGATTTCCAGATCATGGTGCGCGACAATGGCCCGGGCATCCCGCGCGAGAAGCTGGACATGATCTTCACGCCCTTCAACCAGGTGGACAACCGCTTCGACCGCCAGGCGGGCGGCACCGGCCTGGGCCTGTCGCTGGTGCGGGGCCTCGCGGAGCTGCACGGCGGCCGCGCCTGGATGGAAAGCGAATTCGGCCGGGGCTGTTCGGTGTTCGTGACCCTGCCGCTCAAGCGGCCCGAACTCCGCGGCCTGACTAGCGCCGTGGCGTAAGCACAACCGAAAGCAGGCATCCCTTGACCTTCCGCCGCACGGCGATTTGCGCGATCGCGCTAGGATTCTGCGCGAGCGGGGCAGGGGCGCTGGAGCGGGTCATGGTCCTGTCCTACGGCTCCAACAATTGCGAGCGATTTGTCCGTGCGCCGCATCCGGAAAAACTGATGTACCTGTCCTGGACGGAAGGCTTCATCTCGTCCGCCAATATGGGCGATGCCGGCGCCAGCCGCATGGCGGGCATGTTCTGGAACCAGGCCGCCAATACGGCATGGCTTCAGGCCTATTGCACCCTCAATCCCAAGGACGGGTTCGTGGCCGCGGCCGCCGCGCTGCGAACTTCACTGGGCGGCCGCAAGCCGAAGTAGCCAAAGAAAAAAGGCCGGACACGAGGTCCGGCCTTTTTGTCTTCGTTCTGGGTCCGATCAGACCGAATAGTACATCTTGAACTCGACCGGATGCGGGGTGTGCTCGAAGGCGTAGACGTCTTCGTATTTCAGCTCGATATAGGACTCGATGAAGTCCTCGCTGAACACATTGCCCTTCTTGAGGAACTCATGGTCGGCCTTGAGGCTGTCCAGCGCTTCGCGCAGGGAGCCGCAAACCTGCGGCACCTTGGCCAGTTCTTCCGGCGGCAGAGCATAAAGATCCTTGTCCATCGGACCGCCCGGATGGATCTTGTTCTCGATCCCGTCCAGGCCCGCCATCAGCATCGCGGCATAGGCAAGATAGGGGTTCGCGCCCGGATCGGGGAAACGAACCTCGACGCGCTTGCCGTTGGGCGAGGCCGAGAAGGGAATGCGGCAGGACGCCGAACGGTTGCGGGCCGAATAGGCCAGCAGCACCGGGGCTTCGAAGCCCGGGATCAGGCGCTTGTAGCTGTTGGTCAGCGGGTTGGTGAAGGCATTGAGCGCCTTGGCATGCTTGATGATGCCGCCGATGTAATAGAGGCAGGTGTCCGACAGGTCGGCATAGCCCGAACCGGCGAACAGCGGCTTGCCGCCCTTCCAGATCGACTGATGCACGTGCATGCCCGAGCCATTGTCGCCATAGATCGGCTTGGGCATGAAGGTCGCCGACTTGCCATAGGCCTGGGCGACCTGGTGGATCACATACTTGTAGATCTGCATGTAGTCGCCGCACTTGGTCAGCGTGTTGAACTTGAAGCCAAGTTCATGCTGGGCGGTGGCGACTTCGTGATGGTGCTTTTCCGGCTGGATGCCCATGTCGCGCATCACCGCCAGCATTTCGCCGCGCATGTCCTGCTCGCTGTCCACCGGCGGGACGGGGAAATAACCGCCCTTCACCTTGGGGCGATGGCCCAGATTGCCTTCGGGATATTCGGTGCCGCTGTTGTAGGCGCCTTCCTTGGAGTCGACATAGTAGAAGGCCTTGTTCATCTCGACGCCGAAACGCACGTCGTCGAAGATGAAGAATTCAGCTTCCGGGCCGAAATAGGTGGTGTCGCCGACGCCCGAGCTGTTGACGAAGGCTTCCGCCGCCTTGGCGATGGAGCGCGGGCAGCGCGCGTAATGCTGGCCGGTCATCGGCTCCATCACGTCGCAGATCAGGATCAGGGTGGTCTGGGCAAAGAAGGGATCGATTACCGCCGTCTCGAGGTCCGGCTTCAGCAGCATGTCGGACTCATTGATGGCCTTCCAGCCGGCGATGGACGATCCATCGAACATGGTGCCTTCGTTGAGGAAATCGTCATCGACCATCATCAGGTCGAAGGTCACATGCTGCCACTTGCCGCGCGGGTCAGTGAAACGGACGTCGACGTATTTGACTTCCTTTTCCTTGATCAGCTTGTGGATGTCGGCTGCAGTCGTCTTCTTGTCGGCCATTGGTCAGTCTTCCCTTCAACGTTGACTTTTCTGGATGGTCGCTCCGGCTCTCGCCGACGCTCCCGAGTTTCCGCCCCCAGGGCGGCACTTGGTGTCTTTAATGGTCGCTCCGGCTCACGCCTACGCTCCTAGATCGCGTCCGCCCCGGTCTCGCCGGTACGGATGCGGATGGCTTCCTCGACATTGAGGACGAAAATCTTGCCGTCGCCGATGCGGCCCGTGCGCGCAGCCTTCTGGATGGCTTCGATCGCGGCGTCCTGGCGGTCCTCATTGATGACGATCTCTATCTTCACCTTGGGCAGGAAATCCACGACATATTCGGCTCCGCGGTAGAGTTCGGTATGGCCTTTCTGGCGGCCGAAGCCCTTGGCTTCGGTGACCGTGATGCCCTGGACCCCCACTTCCTGAAGGGCCTCCTTCACTTCGTCGAGTTTGAACGGCTTGATGATGGCTTCGATCTTTTTCATGTGTTCCTCCGCGCACCCGGAAGGGCGCGACGCTCCATTAACGCTTTAGCAGTTCTTGTGCCGGTTTTTGCCGGAAAAAAGTGCAGGAAATCCAGTGCGTTAGTATGGCGGTGGAATCGAATGACGAAAAGTAGCCTAAATAGTAGGCAATAAGATCAATTATTGAGCAATTTTGAGGGGTGTTCCTCCGTATCTCAGGCCCCTAAGGTCGGCCCGAGCTCTGGAACATCCCATGCGTCTTCCCGCTGCCGGCTTCGCCTTGGTCACGGTCCTGTCGCCGGCGCTGGCCGAGTCCGACATCGTATGGCCTGGCTATGACGAGGTCGAACGCAGCGGTGATGCGCTCTTGGATTGCAGCCAGCTACATGCACAGATCGACCATGTCGGCTCGGATGTCAGCCTGCTGCGGAAAGCCCAGGTCCGGGTGGAGGATGCCTTGCGCAGCGCCTTCGATATGGAGCGCTATGGCGGCAGCAACGGTCCGGGCGGCCAGCGGATCAGTTCGGGCACCGTGCAAGGCAAGGAGAGTTACGCCGCCGCCCGCGAAGCGATCGTGGCTTCGCTGAAGAACGCCACGGCGCGGCAGTCCCATCTGAAAAGCCTTGAGCCGGCCTGCCGGCCTGCGCCACAACATGCTTCGGTTCCTTAAAGCGCGCGCCCCATGCCCAATCCCGTCTTCGCCAGCCTGCCCACCAGCATCTTCCAGCACATGACCATGCTGGCGCTGAAGCATGACGCCATCAACCTGGGGCAGGGCTTTCCCGACCAGGACGGGCCGGAAAGCCTGCGCGCGGTGGCCGCCAAGCAGTTGATGGATGGGCCCAATCAATATCCGCCCTCCAAGGGGCTTCTGACCCTGCGCCAGGCGGTGGCGGCGCATTCCGCACACTTCTATGGCCTCAGCTATGACCCGGAAGACGAGGTTCTGATCACCTCCGGCGGCACCGAGGCGATCACCGGCGCGCTGATGGCGATGGCGGGGGTGGGCGACGAAGTGGTGATGATCGAGCCGACCTATGATTCCTATCGCCCCATGGCCGAAGGCGCCGGCGCGGTGGTGCGCGCCGTGAAACTGGGGCCGCCGGACTGGCGGCTGACGCAAGAGGCCCTGCGCGCCGTGATCGGGCCGAAGACCCACGCCATATTGATCAACTCGCCGCACAATCCGGCGGGACGGGTATTCAGCCGCGAAGAGCTGGAGGTGCTGGCCCAGGTGGTGACCGGCACCGACATCGTGGTGATCTGCGATGAGGTCTATGAGCATCTGGTGTTCGACGGCGCCCGGCACATTCCCCTGGCGAGCCTGCCGGGCATGCGCGAGCGCACCCTGCGCATCGGTTCGGCGGGCAAGATTTTCTCGCTCACCGGCTGGAAGGTGGGCTGGGTGACGGGGCCGCGCGAACTGGTCGGCGTGGTGACCAAGGCGCATCAGTTCCTCACCTTCACCACCTCGCCGGCGCTGCAGACCGGCGTGGCGCATGGCCTGACCCATGAAATGGATTTTCCCATTGCCCTGACCAAAAGGCTGCAGAAGAACCGCGACCTTCTCGCCGCCGGACTGACGAAGCTGGGCTTCGAGGTCCAGCCCTGTGAAGGCACCTACTTCCTCACCGCCGGGATCACCAAGCTGACCAATGAAAAGGACTTTGCCTTTTGCGAGCGGTTGATCCGCGAGGCGGGCGTGGCGCTGATCCCGCTGTCGGCCTTTTTCAAGAGCGGCACACCCGATACCTTTGTGCGCTTCGCCTTCTGCAAGCAGCAGGCGCTGATCGAACAGTCGCTGGCCCGGCTGGAAGCCTATTTCGCGCGCCCCTGACGTTTACCATCTTTGGCGGTCCGCCGGCATTAAAGCATTCTTCAGGGTCGAAATTTATGATCTCCGGCACCGCCGGGGACCTGGACCTTGAAATACCGCACCGACATAGACGGGCTGCGCGCCGTGGCGGTATTGCCGGTCGTGCTCTACCACTTCGGTATTCCCGGCTTTCCCGGCGGCTTTATCGGCGTCGACATATTCTTCGTGATCTCGGGTTATCTGATCTGCGGCCTGATACAGGCCGACATCCTGCGTGGGCGTTTTTCCATCGCCGATTTTTACGAGCGCCGCATCCTGCGCATATTGCCGGCCCTGGTGGTGATGCTCTGCGTCGCCGCGGCCCTGGCCTTTGTCTTTTTCCTGCCGGAGGAGATGAAGGGCTTTCTCAAAAGCCTGATCAGCGCCGCGGCCTCGGTCTCCAACATGTATTTCGCCCAGACGGCGGACTATTTCGACGCCGAGGCAACCGTCAAGCCGCTGCTGCACACCTGGTCGCTGGGCGTGGAGGAGCAGTTCTATATTTTCGCGCCGCTCCTCCTGCTGCTGATCCACCGCTATTTCCCGAAACACCTGAAGGCGCTGTTCATCGCCATCGCCGCACTCTCGTTCCTGTTCGAGCTTCTGTTGTATTTCCGCAATCCGACCTTCGCCTTCTATCTGATGCCGGCCCGTGCCTGGGAGCTTGCCCTGGGCGGCTTGCTGTCGGTCGGCGCCATCCGGGGGCCGGCGACGCAAAGGCACAAGCTGATCGCCGGTGCCGCCGGCCTTGCCCTGGTCGCCATCTGTATTTTCCTCTGCACGGCGGCCACGCCACTTCCGCTGATCACGGCGGGGGCCGCCATCGGGGCGACGCTGATCATTGCCTCGAGCGAAACCGGCCTGTCGCCGGTGGGGCGGTTGCTGTCGAGCAGGCCGCTGGTCTTCGTCGGCCTGATTTCCTACTCGCTCTATCTGTGGCACTGGCCATTCATGGTGTTCCAGCGCACCGACCTGTTCCTGCTGGAGCACGTGCCTGCGGCGGCCGCGACGACGGCGCTGCTGGTGCTGTCGATCCTGGCGGGCTGGCTGTCGTGGAAATATGTCGAGACGCCCTTCCGTCTTGCCCGCACCAGGTGGCCCCGGTCGCGGGTGTTCGCCGGTGCCGGCGTGGCGTTGACCGCAGTCATCGCACTCTCGATGGGCGGATTGATGCTGCACGGCGTGCCCGCCCGCTTTGCGCGGCGCGTGGTGCGCATCGGTTCCTATCTCGCCTATAACGAGGCGCCGGCCTTCCGCACCGGCCGCTGCTTCATCGACACCAACCGGCAGCGGTTCGACGCGGAAACTTGCCTGAAGATGGACGCGCACCGGCCGAACTATCTGCTGCTGGGCGACAGTCATGCCGCGCATCTGTGGCTGGGCCTGTCGCAGGCGCTGCCGGCGGTGAACCTGCTTCAGGCCAATGCCAGCATCTGTCGTCCGGTGATCCTGCCGGGCAGCCTGCTCGACAACGGTTTTTGTCCGCGCATGCGCCATCTGATTTTCGACGACTTCCTGGTGCGGCACAGGCCGGACCGGGTCCTTCTGTCTGCGACCTGGAAAGACGAGGATATCGCGCCGCTGCTGCATACGCTGGACGTGCTGAAGGCGCGCGGCATCGCCGTCACGGTGCTGGGGCCGATCGCGGAATATGAGCAGCCGCTGCCGCGCATCCTGGCCGACGAAATTCGTTATGGCATGCCGAACCTGCCGGCCCGGCTGGAGGACCCTGTGATACCCGGGCTCGACCGGCGGATGCATGACCTGGTTACGGCAAAGGGCGTGCCCTATGTCTCGGTCTATCAGGCGCTGTGTGGCAGCGGCACTTGCACAACCTTCGCCCCGGGCGACGTTCCGCTGCAGTTCGATACCGGCCATCTGACGGCTGAAGGGTCGCGCCTGGTCGGGCGGCGCATTGTCGAAAGCCAAAAACTTCTTCTGGCCACGGCGGGCCAGCCCTAGGCGGCTTATCCCCGCCGGCCCGGCGTGCCTATACTGCCGCCATGAGCGGCGAGATCCTCACCACGGCGCAGATGAGCAAGGCGGACAGCTTTGCGGTGACGCAGGGCGTGCCGTCACTGAGTTTGATGGAAAATGCCGGCAGGGCCGTGGCCGATGCGATCGCGGCGCGCTTCAAGCCCTGCACCGTCACCGTGCTGTGCGGCCCCGGCAACAATGGCGGCGACGGCTTTGTGGTGGCGCGGTTGCTGGACGAGTCCGGCTTTATCGTGCGGGTGGCCCATGACGCCGATCCCAAGGGCGATGCCAGGACGATGTCGGAGCGCTGGAAAGGTGCGCGGCTGGCGCTGACACCAGAAGCATTGGATGGCGCCAGGCTGGTGGTGGACGCGCTGTTCGGCGCGGGCTTGTCACGACCGCTGGAAGGTGCCGCGGCGCAGCTGGTCGAAAGTTTGAACGATCTGCCGGTGGTGGCGATCGACATGCCCAGCGGTGTTTCCGGCGATACCGGGCAGGCGCTGGGCGGGGTGTATGTGACGGCGGCGCTCACCGTCACTTTTTTTCGCAAGAAGCCGGGACATTTGCTGCTGCCCGGCCGCGCTCTGTGCGGCGAGACGGTGGTGGCCGATATCGGTATTCCCGCAGAGGCTGCGAACACCGACCTGCATGAGAACACACCGGCGCTGTGGCGTTTTCCGCAGGCGAGGCTGGAAGGGCACAAATACACCAAAGGCCATTGCGTGGTGGTCAGTGGCCCGGCGCACGCCACCGGGGCGGCACGGCTGGCGGCGCGCGCCGCCTTGCGGGTGGGGGCGGGGCTGGTGAGCGTCGCCTCGCCGCCCGAAGCGGTGGCGGTCAACGCCGCCCATCTCACCGCCATCATGGTGAAAGTCTTCGAGGGTGCGGCAGGGCTGGGCGAACTTCTGTCGGACAAGCGGCTGAACGCGCTGGTGATCGGTCCCGGCCTGGGCGTTGGCGGCGAGACCCGGGCGCTGGTGGATGCGGCGCTGAAGTCGGGTGCCGCCATCGTGCTGGATGCCGACGCGCTGACCTCGTTCAAGGATGATCCCGAAGCACTGTTCAACCGGCTGCATGACCGTTGCGTGCTAACGCCGCATGACGGCGAGTTCGAGCGCCTATTCCCTGGCCTGCTGGATGAAGCCGCGTCCAAGGTGGAAGCGGTGCGCAGCGCAGCGGCGCGCGCCGGCGCGGTGGTACTGCTCAAGGGCGCCGACACGGTGATCGCGCATCCGGACGGCAAAGCGGCGATCAACGCAAACGCGCCGCCGACCTTGGCCACGGCCGGCGCGGGCGATGTGCTGGCGGGACTGATCGCGGGGTTGCTGGCCCAGAAGATGGCGGCTTTCGACGCGGCCGCCTGCGGTGTCTGGCTGCACGGCGCTGCCGCGACCCGTTTCGGTCCCGGGCTGATCGCCGAAGACCTGCCGGAGATGTTGCCGGCGGTGCTGGCCGGCTTGCCCTGACATCATGTGTCCATTATAAGAGACGAATGGATACTATAATAGACAAAGCCGAAGCCGACCTTGCCGGACAAATTCGGCGGGAGCGCGAAGCGCGGGGCTGGTCGCAGGCCGAACTGGCCCAGCATTCGGGCGTCGCCAAGGCCAGCATCAGCAAGATCGAGCGTGGTGAGATGAGCCCTTCAGCGGGGCTGCTGGTGCGGCTGGCAACCGCCTTCGATCTAACACTTGCCGGCATGTTGCTGCGGGCGGAAGGCGACAAGGGCCGGCTGACCCGCGCTGCCGATCAACCGGTGTGGCGCGATCCCGCCACGGGCTATGTGCGCAAGCAGATTTTCAGCCGCTCCGATCATCCGCTGGAAATGGTGCGGGTCGAATTGCCCGCCGGAAAGAAAGCCTCCTTTCCGTCCTGGTCCTACGCCCATATCCGCCATGCCGTGTGGGTGCAGGCCGGCGAACTGACCTTGAGCGAAGGCGGCAACTGCACTGTCCTGCGGCCAGGCGACAGTCTGGGATTCGGGCCGCCTTCGGACGTCACCTATGCCAATGAGAGCAGCGCGCCCTGCACCTATGTGGTCGCGCTCGTGCGCAGTTGAGGCAGATCATGATTTCGCACACCCATCTGGGGATCACCGACTTCGAACGGGCACTGGCCTTCTATGCGGCGGTGATGAAGCCGCTGGGTCATGTGCTCAAATTTTCCGATGCGCAAAAGCCTTGGGCGGCCTGGAAGCCGGCAGCGGCTGAGCGGCCGCTGTTCGTGATCGGCAGGCCGCATGATGGAAACACCGCCGCGCCGGGTAATGGCCCGATGATCGCGCTGCTCGCGCCCGACCGCAAAGCCGTGGACGAGTGTCATGCCGCCGCCATGACGCAGGGCGGCGTTTGCGAGGGCGCGCCCGGCCTCAGGCCGCAATATGATCCGAACTATTACGGCGCCTATTTTCGCGATCCCGACGGCAACAAGCTCTGTGTTTGCTGCCATGAAGCGGAGAGCAGGTCATGAGCGATGTTATTATTCGCCGGGTAGAGCAGGGCGACCTGCAGGCCCTCACGGATATCTACAATCACTATGTGCGCGAAACGCCGATCAGTTTCGATATCGAACCGCGAACCCTGGCCCAGCGCCAGGCATGGCTGGACAGTTTTGCGCCGGCTGGCCGCTATCAGTGTTTTGTGGCGTTGAAGGGCGACCAAGTGGTCGGCTGGGCCAGTTCGCATCGCTATCACGAGCGCGCGGCCTATGACACGACGGTGGCGACTGGCATCTATCTGTCGCCGGAGGTGACGGCGCAGGGGCTGGGCCGTCGGCTTTATGGCACCCTGTTCGAGGCGCTGGCGGGGGCGGACATTCACCGGGCCTTCGCCGGCATCACCCTGCCCAATTCGGCGTCGGTGGGCTTGCACGAAAGCTTCGGCTTCCGGCTGGTGGGGACCTACCCCGAAGTGGGCCGGAAATTCGGCCGGTTTTGGGATGTGGCGACCTATCTCAAGCCCATGTCGGCCTAGGGCGCGCGGAGCCCTAGCAACCCCCGGAATCCCCTGCTATAGGGGCCGGCTTCGGTGGCTCTCCGGCTGCCAAAACGCGGACATGGCGGAACTGGTAGACGCGCTGGATTTAGGTTCCAGTGACGAAAGTCGTGGGGGTTCAAGTCCCTCTGCCCGCACCAGTTTCCGGCACAGACATATAAGAGAGTAGACGAGATGCAGATCAGCGAGACCCTTTCCCAGGACCTGCACAAGCAGTTCACGGTCACCGTCGCCGCCAGCGAGCTGGACAGCCGGGTCAATGCGCGCCTGGAAGAGATGAAGCCGCGGGTGAACCTCAAGGGCTTCCGCCCGGGCAAGGCGCCGGTCTCCCATCTCAAAAAACAGTTCGGCAAGTCCATCATGGGCGAAGTGGTCGAGGCCGCCGTCAATGAAGGCAGCGCCAAGGCGATCTCCGACAACAAGCTCAAGGTCGCCCTGCAGCCGCGCGTCGAGCCGGTGGGCAGCGTGGAAGACGTGGTCGCCGGCAAGGCCGACCTCACCTTCAAGGTGATCGTGGACCTGATGCCCGATTTCGAAACCACCGATGTCTCCAAGCTGACCGTCGAGCGCCTGACCGCCGACATCGCCGATGCCGATGTGGCCGAAGCGCTGGACCGCCTGGCCAAGAATGTCCGCAACTACACCACCAAGGATGGCCCGGCCGCCAAGGATGATGTCGCGGTGATCGACTATGAAGGCAGCATTGATGGCGTGCCCTTTGCCGGCGGCAAGGGCGAGGATTTCAGCCTGACGCTCGGTTCGGGCACTTTCATTCCCGGCTTTGAAGACGGGCTGGTCGGCGCCAAGGCTGGCGAAAGCCGCGATGTGAAGGTGACCTTCCCGGCCGAATATCATGCCCCCGAAATGGCGGGCAAGGACGCGGTGTTCGCCGTCACGGTCAAGGAGATCAAGGCGCCGGAAGACACCCCGATCGACGACGAGCTGGCCAAGAAGCTGGGCCTGGACGATCTGGCCACCCTGAAGGACCGGGTGCGCGAGCAGTTGGCCGACGACTACAAATCCGCCAGCCGCCTGCACCTGAAGCGCCGCGTGCTGGACGCGCTGGACAATTCCCACTCCTTTCCGCTGCCGCCCGCCATGGTCGAACACGAGTTCACCAACATCTGGGCCCAGGTCGAGGACGAGCTGAAGCGCGAAGGTAAGACCGCCGCCGACGAAGGCAAGACCGAGGACGAGCTGAAGGCCGAATACCGCAAGATCGCCGAGCGCCGGGTCCGCCTGGGCCTGGTGCTGGGCAAGCTGGGCGAGCAGAACGGCATAACCGTCGCCGGCGACGAGGTGCAGCGCGCCATCATGGCCCGCGCCCGCCAGTTCCCCGGCCAGGAACAGCAGGTGTTCCAGTTCTACGCCCAGAACCAGCAGGCCCAGGCCGAAATCCGCGCTCCCCTGTTCGAGGACAAGGTGGTGGACTTCATCGCCGAACTGGCGACCGTCACCGACAAGAAGGTGGACAAGGAAACTTTGTTTGCCGATCCGGAAGACGAGCCCACAGCGGCTTAAGGCCGGCTCGTAATTGGCCTTGGGAACGCTATATTAAGCCTAGCCGGGAGACTTTCCGGCTAATGTTCCGTGACGAATCAAAAGGCGCCCGATGTCCGACCCGACTGAATTCTACAACAACACGCTGGTCCCCATGGTGGTCGAGCAGACCGCCCGTGGTGAGCGCGCCTTCGACATCTATTCGCGCCTGCTCAAGGAACGGCTGATCTTCATCACCGGCCCGATCGAGGATTACGGCGCCAGCCTGTTGATCGCCCAGCTGCTGTTTCTTGAGGCCGAAAACCCCAAGAAAGAAGTTCATATGTACATCAACTCGCCGGGCGGGTTGGTGACGGCGGGCATGGCGATCTACGACACCATGCAGTATGTGCGGCCGATGATTCATACCTATTGCATCGGCCAGGCTGCCTCGATGGGCTCGCTGCTGCTGGCCGCCGGCAAGCAGGGCGAACGCTATTGCCTGCCCAACGCCCGCGTCATGGTCCACCAGCCCAGCGCCTCCTATTATGGCCAGGCCGTGGACATCGGCCGCCATGCCCAGGAGATCGTCAAGCTTAAGCGGCGCCTGAACGAGATCTACGCCAAGCATACCGGCCAGACCGTGGAAGCCATTGAAAAGCTGCTGGACCGGGATACCTACATGACCGGCGAGGAAGCCAAGACTTTCGGCCTGATCGACAAGGTCATGGAGCGTCGTCCGGAGCTTGAAACCACCCCCTAGGCGGTTGTTTTGGGCTAAAGTTCCGGAATCTCTGGCAGATTCGGCCTTGGGCCGGATTAAACAAATCTTGATCCCATCGGCCCTACCATGGTCGAATGTTGGGAGGCGGGGTGCTTCGGCGCTCCCCGCGTTGTGCAAAGCAGCAAAGGCCGTCTAGGCTGGAAGCTGCCAGCCTCTTCAAAGAGGCAAAAGGGGTCGAAAGGGCCCGGTGGAAGACATGAGCAAGGCTAGCGGTGGCGAGTCCAAGAACACGCTCTACTGTTCCTTCTGCGGCAAGAGCCAGCATGAGGTTCGCAAGCTGATTGCGGGCCCGACGGTGTTCATCTGCGATGAATGCGTCGAGCTGTGCATGGAAATCATCCGGGAGGAGAACAAGACCTCCTTCATGAAATCCAAGGAAGGCGTGCCGACCCCCCAGGAAATCTTCAAGGTGCTGGACGATTACGTCGTCGGCCAGAGCCACGCCAAGAAGGTGCTCTCGGTCGCGGTCCACAACCACTACAAGCGCATCAATTCGTCCGGCAAGAACGGCGACGTCGAGCTGGCCAAGTCCAACATCATGCTGATCGGCCCCACCGGCTGCGGCAAGACCTTGCTGGCCCAGACCCTGGCGCGCATCCTGGATGTGCCCTTCACCATGGCCGACGCCACCACCCTGACCGAAGCCGGTTATGTCGGTGAAGACGTCGAGAACATCATCCTCAAGCTGCTGCAGGCCGCCGACTATAATGTCGAGCGGGCCCAGCGTGGCATCGTCTATATCGACGAAGTCGACAAGATCAGCCGCAAGTCCGACAACCCGTCCATCACCCGCGACGTGTCGGGCGAAGGCGTGCAGCAGGCCTTGCTGAAGATCATGGAAGGCACCGTCGCATCGGTGCCGCCCCAGGGCGGGCGCAAGCATCCCCAGCAGGAATTCCTGCAGGTGGACACGACCAACATCCTGTTCATCTGCGGCGGCGCCTTTGCCGGCCTGGACAAGATCATCGCCCAGCGCACCCAGGGCTCCTCGATGGGCTTCGGCTCGAACCCCAAGGGCCCCGACGAACGCGGCACGGGCGACCTGCTGCGCGAAGTCGAGCCCGAGGACATGCTGAAGTTCGGCCTGATCCCCGAATTCATCGGCCGTCTGCCGGTTCTCGCCACCCTGGGCGACCTGTCGGAAGTGGCGCTGATCGAAATCCTCACCCGCCCGAAGAACGCGCTGGCCAAGCAGTATATGCGCATGTTCGAGATGGAAGGCGTCAAGCTGCGCTTCCAGGAAGAGGCGCTGCACGCCATCTCGCGCCGGGCGATCCAGCGCAAGACCGGCGCGCGCGGCCTGCGTTCCATCCTCGAAGGCATCCTGCTGGAAACGATGTTCGAACTCCCCACGCTTTCGGGCGTGCAGGAAGTCGTCATCACCGCCGATGTGGTGGATGGCAAGGCGCGGCCTTTGTACACTTACTCGGACAAGGCCGAAGCCCGCGAGAAGTCGGCTTCCTAAGTCTCAGGGCATATTCACAAAGCCGCACCAGAACTGCGTGCCCGCGGCCGTGTTCACATCGTATTTGTGGACATAGGTCAGCTTGCCGTCCTCGCCGATCCGGTAAATCGACAGGCCCGCGCCGATGGTGGACAGCACGCCTTGCTCCTGCACCTGCATGGGCGTGATGCTGGCGGCGATCAGGAGCTTGCCCGACGGGTCGATGCTGAAGGTGCGCAGCTCATAATCGTCGGTCCAGGCCCGCTGGAGCAGGGTCGGCTCGCCGGTTGCCGGGTCGATGGACCAGACCACCACGTTGTTTTCCCCGCCATTGGCGACCTTGCGCCCGCCCACATCCACCGTGCCCGAGCCGCGGTTGGTCTGATAGACGAACCGGCCATTGGCATGGACATGGATCGGGCCCACGCCCTGGCCGGGATGCTTGGCTTTGCCGTCGGGATCGGTGAGGGCATTTTTGCGGAACAGCGGTTCAGCGCTGAGAGTTCCGTCGGGCTTCAGCCCATAGACGTACAGCGCGTTCTCGCGCTCCATCGAGACATAGACAAAGGGCCGGCTGGGATGAAAATCCAGGTGGCGCGGACCAAAGCCCAGGCCGTTGCCGACGGTCACGGTCTGGATGTTGCCAAGCTGGCCGTTCTGAAAACCCAGCACTTCGATATGGCCGGGATCTTCGGCTTTGGTTGCCGTGGCATCGTTGCCCCGGCTGCACAGAGTAAGCGTGCGGTTGCCGGGCGTGACGCGGACCTGATGGGCATAGATGCCGAAGTCGGGTTTGCCGGCTTGCTTCACCTCAGCGCCGATCGACCCATCAGGGTTCAGGCGGTGCACCGTCACCTGGCTGGGAACATTGTAGGCGGTGAACAGGAAGGCGCCGGCGCGGTCCACGGTGACATGCAGCGGACGCACCGGCAGCAGGCGCCGCTCGCCATGCGGTGTCAGCGAGCCGTCGGCGCCGATCTGGAAGGCGGCGGCATAGTGGTTCTTGTCCGCGCCGGCAGCCCCCATGGCGCCGCTGCCGGGCTGGCTGTTGCTGGCCACGACGTAGAGAATTTTTCCCGAAGGATGCGGCCAGGCATATTGAACATTGGCCGGCAGGGTGGCGCTGCCACGTGGCGTCAGCACCGCACTGGCCATGTCCAGGCTGTAAAGCATCAGGTTGGGACCGACGCTGGCATAAAAGGGCGTTCCGGTATCCGCCGCCTGTGCGGCGCCGGGCAGCGCCGTGGCCCCCAGCAGGGCGGTAAAATTTCGCCGGTTCAGCATCACTCGTCCCCTTTTTTGATGGCCGGAACGATAGGGCGGCCCTGCCGCCCCGGCAAATCCGCCACCAGGGCGCGAAAAATCCGGGTTCCCTGCGGGTTTTTGTGGGCAGGTGGGAACCGGACGCCGTTAAGCCCCTGCGCCGCCTTGAAACACCCTGTTAGGGGGGCCACTTTACGGTATCCGGAGTCGGCCCGGATACTCTTGGTAGAAGAGATGGGCGGCCCCTTACCAAGGTTTCGCCCAGTTGGGGAAGCCGCATTACACGCCGGGTACCCGGCAGGAGCACCAGTATGGCGGATGACGCCAAGAAGATTGACGACGAAGTGACCAGCGAATTGTCCGCCCCGGTTCTGCCGCTGCGCGACATCGTGGTTTTCCCGCACATGATCGTTCCCCTGTTCGTGGGCCGCGAAAAGTCGGTTCGCGCCCTGGAAGAGGTGATGAATAACGAGAAGCAGATTCTGCTTCTGACCCAGAAGAACGCCGCGGAGGACGATCCCACGGCGGAAGGCCTGCACACCATCGGCACCATGGCCACGGTGCTGCAGCTGCTCAAGCTGCCCGACCAGACCGTTCGCGTGCTGGTCGAAGGCAAGAGCCGCGCCCGTGTCACCGGCTTCGATACCCGTAGCGATTTCTTCCAGGCCACGGTCGAGAAGGTTCCCGAAGAAGCCGCCTCGGCCCAGGAATCCGAAGCACTGATGCGCACGGTGAAGACCAACTTCGAGCAGTACATCAAGCTCAACAAGAAGATTCCGTCCGAGACCCTGGCCGCGGTGGCGCAGATCGACGATCCGGCCAAGCTGGCCGATACCGTCTCCTCGCATCTGTCGGTCAAGATCGGCGAACGCCAGGGCTTGCTGGAAACCTTCGGCACGACCGAGCGGCTGGAGAAGATCCTGTCGCTGATCGAGGCGGAGATCGGCGTGCTGCAGGTCGAACGCAAGATCCGTTCGCGGGTCAAGCGCCAGATGGAGAAGACCCAGCGCGAATATTATCTCAACGAGCAGCTCAAGGCGATCCAGAAGGAGCTCGGCGAAGGCGAAGAAGGCCGCGACGAGATGAACGAGCTGGAAGACCGCATCCGCAAGACCAAGCTCAGCAAGGAAGCGCGCGAGAAGGCGCTGGCTGAGGTCAAGAAGCTGCGTTCGATGTCGCCCATGTCGGCGGAAGCCACCGTGGTGCGCAACTATCTCGATTGGCTGCTCTCCCTGCCGTGGGGCAAGAAGAGCAAGGTCAAGCGCGACATCGTCGCCGCCGAGCTGGTGCTGAACGACGACCATTTCGGCCTGGAAAAGGTCAAGGAACGCATCCTGGAATATCTTGCCGTGCAGCAGCGCGTCGGCAAGATGAAGGGCCCGATCCTGTGCCTGGTCGGGCCTCCGGGTGTCGGCAAGACCTCGCTCGCCAAGTCCATCGCCAAGGCGACGGGCCGCGAATATGTGCGCATGAGCCTGGGCGGCATGCGGGACGAAGCGGAAATCCGCGGTCACCGCAGGACCTATATCGGCTCCATGCCCGGCAAGATCATCCAGTCCATGAAGAAGGCGAAGACGTCCAATCCGCTCTTCCTGCTGGACGAGATCGACAAGCTGGGCGCGGACTATCGCGGCGACCCGTCGTCGGCTTTGCTGGAAGTGCTGGATCCCGAACAGAACTCCACCTTCAACGACCATTACCTGGAAGTGGATTTCGACCTGTCGGACGTGATGTTCGTCACCACGGCCAACAGCCTGCACATGCCGCAGCCGCTGATGGACCGCATGGAGATCATCCGCATCCCCGGCTACACCGAGGATGAGAAGATCGAGATCGCCAAGCGCCACCTGATCCCCAAGCAGCGCAAGCAGCATGGGCTGAAGGATGACGAGTGGAAGATCACCGACGAGGGCGTGCGCGACCTGATCCGCTATTACTCGCGGGAAGCCGGCGTGCGTAACCTGGAACGCGAGATTGCCAACCTGGCCCGCAAGTCGGTGAAGGAGATCCTGTCCAAGAAGGCCAAGTCGGTCGAGGTCACGGCGGACAATCTGGGCACCTATGCCGGCGTGCGCCGTCACCGTTACGGCGAGATGGAAGGCGAGGACCAGGTCGGTGTCGTCACCGGTTTGGCCTGGACCGAAGTCGGCGGCGAGACGCTCACCATCGAGTCGGTGATGCTGCCCGGCAAGGGCCGTTTCCAGGCCACCG
>Ga0193716_1000383_pt1 | contig 27241 bp, 26 predicted proteins | sample U2c1metaG_FD_145901 | JGI IMG/M metagenome (GOLD analysis project Ga0193716, IMG submission 145901) | Soil microbial communities from a riparian zone of the East river system, Colorado, United States - U2c1 | ecosystem: Environmental > Terrestrial > Soil > Riparian zone | place: USA: East River...
ATTTACAAAAAAGACCTGGGTTCCGCCACGGCGGCCGTCGAAAAAGTGATCGCGGGAATGGGACAAACAGATAACGGACTCGTTGTCGAAGTAAAGGGTATGTCCTCGCTGCTGACGGAAACCCTGAGCTCCCTCCAAACGGGTCTGATGGCGGCGATAGTTGTCATCCTGCTGCTGCTGGCGGCCAACTACCAGTCCTTCGGAGTGGCCATTTCGGTCCTGGCCACCGTGCCGGCAGTGTTGCTGGGAGCTATGTTGTTGTTACTGGTCACGGGTGCCACGCTGAACCTGCAGTCGTATATGGGTATAATTATGTCCACGGGAGTATCGGTAGCCAATGCCCTGCTCATCGTCACCAATGCGGAGAAGCTGCGATTGCAATATAAGGATCCCTTCAAAGCCGCGATAACAAGCGCAAGCATCCGGCTAAGGCCGATCATGATGACCAGCATCGCGATGATCGTAGGGATGATCCCTATGGCCAGCGGTTTAGGAGAAGCGGGCGATCAGTCGGCGCCCCTGGGACGCGCTGTTATCGGCGGTCTGGCAGCCTCGACCTTTGCCTCACTGCTTATCGTACCGCTGGTATATGGCTGGATCCAGCAACGCCGGTCATTCGACTCAGCATCGCTTCTGCCGGAAGACGAGACGCCCTTACAATAAATAAAGACAGGAGCGGATCAGGGTTCCTCTGATTCGCTCTTGTCTAAATAATTCAAAATTTCTTCTTTGGTAAGGAACAATTCCTGTCGGGATCGATCCCAGTGTTGTTTGGCGACTAGCTGTTCGGGTGTACCTCTATCAAAGTTCCAGAACCGCGCCGAGTCGGAGGAACAATGCAGTATCGCCTCGTAATTACCATAGTTGGTAACGTACAGAGCCGAACCGCAAATTGAACAATTGTAAGAAAGCTTCTGAAGAACTTTATAAAACAATTCGAGATGGTCAACATCCATTGGTGTCAAATTAATGAATAGAGACGGCTCCGGTTCATTGCAACTGAAGCGTGGATAAAGGTAAGCCATCATTTCTTTCTTTAAAATCACTTAATGTGATTTTAATCTGGTATGGGTATGATTGGTAAATTTGTGTCATGACTATCCTCGTATTTACAGCCTTGTTATTCGTTGGGGCTCTGGCTGCCGGCCTGCTTGGTTCGATGACCGGACTGGGTGGAGGTGTTGTCCTGATCCCTCTGCTGACACTGGTTTTCAAAGTTAATATTCAGTACGCGATAGGCACTTCGTTGATCAGTGTCATTGCCACTTCCTCGGGAGCCGCCGCGGCCTATGTCAGGGAAGGCATTACCAACATACGGCTGGGCATGTTCCTGGAGCTGGCTACTACAGTTGGCGCCGTTGGCGGCGCCTGGCTGGCTAGCCTGCTGTCTACTTCTTTCATCGCCATTTTGTTTGGCGTGATCCTCATCATATCGGCCATTATATCGTTTGCAAAATTAGCAGACCCGGTGTCTACCGGTAACGGGTCTGCGCTATCCCGTTACTTCAGACTTAATAGTAGCTTTCCCACAGCGGAAGGAGAGAGGCCCTATCTGGTGAAGAATGTAGTGGGTGGATTCCTGATGATGAATGTGGCAGGCCTGATATCGGGACTCCTGGGAATCGGATCGGGCGCCCTGAAAGTCATTGCCATGGACAACATCATGCGCATCCCGTTTAAAGTTTCTACTACGACCAGTAATTTTATGATCGGGGTGACGGCAGCCGCCAGCGTGGGTGTTTATCTGAAACGGGGCTATATCGATCCGGGTTTGTCCATGCCGGTGATGCTGGGTGTCCTGCTGGGCGCATTCATCGGCTCCCGCTTACTGACAAAGGCAAGAACGTCCAGTCTGAAAATATTGTTTGCACTGGTGATTCTTGTGCTTGCGGCAGAAATGATGTACAGCGGATTTACACATAAAATATAAATACGGGACATGCCTCTTTTTAAGAAAAAGATAACCGACACCGACCTGGAAAAATTTATCGGCCAGTTGCTTCGTTATGGAGTGCTGCTTTCCTCGCTGGTCGTGGTGGCGGGTGGAGCAGTCTATCTTTACCGGCATGGCTTGGAAATACCGCAGTATCATGATTTCCGGGGAGAGCCGGACAAGATGAAACAATTAGGGCCGTTGCTCCAGGCAATAGGGCGGGGCGAAGGACGCCCTTTGGTGCAATTAGGCCTTTTCATTCTCATTGCCACCCCCATTGCAAGAATTGCTTTTTCTGTCATTGGCTATCTGCTTGAAAAGGATTATTTATATGTGACGATCACAATTCTGGTGCTGGCTGTTATACTTTGCAATTTCTGAGTTCCCCTGATGAATAAGTAAGTGGTAAATTCGGGCATGAAATTCTTTTCCCTCTTCGTCATCACTTCCTGTCTGAGCCTTTTATCGGGTTTGTCCGTTTTAGCGCAGCAGAGTCAGCGGGACCATATTCCTTATGATGACAGTACACTGACCAGCCTGCAGGGGCCATATGCCATGCCATACAATCGCTGGATAGACCCTGCAGGTGTCACCGTTCGCTTTGGAGATCCGAAACTGGAGAACCACAGCCTCGATGCCGTCTTATTGCCCGGCGGCGAATTATTGGCCGTAGAGGATCGTTATGGCATCATCCTTTTCAAAGCAGACGGTCACCAGGTGATGGCCCGGTATAGTTTTTCCGGCGACCACAAGTATGGACAGCTGATGAGCACCTATTCCGGGATCAAGGCTATCAATTACAAAGGGGCCGTACATCTTTTCTGGGGAGCAGGACATGGCACCAACGCAGACTCCTATGTAATGGAAGCCGTTTGGGATGGTCATAACCTCGATATCGCACAGGCAATTCCATTTCCTGCAAAGGCGCCGGCTCCGATGGCTTTGCCCAATGAGGTCATCGTACGGGAAGAAGATGGCGATCTCTATCTCTATGTCGTGCTCAATGGAAGCAATCAATTGACAAAACTTAGGGTAAGGGATCAGGCAGTCAGCTGGACCTCGCCGACCGGGGTGGCTCCATACGGGCTCACGATGGCGCGCGGAAAGATCTTTGTCACCAACTGGGCGGGGCCGGTGCCGACGGATACCGTGGGAAAAGAAACCGCAGGCGTGCCCTGGGGATCTGCGTATACGGATCCCCGTACGGGCGCCACGGCCAGGGGCACCGTGACAGTCATCGATCCCGGTAACGGGAAATTTATCAGGGACATCGAAGTAGGGCTGCATCCCAGTGCGATCATCCATAGTCCCGATGAACAAACTGTTTTTGTCGCCAACGGCAATAGTGACTACGTCTCTGTCATCCGTACAGCTACTTTGGAGGTGACAGATACAATTCCTGTGTCGCCGTTTGAGAAAAGTGATCACTATGCCGGCAGCACACCCTGCGCGCTGGCGATCGATCCTGCTGCGAACCGGTTGTATGTGGCCAATGGTTTGAACAATGCGGTAGCCGTGATCGATTTAAAGTCTCACAGACCGGTAGTGCTCGGATTTATTCCAACGGAGGCCTGGCCTTCCGGCATCGTCGTAGACAGAAATACATTATATATCACCAACCTCGAGGCCATCGGATCGAGGAGCAAACAAAATAACGCCTACAACTCACACTGGCAACAGGCATCTGTCAGCTGGATCCCGATACCCGATGCAAAGCAGCTGGATGACTATTCCGCCAAAGTCCGACAGCTGAACCTCAGTTTCCGGGAACTTATGTCGCGACAAATGCCCAGGCCCGGGGTGGCGCCGCAACCAGTGCCCGAACGGATCGGAGAGCCTTCAGTTTTCCGGCATGTCGTCTACATCATCAAAGAGAACAGGACCTATGACCAGGTGCTGGGAGATATGGCGGAGGGACGGGGCGAGCCTTCCTTCTGCGTGTTTGGAGATAGTGTGACGCCAAACCAACACCGGCTGGCGAGGGACTTTCACCTGCTTGACAATTTTTATGTATCCGGCAAATGCTCGGCAGAGGGACACCAGTGGGCCGATGCTTCGATGGTGACGGATTATGTGGAAAGGATGGTCAGGGCCTGGTTTCGCAGCTATCCCCATGCGCAATATGATGCGATGGTGTATGACAAGGAAGGGTTTATTTGGAATAATGCGCTGGACCATGGCAAGACAGTGCGGATCTATGGGGAAGCCTGTACGACCACGGTGGACAAGCAGCTGGATTGGACGCAGATCTATCACTTGCATGAAACAGGTCAGCCTTTCGATGCAAAGAATGTCAGCACCATTTCCCGCGTCAGACCCATTCTTTCGGCTGCCTATCCGGGCTATGATGACTCGCGTATTACCGATCAGCTGCGGGCCGATGCATTTATTAAAGAGTTGAAGGAATACCAGGACCGCCCCGGTGACGAGTGGCCCCAGCTGATGGTTTTGTCTCTGCCCAACGATCATACGACGGGTATGAGTCCCGGTTATCCCACTCCCCGGGCAATGGTTGCCGATAATGACCTGGCGCTGGGCCGGATCGTGGAGGCCATCAGCCACAGCCGTTTCTGGGATTCGACGGCCATCTTTGTTGCCGAAGACGATAGCCAGGCAGGATGGGATCATATATCGGCATACCGGACAACAGGTTTTGTAATAAGCCCTTTTTCCCGGCTTCAGCGGACCGTGTCAACCAATTACAATCAGACCTCCCTCATCCGAACGATCGAGCAAATATTGGGCATACCACCTATGAACGCCATGGATGGCACGGCCTTGCCCATGTTCGACTGCTTTGCCGGAAAACGGGACACGACGACGTACACCGTCATCCCCAATCGAATTCCGCTGAATGAAATGAATCATCCGCTCGCGGAATTAAAAGGTCGCTCCCGCAGGTATGCCAGGATGTCCCTTGAAAACAAGGAGGATGAAATAGACGAAGGGGATGACGATGTATTCAATCGCATCCTCTGGTGGGCAACCAGGGGGTCTAAACCGTATCCCGTGGTACCCATGAGTATTCCTGAGGGCCAGAAATAAACTATTTTTCTTTAAACTATTCTTCTTCGTCTTCCTCGTATACTTCCTGAGCCTGCTGATAGAGACTTTCCAGCTGCAGGGCAGTCTCTTCATCTACCTCTTCGACAAGCTTGAAGATGGGCTCGTCCTGGTATTTGAAGAAGTCCTCGGCCTGGGGCAGGTAGCTACGCAACAGCACAGCCTCTTTTGTCTGAAGGATAACGGAAACGAGTTCGATATCTGAGTCGGCATCTACCTGGATGAGATAATACGTGTTGAGCTTTAATTCTCCGAAGCTGGCCATGGTGATTTATTTTAGTGTGTAAATTTCCGTTATTAATGTTACCGGAGGGTGAATTTTTTGAGTCAAAAAAAACCCCGTCCGATTATAACGGACGGGGCAACAAAACTGTTTGAAATACCCGCGTACTATTTCTTAACTGTCTTTTTTTCAGCTTTTTTGACCGAGGATTTTCCAGCCGGGGCTTTTTTCGACTTATTTCGATCCTTCTTGCTGATCTTCAGCAGATCACGACTGATCAGCTTGCTCACTTCCTTCACTCGTGTCGCTAATTTCTTTTCCCCTAATTCCTGCTTGTACTCAGCCAGGGCTCCGGCCAGCTTGTCCCCGATTTCCTTACGCACTTGCTTTTTGGTAGGAGCCGGGGCAATGGCTGTTTCTTGTTGACTCATACGAATAATGTTTTTTGGTAATAATTAAGTAACATAAAATTAATATTAAAATAATAAAGCTAATGTTAAGTTTTCCCTGACAGCTCCTGACATAAGGCTGTCACAAGGTGGTTGTTACTTTGATTTATCACCAAAAATCATCAATCATGTCAACGATCAAACCTCTCTTAAAGGAACTGGAGCAGGAAGCTCAGACCACCCGGAAAATGCTGGAACGTGTCCCCACCGCCTATTTCAGCTGGCAGCCACATAAAAAGAGCATGAGCGTACAGCAGCTCGCCACGCATATTGCCGAACTGCCGGGCTGGGTTACGATGGCGGTAACAACGGATGGGCTTGACTTTGCCTCCAACCCCTACAAACAGGAGGAAGTTCATAATACCTCCGAACTATTGGAATATTTCGATAGGTCGCTGGCCGACGGAAGGAAACACCTTGAAATGACCACGGAAGATGTCCTGGACGAGCCCTGGACACTGCGTAACGGCAATGAGGTCTATCATGAAGCCACAAAAGGAGAGATCATACGAATGACCTATTGCCAGATCGTCCATCACCGCGCGCAGCTGGGTGTTTTCCTGCGTTTGCTGGACATCCCCATTCCAGGCAGCTATGGCCCCAGCGCCGATGAGCATGAGCCGGTAGCAACCGATCATCTGTGATGCATCACTGCGCGCTTATCACGGGTCTCGCAACGATCTTCCCGGCAAACAGGAAAAGGTCCTCGGCAAGGCGCCCCGGTTGCTCCATCGCAGCAAAATGGCCGCCCGAAGGCAGCTGCGTCCACTGCTGCACGTTAAAGAACCGCTCTGCAAATTCACGCGGAGCCGGCACAAGGTCCTTAGCGCTGACACAAAATGCGGCTGGGACCTTTATTTTTTCACTATTCTGCTGCGGATGGTGCATTTGTTCGTAGTAGATGCGAAACGCTGAACCTGCGGTTTGGGTCACCCAGTATATCGTCAGGTTCGTAAGCAGCTCGTCACGTGCATATATTTTCTCCAGGTCGCCGCCGCAATCGGACCAGGAACAGAATTTCTCTATTATCCACGCTGCCAGCCCGACCGGGGAATCATTTATCGCATAGGCCAGCGTTTGAGGTTTCGTTCCCTGCAGCATGGCATAGGCTCCCTCTTTTGCGTTCCATTGCTGACCGGCCTTCAGGTACTCTTTTTCCTTTGACGTCAGCTCGCCTGATTTCAGGGAGAAGAGGTGATAGAAGGGCACTTCGGTAAGGTGCAGACCCAGCAGCCGCTCCGGAAACTGAAGAGCAAGCGCTTCAGAGATCATGCTGCCCCAGTCGCCGCCATGGCTTATAAACTTTTCATACCCCAGTTGGGTCATAAGTCGGGCAAACATAACGGCAATACGTTGCGGGCTCATGCCCCGTTGTGAAGGCCGGTCGGAAAACCCAAAACCAGGGATTGAAGGCACGATGACGTCAAAAGATAAACCGTCAGGCCCCTCTGCCGTCAGCAGGGGAATAAGTTTTAGGAAACGGACAAAACTGTCGGGATAACCGTGAATAAGCAATAAGGGAATCGCATTGGCTCCTTTTCCATTTTCATGTATAAAATGCAGGTTAGTTTCATCGATATGGGTTTGGAAATGAGCAAACGTGTTGAGATGATCTTCCTGTTCCTTCCAGTCGAAGCCATGCCCCCAATGTGTACAGAGGTCCTTTAAAAAGGCCATATTTGTGCCATATTCCCAGCCACTGTCGGAGATTTCATCGGGCCAGCGGGCCCTGCCCAGGCGTTCGCGCAGGTCTTCGATAACAAAAGGAGAGATGCTGATGGAATAAGGCTGGACGCTCATAGGTGTTGTTTTTGTAAATGCTGCAAAAACAGGACCATCCCTACCGACTCACCGATAGTATTGAATATGACCGCAATACGGCATCCCGTGTCCGGTAGTTCAGAAATTCCCCGGTAAGCTGGCTGACATGAAAATTGGGGAATTGACGGATCTCCTCCGTACGATATCCCAGTCGGGCGAGCGAGTCGGCAAAAGCCGCAGGTGCAAAAACAAGGATCGGGCCCTTGGACACAGGGAGATTCCGTATAGAGAGACGTTCAACCGGCAAGGGACAATCGAACTCCATCGAATAGCTGGATGGAGCTTCCTGTAACATATAAATAGCAGAGGCGGAAGCGATACCCCCGGTTGCAGAGGCAGAAGCGACAGCTCCGGACGACCGGCCAATAAACCGCCCCGCCTGAGTACCCGCCTGGTATTGGAGGATGGCCGGGTACAAGATAAAATTGACAAACGAAAAAACCAGCAACGCCATCCAGAAACTGCGCGTCACGGCCGCTGCCAGCAGTTGGCCCCGGAAAAGCAGGAAGGGTAAAATGGCAAGTAATATGATCCCGGTCATTATCAGGATCCAGTGATCAAAATGATAGAGCCAGCAGAGCCCCAATAGCAGAACAGGCAGGAGTATATTGATAACCCCCTGGATGACAGACAGGGTCCGCTGTGGCCATCGGCGGCGGAGGCCATACAGGTAACCGGCCGCCAGGATGGAGAAAAAGGGGAAAAGGATATTCAGGTAATGAGGCAGCTGGAAGCGGGAAAGCGAAAAAACGATAAAGCTGGCCAGCGCAGCGCCCAGGCAGATATAGTCCCCGACTACATTGCGGCGAAGATGACCCGTTCCGGCTCCGCCCACGCCGCGCCTGCATTTCTGCACAATGGCGGCATACAGGATCAGGGACCAGGGGAGAAAGGCCCAAAGCAGGGTATGAAAATAAAAGAAAGGGTCTCCGGCTCCTTTGATGGGTCCGGTGTTAAAGAAACGACCGAATTGGCTATCCCAGAAAAAGAAACGTATGCCTGACACCCCGCTGCGACCAAATACTTGTTTTTCTGGGTGCAGGTCGAATTGCAGATAGAGACAGATCAACTCCGGCAGGGTAGCGACAGCGGTGACAACAATGGCAATCACCCAGCGGATATTACGGAACTGCCCCCACTCTTTTCCCATGATCCAGTCCAGGATGAAGCCGGCAGCGATAGTGATCAGCACAAAAGGTCCCTTGGTCATCACGGCGCAAGCCGCCAGCAGGGAGCCAAAGATCAGGTGTTTCCCAGGTCTTGTCCGGGACGCTTTATAGAAATGATAGACCGAGCCGATGATAAGACCGGTCAGATAGGGTTCGGCCCTGACATCGTTGTTCGAAATAACAAGGTGGGCAGCGGAGACATAGATAAGGGTTGCCAGCTGCGCCACAGGTTTTCCATATAATGACAGCGCCAGCCGCCAGGTATACCAGGCGCCGGCAGCCCAGAACAAAAGCGCCGGGAATTTATAGGCAAAGGCATTGATCCCAAAACAACGAAAGCTGATCGCGGCTATCCAAAAGGGAAAATGAGGTTTGTCGAGCCAGTCTTTCCCTTCCACGCGAAGATTGATGAAGTCCCCGCTGCGGGCGATGGTTTTGGCGATAGTCGCATAAAGTGAACCGTCAGGTTCAAGAATAGGGATCAGCAGGCCGCCGGCGTTGACCAGAATTGCGGGTACCAAAAGCCAGGTAAACCATTTTTGCAGCCAAATTTCCCATTCAGCGTTGTATGGATCGAGCATCAGAAAAATCCGCCTCCGGGGGATTGTAAATTGAGGATAAAGATATGTAAACTTATAAACCCGAGCCTATTTCGGGAGATTTTGAAAAGGGCTGCCGAAACAAGGGAGGCCGGTGGTTGTGTCTGTTCTCCCAAAAAACGAAAAGTCGTGACATACCCAACCCCGTTAGGAATCCGGTGAGCGATCCGACGGCGATGTCAGAAGGGTAGTGTTTGCCCACGTAGATCTGTGCATAACAGACGGCGGCCGCCCAGAACCAAAGCCAGCGCCATTTTTTACCCGTTATCGACCGAAGGGAAAAGAACCAGAAAGCGGCAAGACCAAAGTGGTTGGCGGCATGGTTGGATGGCATGGAATAGATTCCGCCGCAGTCTACGAGGCTTCTCAGCGTTGTCTGCAATTCCGGATCATGGCAGGGACGCAGCCGTCCAAAAAGAGGCTTCAGCACCTGAGCCGTCAGACTATCAGTGATGGCAAAAGTGAGCAGGCTCAGCACGATAAATGGGAGGGCCTTATTCCTGTCTTTAAAGAGGATAAAAAACAGCATGAAAACATACAGCGGTATCCAGGTATAAGGATCCCGCAATAGCGGCATGATCCTGTCCAGCACGGAGTGGTCTGAATCGTGCTGGATCAACACGAACAATGCCTTATCCAAATTGTCCAGCCAGTTTAATAGGGACATACGGTCTCATTTATACGTTTAAAACTAATGTGAAAAAACCAATGGCGAAGTATTCCGGGGATTATCGTTAAGTTAATAAAACTGAAGCCAGTGGCCGATCACACATCATATAATGTTAAGTTAATCTTCCGGTAAACATGCGATCACAACCCTCCCCTAATTTTGACAAACCCATTAAAGATGAAATCTATCCTCCCTTCACTGGTGACGCTGTTGCTGATCTTCTGCGTTGAAGCGCAGGGTCAGTTTTCCAAAACAGATGCCGCACCTGCCCGAACAAGACATTTATTTATTATTACTATCGACGGTTTCCGCTGGCAGGAAGTTTTTTCCGGAGCCGACCCTTCCCTGGTAGCTAATGAAGAATATGTGCGGGATACTTCCCTTATGCGCAGTCTTTATTGGGATAGTACAGCGGAACTGCGCAGACGAAAGCTTCTACCCTTTTTCTGGGGCACCATTGCGGCGAAGGGGCGGTTATATGGCAACCGGCTCTGGGGGAATAAGGTGAATGTCAAAAACTGGTATAAAATTTCCTACCCGGGCTACAACGAAATATTTACCGGACATACGGATGCCTTCAGCAGTCCCAACCTGGCCATCAATAACAAACACGTGAACGTGCTGGAATATTTAAACGCCAGCAAAGAATATCGGGGGAAGGTCGCCATCTTTACTTCCTGGAATGTTTTCCCTTATATTCTGAATGAAAGCCGCAGCGGACTGCCGGTCAACAGCGGATATGAAAGGCTGAACGAAAATGGAGACGCGGCTGCCGGGCTGATCGACAGTGTACAGGTTACGATGCAGCAAAGCAAGACCCGCCACGACATGCTGACCTGGCTGAGTGCCCGGGAATATATCGGGCAGCATCACCCTTCTGTTCTTTTCCTGGGTTTTGGTGAAACTGACGAATGCGCACATGCGGGGCGATATGATCTTTATTTACAGCAGGCAACGGACCTCGATCGCATGATCTCCGACCTGTGGTATTATATACAAACGGACCCTTATTATAAGGACAGCACGACTCTTCTGATAACTACCGATCATGGCCGGGGCTGGAAAACCAATAAGTGGACCACCCATGGATTTTGGGCGGAAGGCTCCGGAGACATCTGGATGGCTGTGTTAGGGCCTGATATTCAGCCTGAAGGAGAATTGAGAACAAAGAGCCAGGTCTATCAGAAACAGCTGGCGGCGACAATTGCCGCCCTGATGGGCGACCCCGTAGCGCCGGGGCATCCCCCGGGCAAGCCCATCGGTTTTCCGGAGAATGCCGCCGGATTACAGGCAAGGGCTCAGGCCATATTGTCTCATCCTTTAGTAAAGGCCGCAGATAAAACGGGGGCTCCGGCTATAAACGTAGTTGCCAGCGGAGAAATGAGATGATCCGGAGCCATTGCTCGAAAGGAATACTGCCGGAAATGTGGTCTAATAGTTCTATTTTTGCGGCAAATTTGTGGCATGGCATTCAACTCGATACTTCAACTTTTTACTCCAAAAGACCGGGTATTCTATTCCTTATTTGAAGAAGTGGCGGATGGCGTGGGTAGAATGGGGAAGCTGATGAAAGAATTTGTGGCAGAACCCGACGCAGACAAAAGAGCAGGGATCCTTTCCCAGATAGAGGACCAGGAACACGTCAATGACGATCTCACACACCGCATTTTCACAGAACTGGGCCGTAATTTTATCACCCCCTTCGACCGGGAGGATATCCATTACCTGGCAAGCGCCCTGGATGATATCTGCGATTATATTTATGCCACAGCCAAAAAGATCAATTTTTACAAGGTCAATCCCAATGACACCGGCATACAGAAAATGGCGGACCTGATCGAGCAGGGCGCAAGACAGATCCAAATCGCCGTAAAGGAACTCCGCAACATGCGGGATATGCGTAAGATAACCGATGTGCTTGTCAAGGTAAATAGCATTGAAAATCAAGCTGATGACATCTTCGATCTGAGCATCGAACGCCTGTTTGAAACAGAGCCCGATGCCAAGGAAGTGATCAAAAAGCGTGAGATCTACCAGGTGATGGAAGACGTTACCGACAAATGTGAAGATGCCGCTAACGTAATCGAATCCATCATCATTAAATATGCCTGATCTCTATGACCTTCCTGGTAGTTATCATTATCCTGGCTCTCATATTCGACTATATCAATGGATTTCATGACGCCGCCAATTCTATTGCAACCATAGTCTCGACCAAGGTGCTGACGCCTTTTCAGGCAGTGCTGTGGGCGGCGGTTTTCAACTTTGCCGCGTTTTTCATTTCCCGTTATGTGATCGGGGAGTTTAAGATCGGTAACACCATCGCAAGCTCCGTCAACAAGGATTTCATCAACCTGGAAGTTATCTTTTCCGGGCTGATAGCGGCTATCTCCTGGAATCTGCTGACCTGGTGGTTTGGTATTCCCTCCAGCTCCTCTCATACCCTGCTAGGTGGATTTATGGGTGCAGCCCTTGCCCATGCAGGTGCATTGAGCCGCAATGGAGTGGCTGTCATCAACTATGCCAAAGTGATCCCAACTTTTCTTTTCATCTTCATGGCTCCGCTGATCGGGATGGTGGTGGCCTTTATCATAACGCTTATCATCCTGAACGTTTGCCGTCGGGCCAATCCTTACAGGGCGGACAACTGGTTCAGGAGATTGCAGCTGGTCTCCTCGGGTCTGCTGAGTCTCGGACATGGGGGTAATGATGCGCAAAAGGTCATGGGTATCATCGGTGCAGCAATGATCTGGTATCAAAAGTCCCAGGGGCATGAAATGTCATTTAAACAATTTATCGACCACAACATGTGGGTGCCCCTGGCAAGCTTCTCGGCCATTGCGATCGGTACAATGAGTGGAGGCTGGAAGATCGTCAAGACAATGGGCACAAGGATCACCAAAGTGACCCCGCTGGAAGGGGTCAGCGCAGAAACGGCCGGCGCCATAACATTATTCATTTCTGAAAAACTGGGTATCCCGGTCAGCACCACCCATACCATCACCGGTTCGATCATCGGAGTCGGCGCAACCAAACGTCTTTCAGCAGTAAGATGGGGTGTAACCATAAGTCTGCTCTGGGCATGGATACTGACGATCCCTGTAAGTGCCCTGCTGGCCGGCATTGTTTATTTCATAGTTAGCCTTTTCAGATAGATTTTTACAGAAGGTCGGCATAACTTTATTATCTTTCCGGGATTTTCAAAATCCACGAGAGAAGAACTATGAAAGGAATTATTCTGGCCGGGGGATCCGGTACACGCCTGCATCCCATAACTTATGCTATCAGTAAACAGATCATGCCGGTTTATGATAAACCCATGATCTATTACCCTTTGTCGACCCTTATGCTGGCAGGTATCAGGGAGATCCTGATCATTTCCACACCTCATGACTTGCCATTGTTCAGGAAATTATTTGGAGACGGATCTCAACTTGGACTTTCCTTCTCCTATGCCGAACAGCCGCTGCCCAATGGACTGGCCCAGGCCTTTGTGATCGGAGAAAAGTTTATCGGGAAGGATGCTGTCGCGCTGGTATTGGGGGATAATATTTTCTATGGCGCAGGTCTCGGAAAACAGCTGGAAAAAAATGCCAACCCGGACGGGGGCATTGTTTATGCCTACCAGGTAAGCGACCCCGAACGGTACGGAGTTGTTGAGTTCGACGCTGACAATAAGGCCATTTCGATAGAGGAGAAACCGAAAAAGCCCAAAAGCAATTATGCGGTGCCCGGTCTTTACTTTTATGACAACAGCGTGATTAGCATTGCCAAAGACCTGAAGCCTTCGCCGCGGGGAGAATATGAAATTACAGATGTCAACAAAGAATATTTACGACAGGGGAAATTAAAAGTGTCTATCCTGGATCGGGGAACCGCCTGGCTGGATACAGGGACTTTTGATTCGCTGATGCAGGCTTCGCAGTTCGTACAGGTCATCGAACAACGGCAGGGCATCAAAATTGCCTGTATCGAAGAGATAGCATACCGGAAGGGATTTATCAATAAAGAACAGGTTGAAAAAATTGCACAGCCGCTGCTGAAAAGCGGATATGGGGAGTATCTTATAAATCTTATACATTCATAATTTGTTTTCATGCCAAAGATTCTTGTAACCGGTGGATGCGGCTATATAGGTTCACACACGATAGTAGACCTTATCGCCAATGGATTCGAAGTTATTTGCGTCGATAACAATGTTCGTTCTTCACCCCGGATCCTCGAAGGGGTAGAGAAGATCACAGGGAAAAAGATCAAGAACTACAAAGTCGACCTTTGCAACTATGATGATACGTTTGCCATTTTCCAGGAAAATGACAATATAGCAGGTATCATACATTTTGCCGCCTATAAGGCCGTCGGCGAATCAGTAGAACAACCCTTGATGTATTTCGAAAACAATTTGCTGTCCCTGATCAACCTGTTAAAATGTGTACAGGAATTCGGGATCCCTCATTTTGTGTTTTCTTCTTCCTGCACGGTCTACGGTAATCCGGACGTGATACCGGTGACGGAGCTGACGCCGCCGAAACCGGCCGAGTCCCCCTACGGTTATACCAAACAGATGGGAGAACAGATCATCAATGAATTTTCCAAGGCATCCACCCATACCAAATGTATCCTGTTGCGTTATTTTAATCCGGTGGGCGCGCATCCCAGCATCCTCATCGGAGAGATGCCTATTGGCCGTCCCTCTAACCTCGTACCGGCCATTACCCAGACCGCTATCGGCACGCTTCCGCAATTGACTGTATTCGGAGATGACTATCCCACACGGGACGGTTCCTGTCTGCGTGATTTTATCCATGTCAGCGACATTGCGCATGCGCATACCCTGGCCCTTCAGTATATGCTGGATAAAAAGATAACCAAAAGCGCAGAGGTATACAATCTCGGGACTGGAAATGGAGTGACGGTATTGGAAGCCATCAAGGCTTTTGAAAAAGTGAGTGGGGTCAAGCTGAATTACGTGATCGGCCCGCGCCGCTCCGGAGACGTGGTGGCCATTTATGCCAACAATGACCTTGCCCGAAAGCAATTGGGCTGGACAACAGAATATAACCTCGAGGACATGATGTCTACAGCCTGGAAATGGGAACAGAAGCTAAAAACCGATGCAAAGTTCTACAACGGCAAGTTTTCAGAATTCAATTAAACATCGATAAAAGAGGCAACAGTGGCCTGAAAAATGGCCAAATGAGCCGCTGGAAAACTGGAAACTTCTCCTTTACTTTGTAACGCAAACCAGGGATTAGTGTCTCTGTCATCCATTTTAATCATTTTCAATTTTTGATGTAATGCTAAAAGATATTCAGGTAACAGGCCAAAAAGATACACGCAGCGGATTTGGAGATGGAATCGCAGAAGCAGCCCGAAAGAACCCCAAGATCGTAGCCCTCACAGCAGACCTCGCCGGCTCGATGAAATTACAAACGTTTATCAAAGAAAATCCCCAACGTTTTGTTCAATGTGGGATAGCAGAAGCCAACATGATCGGCATCGCAGCCGGTCTGACCATCGGCGGTCACATCCCCTATACCACGACATTTGCCAATTTCTCCACAGGCCGGGTTTATGACCAGATCCGTCAGTCTGTAGCTTATTCCAATAAGAACGTAAAAATATGCGCTTCACATGCTGGCGTAACGCTGGGTGAGGACGGCGCCACGCACCAGATCCTGGAAGACATCGGGCTGATGAAGATGCTGCCCGGCATGACCGTGATCGTGCCTTGCGATTATGCCCAGACAAAGACCGCTACGATGGCGATTGCGGACTATGTCGGCCCCGTCTATCTGCGCTTCGGCCGCCCGGTATGGCCCATTTTTACGGATGGTCTTCCTTTTGAGATCGGTAAGGCCCAGGTCTTCTCCGAAGGAACGGATGTATCCATCTTTGCCTGTGGACACCTGGTATGGAAGGCCATCGAAGCCGGTAAGATCCTTCAGGAAAAAGGTATCTCGGTAGAAGTGATCAACCTGCATACGGTGAAGCCGCTGGATACCGCAGCCATCATAAAATCCGTTCAGAAGACCCGTTGCGCCGTCACTGCCGAAGAACACAATATCATCGGCGGACTGGGTGATGCTGTTGCACAGACAGTAGCCCGTAACTTCCCCATTCCCATTGAGTACGTCGGTACCAATGATACCTTCGGCGAAAGCGGTACTCCTACAGAACTGTTGAAGAAATACGGACTGGATACGCCGAATATCGTTGCTGCGGCGGAGAAGGTTATCGCAAGAAAAAACAAATAAATGGGGGTGACCATCCAAGATACCGAGCTGCTCCTGCAATTCCGGCATCCTGAGACTAAAGAGAAGGCATTTACTGCTATTATAAAAAAATACCAGGAAAAGCTGTATTGGCATATCCGCAGAATGGTGGTTGAGCACGAGGATGCCAACGACGTATTGCAAAATGTCTTTATACGGGTCTGGAACGGCCTGGAAAACTTCCGGGAGGATTCGCAGCTCTATACCTGGCTTTACCGGATCGCCACCAATGAGTGTCTCAGCTACCTGGAGCAGCAGAAACGGAAATCAGCCCTTCCCCTGGATGAATCAGAGTCCGGCCTGAGCAATAAGATCGTGGCCGACAAGTACTTCGATCCCAACAAGCTGGAGTGGAAGCTCCAATTGGCCATCCAGCAACTTCCGGAAAAACAAAGAGTTGTGTTTACCCTGCGGTATTATGACGAGATGCCCTACGAAGAGATGAGCCGGGTCCTGGAAACTTCAGAAGGCGCGCTCAAGGCCTCTTATCATCACGCCGTCAAAAAGATCGAGGATTATATCCTGAACCGGTAGATCGCCCCGGCTTTTAAAAAATAGAAATAACCGGATTGATCATTAAACTTTGATTAATGAGCAGGGTCTCAAAATAGATGAACGCGAAGAATGAAATATTGGAAGAATTGAAGTTGCTGAGCGCTGTCGTCAATGATATCAGCCGGGAAACCCCTTATAGGGTTCCGGCAGGTTATTTCGATGGCTTTCCGGCTCTAATGCTAAGCCTGACCGGCGAGGCGGCGGGGGCTGAGGGGCCATTTTTTGCCACAGAAAAAGATAAACCCCTGACATTCAGTGTCCCGGAGGGATATTTTGAAGGATTTGCACAAGGGGTGCTGGATAGAATAAGGGCCGGAGATCAAATAACCGATCCCAGGCAGGAGCTGGCACAGCTTTCTCCCCTGTTGAACGGAATAAGCCGGATCCTTCCTTACCAGACGCCGGAAGGCTATTTTGAAGAGCTGAGCCCGATAATGGCTCCCCTGGCAGAAGTCCGGGAGAAACCATTGTATAGCGTACCGGAAGGTTATTTTGAGAACCTGGCTGTGGAGATCCTGTCAAAGCTAAGTCCTGCAAAAGTAAATGAACCAGCCCCGGTCGTATCGGAGCCGATGATCCCCGCGCCGGTGATCTCCATGAACCGTAAGAGTCCGATGAATTCGGGCAAGCGTTCTTTGTGGAAATATTCGGCGGCAGCAGTTGTAGCAGGCCTTATATTTACTATCGGCTGGCTGCGTTTGCATACACCGACCAATGCTCACCACCCTGCTGCACCGGTGGTAGATGTTGCAAGCAACCTTGTTAAAATAAGCGATCAGGACCTGCAAAATTTTCTGGATGACCAGAATGATCAGGTCATAGTTGATGACAACAGCCGTGATGACAACAGCCGTGATGACAACAACCCGACCGCTACAGAACCTATGAACAGCACCGCCACCCTGGATATTACTGACAGCGATGTTAAATCTCTCCTGGGGGATGTGCCCGATGGGGAACTGAAGTTATACATGGAAGAACATGGAGGGGCCAATGACATTGCAACGAATTAGAAGCAACAATGAAAAAATTATTTTCCGTATTGGTGATGTTTTGCTGGCTGTGCCTACCTGCCCGGTCTCAGGGCCGCCAACAAAGACCCATGGCTGGTTTGGTAGAAGCTTATAAAACAGCTTTCATCACTCAACGACTAAACCTGACAACGGAGGAAGCCCAAAAATTCTGGCCTATCTACAATTCTTACATTGCCGAAGTTCGGCAGGTAAATATTACTTATCGTCAGGACGGCAACGAGCTTCGTATGGAAGAGGCCCGTCTCAATATCAAGAAAAAATATAGCGTAGAATTTCTTAAAGCCATTTCCCCCGGAAAAATCAACGATTTTTTTAAGGCGGAAAAAGACTTTGATGTGATCATTCGCCGCGAAATGCAAAAAAGACAAATGCAGCGCCGGCCTTTCCCCGGAGGCCAGTAGACCCCAGGATTGCCATGACTTCCAGCAATTAGACTTGCTTTCTTTCGCGACAAGAGTCGCTTTCATCATTAACAATTCATAGACCCTGACATTTCCTCAATTGACCGAATAATTTTACAGGAGCTTGTCCGATGTACGATATTTGAACTTGGTGTTTTTCATAGGTTAGCAACGGCCGGCTCTTTCCAGGGCAGGCCTTTTTTCTTTAATGCCATTTTAATGTCAGGCGCCCCGGACAAGGGTTTCACCCGATTCGCAGACTACTTACGCAGGTGCAAAAGACCCCCTATTTACTCGTATACAAAGGCGTCTTTACATCATGATAAAAGAGAAAAATCCATCCTTCTCTCTGTCCCTTCTCCCACCATTCCTGTCGCAGTTCCATTGCCTTCTTTCCATCATAATCATACTTGGCCATGAATCGACTCTTCATCTGTTGCAGCTGAGGCGCTACATCACCACCAAAGAAAGCCGTCTCTCCACCATCTACGATCCAGAAGACCTGGTGCCAGGGACAATGCGCGCCCGTTATCTCATATTTGATATATCCGTCGATGATGCCGTCGCCATCGAGAAAGCTAACCTGCGGAGAAGTCTTCAGTATCTCAAGCTCTTCGGGTATATATGAGGTTGGCCCTTTTTCAAATGCATATTCGAGCTCGCGACGCTGTACGTAATAGGTCGCATTGGGGAAAGAGAGACCGCGTGCGGCGCCGGCAGTTGTTGCGCTGCTCGCCGGCGTGCCCGATCTGTCCCCACAAATTCCGCCCGCATGATCCTTATGTAAATGACTCATCAGCACCTTCGTGACCTTCGCAGGATCGATTCCTGCATCAAGCAGATTACGATGGATTTGCAGAACGCCATCCTTCTCATAACCAAGACCTGTGTCGATAACGAGGATATCATCGGAAGTGACGATAGCGAAAGGTTGTACCTCAACCAGAAGGCTCCCGACAGGGCGTGACTGAAGATCGTCTTTTTCGGTGTCAAAAGGGACGAAGCGTTTGGTTTTGTCTATGGTGAAAGCCCCTTCGGACAATGGAATGATTTGCATCTTGCAAAGTTAATGAATTAGTGCGCGCACAGGCGCGGGCAGCGATCGCGAGGCATGGCGCGGCGGATTCTAGCGCAACACCATTTGCCGGTCGGCATCCAGGCGGACCAGGATAAATAACATGACACTGAAAGTGAGCAGGGAAGTCCCTCCATAGCTGACAAAGGGCAGTGGTATACCAATAACAGGCGCCAGACCCACCGTCATACAAACGTTGATGACTATATGGAAGAAAAGCACGCTGGCCACGCCATAGGCATAACAGCGGCTGAACACGCTTCGCTGTCTTTCGGCAACAGCCACTATCCGCATCAGCAGCAGCATATAAATACCCAAAAAAATCACGCTCCCAAGAAAGCCAAAACCCTCCCCGATAGTACAGAAGATGAAGTCGGTCTTTTGCTCGGGCACAAAATCATAACGGGTCTGCGTTCCCTTTAATAGTCCCTTACCGATAAAACCGCCGGAGCCGATCGCAATCTTACTTTGTTTTACATTGTAGTTGTTGTCCTTCTTTTTACCACTGGTCTTCGCTTCGCTTTCCAGCGCTGCCTCTGTTGCCTGGTCCTTCGGGACATAATCTTTACCGATAGCGTCGTAGATCCGTTTCACCTGGTAAGGCTTGAAGACATGGTCGAAGGCGAAAGGAACGACGAAACGCTGCACACCCACGCATACAAACCAGATCCCTACGATAAGAAAGAGCATGGACCGGTCTCGCTTGATCACCTTACGCAGAATATAAATGGCGCCGATGGCGATGGCTGTGAGTATGAGGGCGAGGGTATTAGGCTCCAGTAAAAGCGTTGCCACTACAAGCACGGAAAAAGAGAAGCCGATAACGAGTATCGACGGAGGCAGACCTTCCCGGAACATCACCAGGAAAAAAGAGAAATAAACAAGAGACAAACCCGTTTCCTTTTGCATGATGCTAAGCATGGCCGGCACCAGCGCGATGACCGTAGCGATCAGCTGCGAGCGGGGTCGGGTAAAATTGGTTTCCACACGGGACAAATACTTTGCCAGCGCAAGATTGACAAAGAGCTTGCAAAGGTCAGCAGGCTGTAGCTGAAAGGCGCTGCCAAAACGGATGATGGATTCCGTCCCCTTTACCCGTGAGTGAAAAGGGAAGACCAGCAGCAGCAGGAAAATGCCGAAAGCATATCCCAGGTTGGCGGTGGCCGTAAAGAATTTACTATCGGTAAGCAGGATAAAGGTTCCCAGGATACCGGATATGACCAGGAAAAGCAATTGACGGCTGTATTCGGTCTTTAGCGAAATAAACCCCTGGACGATATTGTCGCCGTTGTGATAGGACGCCGAAAAGATGCTGGTGACGCCGATGGCACACAGCGTAAACCAGATCCAGACCAGTGACCAGTCTACTCCTTTTGATATGCTGGGATTTTTTTGGCTCATAGTATTAGCGGGTCGAATCTTTGTGAATTGGATCTGTCACCGAAGGGGTTGGCACACCTCCATCAGGTTTCGCAGTTGTGTCTTTCTTTGGATGAGGCGGAGGAACGGTCTTCTTTGACGAATCGGCAGATCCGGCAGGTTTCCTCCGGACGGCAGAATCGGAGCCCGTGCCTGCTTTGCGGGCCGAATCCGGACTTGTGACCTTCAATGCGGAATCCTGCCGCGCTTCGGCAGCCGCGGCCTGAGCCCTCAATCTGGCCATTCTCTCAGCCAGGGCGCTCTTATAGGGCGATGGCTTACGGAGATTGAGCAGCAGAGGGCTTTTTGAATTATCAGACGTGTCCAGCATCTCATAGCGGAAGGACGGCGTCTGATATTTCAGCAAACGGGTGCTGTCCCCGGTCTGCTTCGCATAATAAGCGGCACGGAGAGAGTCATCCTTGAACTGGAGCCGGACAAGGTACTTTGGCATCAGGTTGCGACCGGCAACATCATCCTCGATAGCCAGCCGGGAAGTGCTGATGCTGTCATTGAGATATCTTTCGACCATCAGGGAAGCAATGGGGCCGGCCTGCGCACCACCATACCCCCCGCTTTCGATGACGACAGCAATACAGATCTTTGGGTTTTCCCGCGGTGCAAAACAAACGAAAAGGGAATTGTTCCTAAGCTTGACGACCCTGCCATCAATGACCATTTTATTCTCGGCAGTACCCGTCTTTGCACACATATTGATGCCGGGAATACGCGCCACCCGACCGGTGCCTATCTCGGTCACATCCTGCATTCCGCTGTGAACTACTTCAAAGTCGGCATCCGAAATATGGGTGACCGGTTCGTGTTTCTGATGGAACCGGCTCAGCAGCGTATCGTCTTCCGGCGCGCCCTCGATGCTTTTTACGAAGTGCGGAGTATAATAGTACCCTTTGTTGGCAACGATACACATCGCATTAGCGATCTGCAAAGGCGTCAGGCTCATCTTATCCTGCCCGATGCCCATCGTGACCATGGTGCACGAGTTCCATTGATGGTTGTAATCCTTATCATATGCGGTAGTATCCGGGATATTGCCATTGTCTTCACTGGGCAGGTCCACCCCGATACGATGGCCAAGGCCAAAAGCATTGACATATTCTTTCCATTTTGTCAACCCTTTACGGGCACTATGATATTCGGGGTTATCGACTTCCAGGCGGAAGGTATTGTAAAAAAAAGAGTTACAGGAGTGCGCAATGGCCAGGCGAAGATTGGCCGCATGACCCGGCTCCCTTTCGTCGCATTTACGGGGCTGATCGCAGCCATAGTAATAACCGAGGCAGCTGATACCGCTTGCCGGCGTGATCACTCCTTCATCCAGGCCGATAAGTGCCCCGATAGGTTTGTAGGTAGACCCGGGTTGATATTGCCCTTTGATTGCCCTGTTCAGCAACGGCCGGGAAGCATCCAGCACCAGTCGCGCATAGTTGGATTGCTTGTCAGGACCCGTCAGCGAATTAGGATCGTAAGTGGGACCGGAAGCCATGGCCAGGATCCCCCCGGTAGAAGGCTCGATAGCAACGATGGCGCCTGTCTTGCCATACAGCAGCCTTTCGGCCAGCTGCTGCAGATCGATGTCCATATAAGTATGGAGATTCTTTCCGGCAATGGCAGGAGTGTCAAGAGCCTGGTCCTGGTAGTGTCCAACCAGCCTGTTCTTATTGTCCTTGATCCAGAATTCGATACCCCGCTGGCCCATCAGCACTCTTTCATAGGACTGCTCAAGCCCGCTCCGGCCGACATAGTCACCCAGCTGATAGAAGTTGTTCGAACGACGCAGTATAGCGGAATCCACTTCCCCGACATATCCCATGATGTGGGCGGCTGCACTATAGGGATAGACACGGACAGGACGCTCCTGGAGGTTAAAGCCGGGAAACTTCCAGATATTTTCCTCCATCCGCGCATACATCTCGGGTGGCAGAAGGTCTTCAAAGATAGTAGGGCGGAAAAGACCGTTCTTGATCCTTGCGTCGATGATCCGGCGGCGGAATTCGGCAGTGTCGATGCCTATCAGCTGGCAAAAATAATTCGTATCGATGTTTTTGACCTGGGAAGGGGTAACCATCAGATCATATAGGATGGTATTATTGAGAATAGCCTTCCCCTTCCGGTCGAAGATGATCCCACGCGTAGGATAAACGCTTTTCCGGAAAAGAGCATTCTCCTGAGCCTGTTGTTTGTATTTCTTGGAAATGATCTGCAGATTGAATAGCTGTGCTGCAATGATCAGGAACATTCCTGCGAAAATAAGGCGGACAATATTACTGCGGGATTGATTGAATACAGACATACTTTTTGGACTACCTACAATTTACGAAGTACCGATTAATAAACGAGATTTGGCTATTATATCGTATTGGTCCTGAACTTTTGTTTTCGGAAGAACAATAATTCGGTCAATAGGATCAGCAACAGGCTGATGGCAGTCGAAGCGATCACTTTACCAAGGAAGTACATTAAGGACCCAAAGCTCATCCACTCCAGTAAAACGAGGTAAATATGATGTAAAAGAGTCAATACGATGACATAAGTCGCATAAGGAGCCCATCCCATGCTAACAATCGAAGGGGAGATATAGTTCTTGTCAGCGCCTTCCTGCGAGATAAGCAGTCCGATGACAAAAGGACGGGCATAAGCGATGAGTGTGCAGGCCGCGGCATGGAGACCGGGAGTCATGGTAAAATAATCCAGGCACAGGCCAAAAAAGAAGCCGGTAAAGGTCAGCGCTGCCCGGGAAAGACCAAAGGGCAACCAGAGGATAAAGAGAAAATAGAGATACGGAGTAATAAACCGGTGCAGCGGCGGCATCTTGAATAGGATGAACACCTGTATCAGAATAAACAGGACAAAACGGATGATATTTTTCAGCAGCTCACTCATTGGATCTTTTTACGCGTCGAGTCCTCCAATCTTTTTTGCTCGTCATATTGAAGATTATCAACCACATACACATATTCAATATTTGAAAAGTTGGTGGCGGTTTTTAACTTCAGGATATAAAAATTGGTGGTATTGTCAGGGACGATCTCATAGACGGTGCCAACCATCAGGTTGGCCGGAAAAAGGGAAGAGGTCTGGGTCGTAAGAACAGTATCACCCTTGTTTACTTTGGCGCTCTTGGGAATATTCCTCATGGTGACGAACAGAGGGTTTTGTCCATCCCAGTCGATAGTTCCCGTTTCGCTGCCATTCTTAAGCTTGGCCACTACCTTGAACTGCCGGTGAAGCATGCTCATGACGGTGGCGAAGTTTTCGCTGACATTGACGACGGAGCCGACAATACCCTGTGGCCCCGTGACACCCATATTGGGCCGGACACCCTGGGCGAATCCCCGGTGGATGGTGAGGTAATTGGTCTGGGAGCCGATAGAATTGTTGACCACCTTTGCTTCCAGGATCCTGTATTTGATAAGGGACTTGCCGGAATCGACCTTAATGGTGTCGAGTATAAGCCTGCGAATGGAGTCCGGAGCCTCATAATTTCCCTTTAGCTGCTGCCGGAGCATAAGGTTCTCGCGGACCAGGGACTCATTGGTCTTCTTTAGCTGGAAGTAATATTCGATGCCGTTGTATTTCTCGTTGATACGGCCAGTTATCTCCGTGCTGACGTTGAGAAAGGCAGCTTCGTGGAATTTATTGTAGCGAAAAAGGAAAGAAAGGGCTATTATCTGCAACACCAGGAAGAAGAGAAAGTTAAAATGCCTTCTGATGAAGAGAAAAACGTTACGCACCTGATTTGAAAGTTGTGGTTTTTAGTTACTTGTTGGTTGCCGGATCACGAGTGGAAATCGGCTCCCCCTATCTCATAACGAACGGATATCGGTCATAATTCTTCAGTGCTATACCAGTCCCGCGGACCACGCTTTTCAGAGGGTCGTCGGCGATGTGTACGGGTAGTTTGATCTTTTGGCTCAATCTCTTGTCCAGACCGCGAAGAAGGGCACCCCCGCCGGTAAGATAAAGGCCGCGGCGATAGATGTCACCTGCCAGCTCGGGCGGAGTCGTCTCCAGGGCCTTTAGGATAGCTTCTTCGATCTTAAAGATACTCTTGTCCAAAGCTTCGGCTATTTCCTGGTACGAAACCATGATCTGTTTGGGGATCCCGGTTACCAGGTCACGGCCGTTGACAGGGATATCATCAGGAGGATTGTCGAGGTCTTTCAGCGCGGCACCGATCTGGATCTTGATCTGCTCGGCTGTTCTTTCTCCAATGAGCAGGCTATGGTAACGACGCAGGGCTTCCATGATGTCGGCCGTGAATTCGTCACCCGCGATGCGGATAGACTGGTCACAGACGATGCCGGCAAGAGCAATGACCGTAATGCCGGTGGTACCACCGCCGATATCGATGATCATGTTACCGACTGGCTCTTCGACGTCGATGCCGATACCCAGCGCAGCAGCCATCGGCTCATGGATCAGGTAGACCTCTTTGGCGCCCGCTTGCTCAGCGCTGTCGCGAACGGCTCTCTTTTCCACTTCGGTGATGCTGGAAGGGATACAGATCATCATTCTCCAGCTGGGAGGGAAAAGAGGCTTTTTTGGATAGATCATCTTGATCATCTCCCGTATCATCAGCTCCGCCGCGTTGAAGTCAGCGATAACGCCATCTTTCAGCGGACGAACAGTTCGAATGCTTTCGTGGGTTTTCTCGTGCATCATCAGGGCTCGTTTGCCGACAGCCAGCACGTTCTTGGGATTGTTCCGGTCCAGGGCCACAATACTCGGTTCGTTCACCACTATTTCATCGTTATGTATGATTAGGGTATTGGCCGTACCCAGGTCCATGGCTATTTCTTGTGTAAGGAAATTGAATAATCCCATTTTATTTAAAAGGTCAGATTTATAAGTGTCGTTAAATTGTCAGCAAAATTGAAGGAAATAATTTGAATTAACAAGGTGGAACCCTTGATTTGATGGATTATTTTCCACAAACCTTTAACTGCCAAATTTATTTTTGCAACTCCATGCGACCGAAAATTTACGAGCCCGTGTGCTGCCGCGTGTTGTAATAAAAATAAACTACAGGAAGAACGAAAAAATGTCCTCCATCGTATCCGCAGGGGGTATTAAAAAACACTTACGATTATTTCCGGCATTATCCGGCAGCGACAAAGCCCAGCTTCTTCTCCATTTCCGCGCTGAGTCCGGGCAATCTTTTCCTTTCGATAAGGAAGCTGGTAAGAGCAGCTATCTCCCGGAACAGGTGGTGCCGGTCGAGGGCAGATGCGAGGTAATCCCTGCCAGTACTGCCTCCTGTGCCAATGCGGGTGCCGATGACACGGGCCACCATGCTCATGTGGCGATAGCGCCAGGTACTAAGCTGTTCGTCTATTTCAAGCAGTTGATGCAGGACCTGGAAAGGCAGCTGCAGTAAAGGATAGCCCCGGTAAAGCATAATGAACAGCGCGGACCGACAGGCTAGCGGGGATAGACTCCGGGATGGAGGCGTTGCCGGTGGAGGCGTTGCCGGTGGAGGCGTTGCTGATTGGGGCGTTCCTGATTGGGGCGTTGCCGATTGGGGCGTTGCCGATTGGGGCGTTTCCGCTTGCGGGCTATCCGCTTCGGGTGAGGGCAGGGGTTTGCCGAAAAAAACGGAATCGAAATGATTGAGATTATGCTTTTCGGTGTCGGCTAGGCTCTGCTGATAGCGTGAACGGTAATCGGCCCAGAAGGGATCCGCGGCGCCATCTTTCTCAAAAAATGGCAAACGCTCGAGCCAGCTGTTCAGCAACTCCAGCAGCGTAGCTTCCTTTTCTGCCGCCTGGATGCGATCTACCTCCGGTTGCCGCAGCTGGGACAGGTAATAGTGCTGTCCGAAACGGTGTTGGTATTTCAAGCCCAGCCTGGCTTCCAGCAGTTTGAACTGCACGCTCTGGAAACCGGAGGCAGGGCGCAGCTTGTCGCGGAAATCGAGAAAATCCATGGGTGTCATAGTCTCCATGATATCGATCTGGTGAACCAGCACTTTCAGGATGGTAGCGCAGCGGGACAGGCGATGGACGATTGTCTGCAGCTCGGGGGAATTGTCGTTGAGCGTGGGCTGGCTAAGGATGCCGATAACAGAATCCGTTTCATACAGGAGCTGCTTAAACCATAATTCGTAGGCCTGATGAATGACGATGAAAAGCATTTCGTCATGGGCAGGCTCTCCCAACCTGTCACCTTCGGGCTGCTGAGCATTCAGGATCTTGTCGAGCTGGAGATAATCACTGTAGTGCATAGGTGAATGTTTAGAGGAATTCGTATCCAATGTCCCGGCGGTAATAAATACCTTCATAATCTATCTTTTCCAGTACATCCCGGGATTTATCGACGGCTTCATATACCGTTTCAGCAAAGGAAGTGACACAAAGCACCCTGCCCCCATTGGTGAGAATGGTGCCGTTGTCAAGGCGTGTGCCCGCATGAAAGACCAGGCTGTCGGCATTGGCGAGGGATTGGTCAAGACCGGTGATGGGCAGCCCCTTTTCGTATGAGCCGGGATAACCGCCGCTGACAGCCACTATAGTGGCGACAATGCGCTCGTCCTGC
>Ga0193716_1000384_pt1 | contig 27212 bp, 27 predicted proteins | sample U2c1metaG_FD_145901 | JGI IMG/M metagenome (GOLD analysis project Ga0193716, IMG submission 145901) | Soil microbial communities from a riparian zone of the East river system, Colorado, United States - U2c1 | ecosystem: Environmental > Terrestrial > Soil > Riparian zone | place: USA: East River...
CTCCGACGTCGGCGCACGTCTTCTGCAGCCCGCCAAGGCGTTCCTCCAGGGACTCCAACAGCACGCCGGGTCGTAGGAACTCCAGTTCACTGCGGGCGCGGCCCAATAGGCGCTGCGCCTCGTCGGTGGCACCGATCCGGTTGTGCGCGCCGTTGTGCAATTCCTCGAGGCTGTGCTCGGCCAGCCGCAGCGAGTACATCACCGAGCGAGGGAACAGCCGGTCCAGCAGCATGAACTCGACAACGCGTACGGCGTCGAGCACGCCGCGGTAGGTGCGCAGGTAGGTGTCGTGCGCGCCCGCCGACCGCAGCACCGTCACCCACGCCGGCGACGAGGCGCTGTCACCGACGCGGGCGAGCAGAAGCCGCACGGTCATGTCGACTCGCTCGATCGCCCGGCCGAGCACCATGAAGCGGTAGCCGTCGTCGCGGGACAGCGTGGAGTCGGCCAGCCCGGCGAACATCGCGGCCCGGCCCTCGACGTAGGACAGGAACTCGTGCGGACCCAGTCGTTTCGCGGCCCGTTCGCGCTCGGCCAGCGCGTTGTAGGTGGTGTTGAGGCACTCCCAGATCTCCGTCGACGTGACTTCGCGTGCGCCGCGGGCGTTCTCGCGGGCCCCGGAGATGGACTCGACGATCGAGCACCCGCCCTTGGTGTCACGGCTGAACGCGACGAGGTCGGTGAGCGACCAGAGATCCAGCGCGACCTTTGGCGGCTCGATGCCGAGTACCTTCAGCAGCGTTCTTGACGCCTGGTCGGGGTCGACGCTGGAGTCCTCGAGCAACTGGTGCACCGTGACGTCGAGGATGCGGGCCGTGTCGTCGGCCCTCTCGACGTAGCGCCCGATCCAGTACAGCGATTCCGCGTTGCGTGCCAGCATCAGTCCCTCCCCCTACTGCTGTTGTTGCCGTTGTTGCTGTTGTTGCTGTTGCTGTTGTTGCTGTTGCTGGGTCTGTTGCCCCGACGACTGCGTCTGCTGTTGCTGCTGCTGCGACGACGCGTCCGGGCTCTTCTCGGACTTGGTTCCGTTGGAGGCCTTCGGCAACGACCGGACCACCTCTGCGGCGGCCAACTCGCGATCGGCCACCGAGGCCCGCGAGGCGAGCACCCAGGTGTCCTTCGAGCCGCCGCCCTGGCTGGAGTTGACCACCAGCGAGCCCTCCGGGAGCGCAACGCGAGTCAACCCGCCCGGGAGTACCCACACGTCGTCGCCGTCGTTGACCGCGAACGGTCGGAGGTCGACGTGCCGCGGCGCCAGCTGGTCGTCGATCTGCGTTGGCACAGTCGAAAGCTGCACGACGGGTTGGGCGATCCAGCCGCGGGGGTCGTTGCGGATCTTCCTGCTGATCGTGGCCAGCTCCTTCTCCGAGGCGTCGGGGCCGAACACGATGCCATAGCCGCCGGAGCCTTCGACGGGCTTGATGACCAGTTCGTCGACGCGGTCGAGCACCTCCTCCCGTTCCTCGTCCAGCCAGCAGCGGAAGGTGTCGACGTTGGCCAGCAGCGGCTTCTCGCCGAGGTAGTACTCGATGATCGTCGGCACGTAGGTGTAGACCAGCTTGTCGTCGCCGACACCGTTGCCGACCGCGCTGGAGATCACGACGTTGCCCGCGCGAGCGGCGTTCAGCACCCCAGCCACCCCGAGTACCGAGTCGGGCTTGAAGTGCATGGGGTCGAGATATTCGTCGTCGATGCGCCGGTAGATGACGTCGACCTGGCGTTCGCCGTTGGTGGTGCGCATGTAGACGGTGTTGTCCCTGCAGAACAGGTCGCGGCCCTCGACGAGTTCGACGCCCATCTGCCGGGCCAGCAGGGAGTGCTCGAAGTAGGCCGAGTTGTAGACGCCGGGGGTGAGCACGACGACGGTCGGGTCGGCCTCGTTGGAGGCAGCGGCCTTGCGCAGCGCCTGCAGCAGGTGCGACGAGTAGTCGCCGACCGCGCGCACCCGATGCGTGGCGAACAAGTTCGGAAAGACGCGCGCCATGGAGCGCCGGTTCTCCATGACGTAGGACACCCCTGACGGGGAGCGGAGGTTGTCCTCGAGGACGCGGAAGGTCCCCTGCGCGTCACGCACCAGGTCGATCCCGGCAACGTGGATCCGCACGCCGTTGGGCGGCACGATGCCAGCGGCCTCGCGGTGGAAGTGCTCGCAGGACGTCACCAGGCGGCGCGGGATCACCCCGTCGCGCAGGATCTCCTGCTCGCCGTAGATGTCGTCGAGGTACATCTCCAGTGCCTTGACCCTCTGGGTGATGCCGCGCTCGAGCCGCGACCACTCGGCGGCCGAAATCACCCTCGGCACCAGGTCCAGCGGGAACGGGCGTTCCTGACCCGACAGAGAGAAGGTGATGCCCTGGTCGATGAAGGCGCGGCCGAGCGCGTCGGACCGCGCTGCGAGCTCGGAGGCATCGGACGGGGCAAGCTCGGCGAAGATGCCCTTGTACGGGCCGCGCACGTTGCCCTCGGCGTCGAACATCTCGTCAAAGGCCTGCGAATAACCGCCGACGCTGTTGTAACCGTCGAAGATCCCCTCGTAGCGCTTCGTCGAGGACGGGGATTTGCGCGACGACCGCGCACTGGCTGTGGGAACGGTTCGAAGGCTCACCTGTGACATGCTGCCTCACCAGCGCCGTTTCGGCAGGCCACTGGCGATCGCTTTGGGTAATTGGGGCACGCGCTGGTAACCTGAACCCTCGCTGCCCGGCACCGGGCGCCCGCATGAACACTCATGCCAACCCAAGCTGACATTTAGAAGGAATCAACGCGTGGCCAACATCAAGTCGCAGGAAAAGCGCATCCGCACCAACGAGCGCGCTCGTCTGCGCAACCAGTCGGTGAAGTCCGAACTTCGCACGGCTGTCCGCGGCCTCCGTGAAGCCATCGACGCCGGCGAGAAGGACAAGGCCGCCGAGTTGCTGGTTGCCACCAACCGCAAGCTCGACCAGGCCGCCAGCAAGGGTGTCATTCACAAGAACCAGGCGGCCAACAAGAAGTCCGCTCTGACGCTGGCCGCCAACAAGCTCTGATCGGGCAGCTTTCTTGATCGGGGCGCCGTTTTATCAGGCCCCGCCTCAGCCCTTGGCTGCCAGTTCCGCCACCCGGCGCACCGCCGTCTCGAGTGCGTAGTCGGCATTCGCCGCCACACCCTTGACGTCGCCGTTGAGCGCCGCGACCAACCGCATCGCCTCGGCCACCGAATCGCGTGACCAGCGGCGGGACTGCTTCTGCGCCTTCTGCACCCGCCACGGCGGCATGCCCAGTTCGCCTGCCAGCTTGTACGGATCACCCGACAGCGGCCCGATCCTGGCGATCGCGTGCACGGCCTCGGCGAGCGCGTCGGCCAGCACCACCTGCGGTTCGCCGCTCATCATCGCCCAGCGCAGGGCTTCGGCCGCGCCTGCCACGTCACCCGTGACCGCCTTCTCGGCGATCTCGTAACCCTTCACCTCGGCCTTCCCGCTGTGATAGCGGCGCACCGCGGCGGGATCCACCTGACCACCGGTGTCGGCGACCAGCTGCGAGCACGCCGCGGCCAGCTCGCGCAGGTCGGATCCCACAGCGTCCAGTACCGCGGTGACCACGTCGTCACTGACCTTGACCCTCAGCTCGCGGAACTCCCTGCGGACGAACTCAGCACGCTCCGTTGGCTTGGTGATCTTGGCGCACGGATGCACCTCGGCGCCGAGCTTCTTGAGCTGATCGGCCAGCGCCTTGGCGCGTCCGCCGCCGGAGTGCACGACGACGAGCATGGTGCCCGGCGGCAGATCCGCCGCAGCGGCGGCGATGAGTGCCACCGCGTCCTTGCCTGCCTCGGCCGCCGACTCCAACACCACGACTCGCTCGTCGGCGAACAGTGACGGGCTCAGCAACTCGGCCAGCTCGCTGGTGCTGACCTCGCCGGCACGCAGTCGGTCGACGGGGACGTCCACGGTGCCCGCCGCCTCGCGCGCGGATCGCAGCACGTCGCCAACGGACCGATCTACGAGCAGTTCTTCGTCACCCAGTACGAGGTGCAGTTGGCTCACGCTGAGATCGTGTCACGTCGCGCCGACAGCGCCCGTTCCCGGGCCGACACCGGCGCCGGCCACCGCCCACGCGATCAGGCACACCGCTGCCGACGCCACGCCGACACGCCCCCACCGCCACCGCCACACGACGACGGACCCCAGTCCCACCGCCGCCACGCAGAACGCACCCGCGGGGCCGGACGGGACGGGCACGACGGCGCCGGGCACTGCCGACGCCCACCTCGCCACCCGAAGCAGCCACCACAATTCGGGCCCGGTGAAGCGGACCAAGAATTGCGCAGCCGCCGGCCAGACGGTCGACACCGCTGCGGCGCCAGTGCCGATCACGGTGATGGGCGCGATGACGACCGCCACTGCGAGGTTCGCCGCGATCGATACCAGGCTGACGGTTCCCGACATCCCCGCGACGAGCGGCGCCGTGACGAGTTGCGCGGCGACGGCGACGCTGACCGCGTCGGCAAGGGGTTTGGGCCAGCCCCGGTCGACGAGCCGTAGCGACCACACGGGTGCGATCACGACGAGCGCTGCGGTGGCCGACGCCGACAGCGCGAAGCCGATGTCGACGGCCAGTTGGGGCGCGCCGATCATCAAGATCAGCACGGTGGTCGACAGCGCAGGAATCGCCTGTCGCCGTCGGTGCGCGACGATCGCCAGCAGGGTGATCGCGCCCATCACCGCCGCCCGGAGCACGCTCGCCGACGGCTGCACCACCACGACGAACGCGGCCAGCGCCATCGCGGCCATGCCCACGGCGACACGCGGGCCGACCACGGCCGCCGTCAACAGGACTGCGCCGCAGACGATGGTGACGTTGGCGCCAGACACGGCGGTGAGATGAGTTAGTCCAGCGGCCCGGAATTCGTCGACCGTCGGCCCGGTCAGCGTCGACGTATCGCCCAACACCAGCGCGGGCAGCATCGCGGCCTGGTCGGCGGGCAGCGCCGACCGCGCCGCGTCGGCGAAGTCGGTGCGCACCCGCGCGGCGATCCGCTGGACGAGATTCGCCCGGCCGAGCGTCGGCTCCCCCGCCGCCGTCAGCACCGCGACGGTGAGGTCACGCCGGGTGGGCGGCCCGACTCGGGCACGGAAGGCGGCAGGGCGGCCCGCGGTCAGCTCGCCGTATCCGATGCCCGACGCGAACACCACGACGCGACCGGACAATGGCCGGTCGTCGACGGCGGTCAGGTTGCCGCGGAACATCAACCGGCCCCCGGCCACCGTGCGGGGCGACTCGGCCGCGACCACCACCACCGAGACCGTCGCGCCGACCTGTCCCGCTACCGGATGCCGCGACGCGTCCTGCACGCGCAACGTCACCGAGATCGAGAACGCGATCCCGACGACTGCCACCGCGAGAACCCCGGGCCAGACCGCCGAATCCGGTTGCCTGCCACGCCACCATCGCGTCACCAGAAACGTGACGGCCACCGCCGCCGCCATGGCCCACAGTGAAGCGGCACCACCCCAGAGGATGCCCGCAGCCGTCGCGCCCCAACTCGTCAACGCGGCGGGAACCAGGCGCAGGTCGTGGCCGACCGCGCGGGCATCGGGCGTGCTCACACATGGACCAGGTCACGCAGCTTCTCCAGCCGCGCGGGACCGATGCCGTCGACCTCGCCGAGTTGCTCGACGCTGGAGAACCGGCCGTTGGCGTCGCGCCACCCGACGATCGCCGCTGCGGTGACCGGCCCGACGCCCGGCAACGCGTCGAGATCTTCCAGCGTTGCGGTGTTGAGGTTCACCACATCCGGCGGCTCGGGACCGGCTGGGTCTGCGGGTCCTGCCGCCTGTCCCGGTGGCGCCGTGATCGAACTGCCCATCGCCGTGGGTGCACCGGGCGGTGAGGTGATGCCGACGACGATCTGCTCACCGTCGGACACTCGGCGGGCCATGTTCAGCCCGATCAGGTCCGCGCCGTCGAGTGTCCCTCCGGCCGCGGTCAGTGCGTCGGCGATGCGTGCACCCGAGTCCAGGGTGACCAGTCCTGGCCGATGAACCAGACCGACCACGCTGACGACGACCGGCCCGCCGGGCTCAGCGGCGGGGCTGCCCGCCGTCGGGCTGGCCGACGAAACCATCTGCACGGGAGGGAGTTTCGCCGAGACCACCGGCGGTGGGTCGTCGCGCACCAACGTGAACACCGTGACCAGCACCGCGATCGCGCCGACCGCGACCAGTGCGATGACGCCTGCGCGGCCGGGGTCCGCCCGGATCGCCGCCACCCAACCCGGGCCGCCCGTCGTCGGCGCGTCGGGCAGCCACCGCGACAGCGACGTATCGGGTTCCTCCTCCTCGGACCGTTCGGCTTCGGTGGGTTCCGATGCCAGGCGGCGGTGCGCCCGGTCGGCGGGCAATTCGGTTCGCATGGCCGCGACGGTAGGCGCGGCGATGGACGGGATCGTCGGGTCGGACGGCCGTAGATGCTCGGCTGTGGATGAAGGTCGATCTGTGGATGGCGGGTCAGAGCTGCAGGCCGCGAGCGTCGTCGGGAACCTTTGGTGCGGGCAGTTGCAGGCCTTCGCCGTTCGAAGCTGGTGCCGCGTCGGCGGATGGCGTTGCTCGCTCCAGGAACCGGAGCAGCTCGACGGGGAAGGGAAGCACCAGGGTGGAGTTCTTCTCCGCCGCGACCTCGACGACGGTTTCCAGGAGCCGTAGTTGCAGAGCCGCCGGGTGTTTTGCCATGATTTCGGCCGCCTGAGCCAGCTTTTCGGACGCCTGCAGTTCGCCCTCGGCGGTGATGACCCTGGCCCGTCGTTCACGCTCTGCCTCGGCCTGGCGCGCAATAGACCGCTTCATCGAATCGGGCAGCACCACGTCCTTGATCTCGACGCGGTCGATCTGCACACCCCAGCCCAGCGCGGGGCTGTCGATCATCACTTCCAGGCCCTGGTTGAGGTGCTCGCGGTTGGACAGCAAGTCGTCCAGGTTGCTCTTGCCAATGATCGACCGCAGAGACGTCTGCGCGACCTGGCCGATGGCGGACATGTAGTCCTGTACGTCGACGGCCGCCCGCACCGGATCCGAGACGTTGAAGTAGATGACGGCGTCCACCCGGACGGTCACGTTGTCGCGGGTGATGCCGTCCTGGGCGGGCACCGGCAGCGTGATGATCTGCAGGTTCACCTTCTGCAGGCGATCGGCGAAGGGGATCAACATCGTGAGTCCCGGCCCACGAACGCCGGATTGCACCCGTCCGAATCGAAAGACGACGCCTCGTTCGAACTGCTTGACCACGCGGATGTTGGCCAACCCTAGCCAAATCGCGCCAAGGCCTGCTGCGCCTGCCAGTGCGAGTGTGTAGAGGATGCTCATGGTGTTCTCCTCGGCGGATTACCCCGCGGCAGCCGTCTGGAGGGCCCGCGGGCCTACATCAATTGTGGCACTGGCGAGCCGTTCCAGCCATCGTCTCGCCAACACACCCAGTCGATCTCGACCAGTGCGCCGACCGCCAGCCCGGTGACCCCAACGCAGGTGCGCGACGGCAACCGTTCGGGGAACCATGCCGCGTAGGCGGCGTTGAAGGCGGCGTAGTCGTCCCAGTCGATGAGGTAGGCGCGCACCGAGACGACGTCGGCCAGTCCCCCGCCGCAGAGTTCGGTGACGCGCAGCAGGTTGCGAAGCACCTGATCGGTCTGGGTCGCGACGTCGGCACCGACCACGGTCCCGGTCGTATCGGTCGGCATCTGGCCGGTGACGTGCAGGGCCTGCCCGGCGGCCGTGGCGTGGGAGAACGGCGCCACACCCGGCGGCACGCCGTCCGCAGGCGTGAAGCTGAAGGCACGGATGCCGGTCATGCCACGACGCCCGGCCAGCGCGGGAAGCACCGCTTGTCGATGCGGCCGTGCACGCCCTGGCGTTGGTCGACGACCTGGGTGACGGTGAAGTCGACGGCCACCGACATGAACGAGTAGGCGTCCCTGCGGGTCAGGCCGAAGACGAGCACGAGCACGTCGAGCGTGCGCAACGCCGCGGCCTTCATCGCCGCATCCAGGGTGTCGCCGAAGCCGTGCACCAACAGCTCGGTCGAGGTCTCCAGCACGGGCACTGTAAAGGGCAGATCACGTCGAATGGTCAAGCGCAGCAATCCGTTCAGTGACGACTCCAGCGCGGTCCCGCTGATCTCGCCGTCGCCCTGCGAGACGTGCGGGTCGCCCACCGACAGCAGCGCGCCGGGCACCTGCACAGGGTAGAACATGCGCCCGCCCGCTCCGATGCGCCAGTTGTCGACATTGCCGCCGTGGTCGCCGGGCGGCACCGACGACACCCGCTCGGGAGCGGCCGGCGCGACGCCCATGGTCCCGAAGTGCGGGCGCAGCGGGACTACGACACCGGGCAGCGCGGGTTCGCGCGCCGCTGCATTCGGTACGACGATGGTGCCCGGCTGATCGGCCAAAGGCGTTGCGGTCCAGTCGTAACCGAACAGCGCCCGACCCAGGAGCGCGTCGGCGTCGAGTTCGTAGACCGTCACCCGCTCGGTTGGCAGCTCGTCGTACAGGTGGCCCCAGTGTCCGGCCAGATTCGACCCGTAGGGCAGCCGCGGCGTGGCGGACAGGATGTCGACCTGCAGCACGTCGCCGGGCCGGGCACCCTCGACGGCGATCGGGCCGGTGAGCAGATGCGGCCCCGGCCCGCGGTCGGTCACCGAAGCGAAGACGTCGGCGATTCGCGGGTCCATGAGCAGGTCGGGGGCGTCACCGGCGTGATGGGTCAGCGTCTCGATGGCGACCAGATCTCCCGATGCGATGACGAGTGCGGGCTCCAGTCGCGGGTCGAAATACCCCCAGTGCACCGTGGACGGATTGGCCGGGAGGTCGTGTTGCATCCGGCGATCATGCCAGCGCGACGGTCTCCCGGCGCGTCGAGCGAAGCCTCGCGTATACATATTCCAGAAGGTGTCTACTAATCGCCGCAACGAGGAGGCGCACATGACGACGACCACCGGCCGGCCGCTGCGGGTGATCCAGTGGACCACCGGCAACATCGGCACGCGTTCACTGCATTCCATCATCGGGCGCAACGACATGGAGCTCGTCGGGGTGTACGCCCACGGTGCCGACAAGGTCGGGGTGGATGCCGCCGAACTCGCCGGCTGGCCGGAGCCCACCGGCATCACCGCCACCAACGACATCGATGCGCTGATCGCCCTGCAGCCGGATGCCTGCTGTTACAACCCGCTGTGGCCGAACGTCGACGAACTGGTCCGGCTTCTCGAGGCCGGCGTCAACGTGTGCTCCAGCGCGGCGTGGATCACGGGCGGAAAGCAGTCGCCCGAGGACCTCGATCGGATCCGGAAGGCTTGCCAGGCAGGCAATTCCACGATCTTCGGCAGTGGCGCACACCCTGGCATGACGAACATGGTCGGGATGGTGCTCTCGGGTGCCTGCGAGAACGTCGACGAGATCCGCATCACCGAATCAGTCGACTGCTCGACGTATGAATCCGCGGACACGCAGGCCGCGATGGGCTTCGGGCAGGATCCCGGCACGCCAGGCCTCGCCGAGAGCGTGCGGCGCGAGAGCGAGGTGTTCGCCGAGTCCGCGGCGATGATGGCCGACGCGATCGGCGCCACGCTCGACCGGCTGACCTTCGACGTCGAGTTCACCACCGCCACCGGCGACAGCGACCTCGGCTTCATGCAGATCCCCAACGGCACCGTCGGCGGTGTCTACGGCTTTCACCGCGGCTGGGTGGGCGAGAAGAACGTCGTCAGCGTCGGGTTCAACTGGACCATGGGCAGCCACGTCACCCCGCCCAAGCCGCTCGAGCACGGACACGTCATCCAGGTGTTCGGCACGCCCAACATGCGCACCGTGCTGCACTGCCTGCCACCGCGGGGCTGGACCGAGCCCGGCTTCATGGGACTGGGCATGATCTACACCGCCATGCCCGTGACCAACGCAGTGCCCGCAGTGGTCGCCGCCGCACCGGGCATCGTCACGCTGAAGGATCTGCCGCCGGTGACGGGCCGCGTCGCCAGCTAGACCGGCGCCGCAATCCGCGTGGACTATCCCTGGCGCGTGTGTGGCTTCGTGGTCTTGCCAATGATGTACACCCTGGCCTTGCGGCGTTCGGTGGTGGATTGATCTTCTGCGCCGACGGACGGCTGCTGCTCGACGACGGTGGACTGGTCGACGACCGCGTCGTCGGCATGGGCAGTCGGTGCGCCCAGCGCCAGCGCACCGACCGCGATGGCGCCCGCAGCGACGACCAGCTTGACTGTCGCGGCCACGGTGTTGGGGTTCACTCGCATGCTGAGCTCCTCTCGGACGGTCGCGGCGTCTGCCGCGCTACCGATATGAGCGCGCAGACGGTGCGATTCCGACACTTTTCGGCCCGCCTTTTCGCCGAGGGAGTTCCGACGCGTCGGATGACGGCTCACCTCGACCCGCATCCAGCCGCATGTAACGGGCGGAGAGTCGGGCTCGATAGGCCGGTCAGTAACTGATACACAGCGATTTCACAGCATTACGATCCGCATTGTCGGGGTCACGCCCGAACCTCTCGCCGGACACCACGATCGGCTCCTCAACCGATGTCGAGCCCCAAAGGAACAACGATGACATCGACACGACTCATCACCATCGGCCGACGTGCGAGTCAGTACCTCGCCGTGACCACATTCGCCATTGGGCTCGCGGTCGGCTCAGCCGCCGTCGCGAGCGCGGAGTGGGACATCGAAGCCTACGACAAATGCATGGCCAAGACGGTCAGAGATCCGATCAGCTGCTGCATCGACAGCGGCGGACTCCCCGGCGGCCCGGATTGGCAGAGTTGCGGCGCCCCGGTAGAGAACGACGCAATGACCGGGCAACCTGCTCCTCCGCGCTCGCCAGAGGACATCGTGACCGGACCCACCAGACAGTTCGACGTGCCGGACGCGAGTGTGCCCGGCGGCCCAGTCATCGTGTTCCCGACACCTTGAGCGTCTTTTCCGCCGAACGTGATGCCAGCCGCGTCGCCGCCCTCTCAGACGCGTGACGAGAGGATTGCCACGCCGGGACCGTCGAGGTCGCGTAGCGCGTCGGGCCGCCCGGCCATCACCAGCAGCAGCGCCTCACCCGGGCCCTGAACCTCGGGGCCCTTTCCGTAGGACCAGTCGGAGTCCGTGGCGATCAGCCGGACCCCGCGGACCCGCAACGCGCCGCGGATGGTCGGCGAATAGCGGACGAAGTCCAGGGCGGCGCCGAGCCGTTCAGCGGGAATCGTCCGCGCCAGGCCCAGCGGACGTCGAATGTCCTGCTGGTGAATCATGTTGTCGGTCAGCGCTACCCGGCCGCCGAAGCCGGCCCCGAGGCCGTGCGGAAGGGCATTGTCTCGCAGCAGTCCGATGAGGTCGTCGGTGGAACTGCCGGCGAGGTCGGCGACGGCAAGTGCATTGATGCGGTCGGTCTGCAGGCGGCCCTTCAGGAACCGCGTCGCCAGCTGCCTGCCGGACAGCCCCTCGAAGCTGACGCAGTGAGCGGCGACGTCGCGCACCGTCCAGCCGGCGCACAGCGACGGCGTCGCCCACTGCTCCGGCGTCAGCCCGGCCAGGAAGTCTGCGAACTCCAGGCGTTCGGCGCGGGCGAGCTCCAAAGCGGTCACGAGCCGTCCACCGTCACGCACACGCCGATCGCACCGCCACCGACGTGGATCGACAGCACCGGCCCCATGTCGCTCACGGCCAGCGACTCGATCTGCGGCAGCCGTGCCGTCAGCGCCGCACCGAGCACGTCGGCGTCGTCGTGGTTGTCGACGTGATGGACGACGACCGAGGCCGAGCGGTCGCCGACGAACTCCGCGACCGCCTCGATCATCGCCGCGTGGGCCTTCGACAACGTCCGGATCCGCTGGGACAGCACCAGCCGGCCGTCCACGTCGAGGCATAGCAGCGGCTTGAGGGACAGCGCCGTGCCCAGCCACGACGCGGCGGTACCGATCCGCCCGCTGCGCCGAAGGTTGTCGAGTCGGTGCACGACGATGAAGGCGCGGCCACGCGGCACGGCGGACCGGGCCGCCGCCTCGACGGTGTCGAGGTCCTCACCCGCGGCCGCCGAGCGGGCCGCCGCCACGGCGACGAACCCGACACCGGCTGCCGCGGACCGTGCGTTCACCACGCGCACCGCAGGACCGAATTCGCGCGCGGCGGCCACGGCGGTGCTGAAGGTGCTCGACAGCGCCGCCGACAGATGCACCGCGACGACGCCGTCCCCTCCGCTGTCGGCCAATGCCTTGCGGTAGGCCTCGGTCAGGTCGGCGGGCACCGCACCCGCGGTGGTGACGTGCGCCCGATCATGGACGTCGTAGGGCACCGGGTCGATCCCGTCGCGCAGATCCGTACCGTCCACGAGGACGTGCAACGGCACCTGACGAATCCCCCACCGCTGCAACTCGTCCGGTTCCAGTCGAGAGGACGAATCGGTGACCACCACGACGGCCATGGTCAGTCGCCGGCGACTTCGGAGACCGCGACCCCCGCCTCGGCGAGGCCCTTCATCATCAACTCGGCAACGGCCGCATGTGCCTCGAAGTTCCAGTGGATGCCGTCCGGGTTGCCGCGTCCGCTCATCACCTCGTCGCCAACGGCGGCCTTCAGATCGACGATGGGCACGTCGTGATCACGCCCCCACGAGGTGATCGCGGCGACGGTGCCGTCACGCCAGCGGTGCGACCGGCCATAGGTGTCGGCGATGTGCACCGACGGGATCGTCGCCACGAACGGAATGCCCGGCCGGTTGAAGTCGATTGCCGCCCTGGTCTGTTCGAGATAGTCGGCGCTCAGATGGGGAGGTAGCGCTGGCCGCGCGATCGGCGACAGCCGCGGCTGCAGCCAGCCGTATCCGTCGCGGGCCCACCGCCTCAGCAACGGCGGTCGAACGTAACGGATCAGTTCGCGCACCGCGGTCGGCAACGGGGACGGCAGTGAATCCATGCCGCTGGTCGCGACGATCACCGCGCCCGCGCGGGGCAGGGCTGCCCACGCACGGGGATCCTGGATGGCCGCCCACCACACGTCGCGGCAGGTCCAGCCGATCCGGCCGACCAGCTCGACATCCCAATCGAGTTGGGCGGCAACGATGTTGGGCCAGATCCGGGGATCGTCGGCGGGTAGTCCACCTTTTGGCCCGTAGTAGGACAGGGAATCGCAGAAGACGAGAAGTGTTCGGCGGCTAGAGGACATCGTTCGCAACCTGTGCCGATGCGTTCCAGACGTCGAGCCGCCACCGGACGTCGTCGGCCCCGGCATCCGGTTCCGAATGACCGGACAACTGCACCCAGCTGGCGTTGCCCATGCCACCCAGGATCGGCCAGTTGTCCACCGGCAGACGGAGCAGCGCTGCGGTCAAGGCGGCGATCAACCCGCCGTGGGCCACCAGCACCACGGGGCGGTCCGCCTCGTCGACACCCCATTCGGCCTGACCGGCCACCAGATCCGCGACCACCGGCAGACTGCGCTCCGCCACGTCGATCCGGCTCTCGCCGCCGTGCGGGGCCCACCGTGCGTCGTCCCGCCACGCCAACCGGGCACCCGGGGCGACGGCGTCGACCTCGAGGTGCGTCATGCCCTGCCAGTCGCCGAGATGGGTTTCGCGCAGCCGGGTGTCGACGGATACCGGCAGCCCCGCACGCTCACTGAGCGCCAGCGCCGTGTCCAGCGCGCGACGCAGATCCGACGACACGATCAGCAGCGGTTGCCGCTTGGCCAACACCTCGGCGGCGGCGACGGCCTGCATCCGTCCCAGATCGCTGAGGTCGGTGTCGAGTTGGCCCTGCATCCGACTGCCCGCGTTGTACTCGGTCTGCCCGTGCCGCAGCAGCACCAGGCGGCGGACCCTCACTCGTGACCGTCCAGGTCCACCGGCACCAGCGGGCAGTCGCGCCACAACCGGTCCAAGGCGTAGAAGTTGCGCTCGTCCTGGTGCTGGATGTGCACGACGATGTCGATGTAGTCCAGCAGCACCCAGCGGCCTTCGCGGGTGCCCTCGCGGCGGGCCGGTTTGTGTCCGGCGGCGCGCATCTTCTCCTCGACCTCGTCGACGATGGCGTTGACCTGCCGGTCGTTGGACGCCGAGGCGATGACGAACAGATCGGTGATGACGAGTTGCCCGGAGACGTCGATGACGACGACGTCGTCGGCGAGCTTGTCGGTGGCCGCCCTGGCTGCCACCGTGGCCATGCCGACGGCTTCTTCGGATGCGGTCATGCGCGGGACTCCTTGTTGGCCATCTTGTCGACCATCTTGTTGACCGACGTGTGTGCCGGGTAGAGGCCGCGCTTGGTGACGTACTGGACGACGCCGTCCGGTACCAGGTACCAGATGGGCCGCCCCGATTCTGCGCGACGGCGGCAGTCGCTCGACGAGATGGCCAGGGCGGGCACCTCGACCAGGCTCAGCGCGTCCTCCGGCAACTCCTTCATGGCGGCGGCGATGTGTTCGCCGTCGAGTGCGTAACCGGGTCGGCTGACACCGACGAAACGGGCCATGGAGAAGAGGTCCTCCCAGTTCTGCCAGGACAGGATGGACCCGAGCGCGTCAGCACCGGTGATGAAGTACAACTCGGTATCGGGGTTCAGTGCCCCGAGGTCGCGCAGCGTGTCCTTGGTGTAGGTCGCTCCGCCGCGGTCGATGTCGACGCGGCTGACGGAGAACCGCGGGTTGGCCGCGGTGGCGATGACCGTCATCAGGTAGCGATCCTCGGCGGCGGTGACGATGCGCTCACGCTTCTGCCACGGCTGGCCGGTCGGGACGAACACCACCTCGTCGAGGTTGAACAGGTCGGCCACCTCGCTGGCCGCGACCAAGTGACCGTTGTGGATGGGGTCGAAGGTCCCACCCATCACGCCCAGTCGTCGCCCAGCACCCTGCACGAATGGCGAGCTTACTGGAGTGCAGCCGGTCGCCAGGGGTTCGCGAGACCGGCCGCTCGCCTATGGCCGACCCACGTCGGACGTGCCTCCCATCTGGCAAACTCTTGGGATGGCCAGCCACGCAGGCCATGGACACGGCCGACCGAACCCCTGACAGACGCGGAAGACATGCATCATCCTGACCCGCCCCCGCCGCGAAATGAGGCCGTCAGACCCCATCGGGTGCCGTGGTCACGCCAGTTGCGTACCGGCTTGGCGTTCGGCCTGCTGGTGTTCGTCGCCTGTCTGATCGGGATCTACAGCCGGATGCCTGGCACGCTCGCGGTGTTCTGGCCCGCAAACGCACTGCTACTCGGCCTACTCCTTCGTTTTCCGATGGCCGCAAGAGTCCCAACCTGGTTGGGCGCCGCGCTTGGCTATCTCGCGGCCGACCTGGCCACGGGCTCCGACCTTGCCAAGGCGGTGCTGCTCAACGCAGCCAATCTCGTCGGAGTGCTCGTCGGGTGCTACGCGTTCCGCCGCATCCGGACGCTGGATCTGAGCTTGGACCGGGGGACGTCGGTGGGTTGGCTGGCGGCGGTCGCCACAGCAGCCGCGGCGTCGGCAGGTGTGATGGGCGGGGTGGCAGATGTCGCGCTGTTCGGAGCAACGTGGTGGTCGGGCTGGCTGGACTGGTTCTCGTACGAACTCGTCAACTACATTGTGATCCTGCCGCTGGTGCTGACGTTTCCAGCCGCCGCACTTGTCCACGCAGCAACCCATCGACCGTCGGCCGAAGCATGGATTCGGGCGGGTGCCGCGGCGTGGCGGGTGATGATGCTCCCCTTCGTACTGCTGACGGCGTCGCTGGCGCCAGCGTGGCTCATGGGCGGCCTGGGCGCACTCACGTTCGCCATGCCGGCGCTCATCGCGGCGGCGCTGATAGGCGACGTCTTCGTGACAACGCTGTTCATCGCAGCGTCGACGGCGTGGTCATTGACGTTGACGGTCTTTCCAGCGAACGCGGCCGCGCTCTCGACCCCCGTTCCGATCAGCGTGTCCACACTGATCGGGCTTTCGCTCCTGGCGGGCGGCCCGCTGGTCATCGCCTGCGCAACGGCCGAACGGAAGCGCCTGTATCGGGCATTGCACCTGGCGATGACCCACGACGACCTCACCGATGCGTATCGCCGCGGCGAGTTCATGCGGCTGGCCGAGCTCGACATCGTCGCGGCCGCCCGCGACGAGCAACCGTCGTCCCTTCTGATGATGGATCTCGATCACTTCAAACGGCTGAACGACACCTTCGGTCACAGGGCAGGGGACGCAGCGCTGATCGACTTCGCCGCGACCGTGTGCGGCTGCGTTGGTGACGGGGCGCTTTTCGGCAGGCTGGGCGGCGAGGAGTTCGCGTTGCTATTACCCGGGGTCGCAGCGGAGGCGTCGGCCGAGGTCGCGGAAGAGATCCGTGCGCGCCAGGAGGATCACACCCAGCAGATAGCCGGCGGCCTTGGAACAACTGTCAGCATCGGGGTGGCGTGCTCCCCGACGTCGGAGGCCAGCTTGACCGACCTGCTGTCCGCCGCTGACGAGGCGCTCTACCGCGCCAAGGCCACCCAGCGCAACGTCGTGGTGGTCGCGACCATGCCGCTGTCCGCCCTGGGCTCCGAGGTCGTCACACCGGCAACAGTTGATCGATGACCGACGCCAGCTGCTTGGCCGACCGGCACTCGTGCATGGTGATGACGTCCTCGTAGCGCGGTACCGCAGAGTCGCCGCTCCCCCACAGGTGTTTGGGTTCTGGGTTGAGCCAGTGCGCGTGCCTGCTGGCGTTCACCATGTGCGCGAGCAAGTCGGTCTCGGGGTTGCGGTAGTTGTTGCGCCCGTCGCCGAGCACCAGCAGCGAGCTGCGCGGCGACAGCACGTTGGGGAAGTCGTTCAAGAACGACACGAACGCGTGGCCGTAATCGGAGTGACCGTCACGGGTGTACACGCCCGCCTCGCGAGTGATGCGCTGGACTGCGACGGCGAGGTCGGCATCGGGGCCGAAGAGGTCGGTGACTTCGTCGGTGGTGTCTATGAAGGCAAAGACGCGCACTCTCGAGAACTGCTGACGGAGTGCGCTGACCAACATCAGGGTGAAGTGGCTGAACCCCGCGACCGACCCTGACACGTCGCACAGCACCACCAGCTCGGGGCGGGCCGGGTGCGGCTTCTTGAGCACCACGTCGATGGGCACACCGCCGGTGGACATGGACTTGCGCAGCGTCTTTCGCAGATCGATCTCACCGCGACGCGACCGACGCCGCCGCGCCGCCAGCCGGGTGGCCAACGTGCGCGCAAGCGGTGCCACCACCCGACGCATCTGGCGCAGCTGCTCACCGGAGGCGCGCAGGAACTCGACGTTCTCGGCGAGCTGCGGGATGCCGTACATCTGAACGTGGTCGCGGCCCAGTTGCTCGGCGGTGCGACGCTTGGTCTCCGACTCCACCATCTTGCGCAGCTGCGAGATCCGCTTGGCGGCAATGGCCTTGGCGATTTCCTCCTGTGTGGGCGTCGGGTCGTCGCCGTACCCCGCGAGCAGTCCGGCCAGCAACCTGCCCTCGAGCTCGTCGAGTGCCATCGCCTTGAGCGCTTGATACGACGAGTACGACGGTCCGCGGCTGGAGCTGTAGCGGCCGAATGACTCGACGATCTGCGCGATCATCGCCGCCAGGCGGTCGTCCATGTTCTCGAGTTCGGGGTTGTCCGACAGCATCGCGAGGAGCGCATCACGCATGGCCTCGATGTCCTGCGGCGGAAGCCCTTCGGGATTCTCGTCGCCGTCGGTTTCCTCGTCGTCGAGCACCGTGCGGGCGCCGAGCGCCGCGGGGAACCACAGATCGAACATCGCGTCGTAGGTGTCACGGTGGTCGGCGCGCCGCAGCACGGCACAGGCCAGCCCCTCGCGCAGCACCTCGCGGTCGCCGAGTCCGAGCACGGCCATCACCCGGCCTGCGTCGACGGTCTCCGACGGGCCGACCGCGATGCTCACCGAGCGCAGCGCCTCGACGAACTCCACCAGGTGCCCGGGAAGTCCGTGTGGCGCAAGCGGTTGCGGCGGCGTGGTGCGTCGGACGGCCATCAGTCGAACTCCTCAGTTCAGGCTTCGATTCAATTCAGGCGTAGCTCGCCAGACGCGCGCTTCTGATCTGACTGGTGCTTGAGCACGACGCCGAGGGTGGCGGCGATCACCTCGTCGTCAATGGTGTCGAGTCCCAGCGCCAGAATCGTGCGGCCCCAGTCGATGGTCTCGGCGACCGACGGCACCTTCTTGAGCTGCATGCCCCGCAGCACACCGACGATGCGCACCAACTCCGCCGCCAGCCGCTCCGGGAGTTCCGGCACGCGTGACAGCAGGATGCGCCGCTCGAGTTCGGCGTCGGGGAAGTCGATGTGCAGGAACAGGCACCGGCGTTTGAGCGCCTCGGAGAGCTCGCGCGTCGCATTGGAGGTCAGCAGGACGAACGGCTTGCGGGTCGCGGTGATGGTGCCGAGTTCGGGCACTGTGACGGCGAAGTCGGAAAGCACCTCGAGCAGCAGGCCCTCGATCTCGATGTCGGCCTTGTCGGTCTCGTCGATCAGCAGCACGGTGGGTTCGGTACGCCGGATGGCGGTCAGCAGTGGGCGCGACAGCAGGAACTCCTCGCTGAACACGTCCATCTTGGTCTGATCCCAGTCGCCCGACCCGGCCTGGATGCGCAAGATCTGCTTGGCGTGATTCCACTCGTAGAGTGCGCGGGCCTCGTCGACGCCCTCGTAGCACTGCAACCGGACGAGTTCGGAGCCGGTGGTCTGCGCGACGGCGCGGGCCAGCTCGGTCTTGCCGACGCCAGCGGGACCCTCGACGAGCAGCGGCTTGTCCAGCCGGTCGGCGAGAAAGACGGCGGTGGCCGTGGCCCTGTCGGGCAGGTATCCGGTCTCTGCGAGCCGCGTGGCGACATCCTCGATGTCGGTGAACAGCGGTATCGGGCGGGCGGGAACGCTCACTCGTGTACTTCTCCTCGTTAGGCTGGACGGGTGTGGCCGTCGCCCCACACGATCCACTTGGTTGACGTCAATTCTGGCAGCCCCATCGGGCCGCGGGCGTGCAGCTTCTGGGTGGAGATGCCGATCTCGGCCCCGAACCCGAACTGCTCGCCGTCGGTGAACGCCGTCGACGCGTTCACCATCACCGCTGCGGCATCCACTTCATCGGTGAAGCGTTGCGCGGCAGCGAGATTGGTGGTCACGATGGCCTCGGTGTGACCGGTGCCGTACTCGTTGACGTGGGCGATCGCGGCGTCGATGCCGTCGACCACCGCGACCGCGATGTCCATCGAGAGGAACTCGGCTCGCAGTTCGTCCTCGCTGGGGTCGAGGTGCACCGTCACGCCTGCCTGCTGGAGCGCGCCGACCAGGCGTGGCACGGCGAGGTCGGCGATGGCGGCGTCGACCAGAAGCGATTCGGCGGCGTTGCACACGCTTGGCCGACGCGTCTTGGAGTTCAACAGGATGCGTTCGGCGACATCGAGATCGGCCGCCGAGTGCACGTAGACGTGACAGTTGCCGACGCCCGTCTCGATGGTCGGCACCGTCGCGTCGCGCACCACCGCGTCGATCAGGCCGGCTCCCCCGCGCGGGATGACGACGTCGACGAGGCCGCGGGCCTGGATCAGGTGGGTGACGGTGGTGCGGTCGTCGCTGGGCAGCAGTTGCACGGCGTCGGGGGTGAGGCCCTCCTCGACGAGCGCGGCGCGCAGGGCGGTCACCAGCGCGGCGTTGGAGCGCGCGGCCGACGAACTGCCGCGCAGCAGCACGGCGTTGCCGGACTTCAGCGTCAGACCGAAGGCGTCGACCGTCACGTTGGGCCTGCCCTCGTACACCATGCCGATCACGCCGAGCGGAACGCGCTGCTGGCGCAGTTGCAGGCCGTTGGGCAGCGTGCTGCCGCGCAGCACCTCGCCAATCGGGTCGGGCAGACCGGCGACCTGTCGCAGCCCTGCGGCGATGCCGTCGACGCGCTGCGGGTTGAGGGCGAGCCGGTCGAGGATGGCCTCCGGCGTGCCGGATTCCCTGGCGATGTCGAGGTCTTCGGCGTTGGCGGCCAGGATCTCGTGCACCTGGGCGAGCACCAGGTCGGCGGCTGCGTGCAGCGCCCGGTCCTTCGTCGCGGTGTTCAACGTGCCCAGCGCGCGTGCGGCGACGCGCGCCCGGCGGGCAGCGTCGTGAACCTGTTGACGCAGACCGTCCTGCGCTGGTGCCTGCACGCTCATTGGGCCAGCGTATCGAGCTAATCCGACCGCTGCCCGCTCGGGCTACGGTATAGCCGTGGCAAGGGTATGCGTGGTGGGCAGCATCAACCTCGACCAGTCGTTCACCGTGCAGGCGCTGCCGCGGCCCGGCGAGACCGTGCTGGCCTCGTCGTCGTCGGCCGCACCGGGCGGCAAGGGTGGCAACCAGGCCGTCGCGGCCGCAAGGGCGGGTGCGTCGGTCGACATCGTCGCCGCCGTTGGCGACGACCCGGCGGCGAATGTACTGCGTGCACACCTCCGCGACAACGGGGTGGGGCTCGATGGCGTGGTCACCGTGCCGGGCCCCAGCGGAGCGGCGGCGATCGTGGTGGACTCCTATGCGGAGAACAGCATCGTCGTCGCAGCCGGCGCCAACGCCCATCTGAGCATGGCATCGGCCGACGTCCGGTCCGTGGTGGCGGCGGCCGACGTGGTGCTGCTGCAGTTGGAGATTCCGATGGAGACGGCGCTGGCGGCCGCGCGGCTGGGGCGTGATGGCGGCGCACTGGTCGTGGTCAACGCGTCACCGGCCGGTGCACCACCCGAGGCGCTCGCGGCGCTTGCTGGGGTGACCGACGTCGTGGTGCTCAACGACGTCGAATGGCGGCACTGGCGTTGGCCGGTGCCTCATCTGGTGATCACGCGGGGTGCCGGCGGCGCGACGCACGTCGGTCCCGAGGGCCGCCGCGACGTGGCCGCACCCGCGGTCGAGGCGGTCGACACCACCGGCGCTGGCGACGTCTTCGCCGGAGTACTCGCCGCGGGCTGGCTGGCGGGCCCGGCCGACGCGCTGCGTCGCGCCTGTGCGGCAGGCGCTCTCGCGACGCTGATTCCGGGGGCGGGTGACTGCGCTCCGTCGGCGGAGGCCATCGACGACGTTCTGAACGACGGGTAGCAGAGCGCGGTCAGGTACTAGGCCTCCGCACGTCGTGGGCGATCGCCAAGCCTGCGCCCGACTCGAGATCGCTGGGCGTCTGGTTCAACACGACGCGACTTCGGTTCGGCGACAACACCATCGACACGACGTGATGCGGCTCCCCGGCAGCGAATGCGACCCGGTTCACCCGGATCAACGGCGAACCGATCGTCGTGTCGAGCAGGGCTGCGGTACGCGGACCCGCGATCTCGGCCGTTAGCTCGTGTTCGAGGCGATCCAAGTTCACGCCCGCGCTGACCAGCAGCCCCCAGAGGGACGTCCCCGCGAACGCCTCCCTGGTAAACGTGTCGGCGAGTTCGACGGGCAGCCAGGCTTCCGTGATCATCAACGGCTCACCCGTTCTGCGCTCGCGTCGCAGCCTGAGCACGAACAGTCCGCGCTCGCGTGGAGCCAACCTCTGGAAGACGGGACGGGGCAGGGGGCGCATGCCGAACTCGACGACGTCGACCTCGGTCTCGAACTCGACCTGCCGCAGTTCGTCCATGTACGAGCCGCTGGCTTCGGGTGGGCGCAGCGATGAGTGTTCGATCACGAACGAGCCGATGCCGTGACGGCGCTCGATGAGCCCGGCCTCTGCCAGGTCGGCCAGCGCACGACGGACGGTGATGCGTGAGACGCCGAACTGGTCGCACAGGGACTGCTCGGTGGGAAGCGCGTCGCCCGCGGCCAACGCCCCGCGACCGATCTCGTCGTGCAACACCAGGAAGAGCTGACGATGCAACGGCACGCCCGCAGCGACGTTGATCAGATCGCCGCCCTGCTTTCCGTCCGGCACGTCAGTGACCTTTCCACACAATCGGGCCGCCACCTGCGATTTGTGGAGTTTTAGGAGCGCTCAGCGCTACTGAAACGCCACACATCACTCGGTTGGGACGTCGCGCTCGATCTCGTCGAGCCAGATCCGCGCCGACATGTCCGACGGCGCGCGCCAGTCGCCGCGAGGCGACAGCGCACCACCTGAGGACACCTTCGGACCGTTGGGCAGTGCAGAGCGCTTGAACTGGCTGAACGAATAGAACCGTTGCACGAACACCTTCAGCCATCCGCGGATCTCGCCCAGCGAGTACGCCGGCCGCTTGTCGGCGGGGTACCCGGCAGGCCAGTCGCCGCGCTGGGCGTCACCCCAGGCGTGCAGCGCCAGGAACGCCACCTTCGAAGGGCGGAAGCCCCAGCGCAGTACCTGGTAGAGCGAGAAGTCCTGCAGGGCATAGGGTCCCACCTTCGCCTCGCTGCTCTGGACCTCCTCGTCCTCGCCTGCGGGCACCAGTTCCGGGGTGATCTCGGTGTCCAGCACCGACCGCAGGACGGTGTTGACCTCGTCGTCGAACTGCTCCGAGGAGATCACCCACCGGATCAAGTGCTGGATCAGGGTCTTGGGCACCCCGCCGTTGACGTTGTAGTGCGACATCTGATCACCGACGCCGTACGTCGACCAGCCCAGCGCGAGTTCGGACAGGTCGCCGGTGCCGAGCACGATTCCGCCGCGCTGGTTGGCCAACCGGAACAGGTAGTCCGTGCGCAAGCCGGCCTGGACGTTCTCGAACGTCACGTCGTAGACCTTCTCGCCGCGGGCGAACGGATGCCCCATCTCGGTCAGCATCAACGTCGCGGTGTCGCGAATGTCGATCTCGGAGAACGTCACTCCGAGCGTCTTGCCCAGCGCGATCGCATTGCCCTTGGTGCGATCGCCAGTGGCGAAGCCGGGCAGGGTGAACGCGAGGATGTCACTGCGCGGCCTCCCTTCGCGGTCCATCGCGTGGGCCGCGACGATCAGCGCATGGGTGGAGTCCAGTCCACCGGAAACCCCGATCACCACCTTGGGATAGTTCAGCGCGCGCAGCCGCTGTTCCAGACCCGACACCTGGATGTTGTAGGCCTCGTAGCAATCCTGTTGCAGCCGAGCCGGATCCGACGGCACGAACGGGAAGCGTTCGACCTCGCGGAGCAGTCCGATGTCGCCGGCGGGCGGGTCGACGACGAACTCAACCCGGCGGAAGGCGTCGACGCGCGCACCGTGGTGCCTGCGGTTGTCGTCGAACGTGCCCATCCGGAGCCGCTCCGCGCGCAGAAGATCGGTGTCCACGTCGGCGACCGATCGCCGCTCGCCCTTGGGGAAGCGCTCGGATTCGGCGAGCAGGACACCGTTCTCGTAGATCATGGTCTGGCCGTCCCAGGCCAGATCGGTCGTCGACTCCCCCTCGCCGGCGGCCGAGTAGACGTAGGCCGCCAGGCAGCGCGACGACGCCGAGCGGGCCAGCAGCTTGCGGTCGTCGGCCCTGCCGATCGTGATCGGGCTGCCGGACAGGTTGGCCAGCACCGTCGCCCCGGCCAGTGCTGCCTCGGCGCTCGGCGGGATCGGCACCCACATGTCCTCGCACACCTCGACGTGCAGGACGAAGTTCGGCAGGTCGGCGGCGGCGAACAGCAGGTCGGGGCCGAACGGGACGTCGGCGCCCGCGACGCGGATGGTGCCGCCGACGTCGTCACCGGCCGCCATCTGCCTGCGCTCGTAGAACTCACGGTAGTTGGGCAGGTAGGACTTCGGCACCACGCCGAGCACGGTGCCGCGGTGGATCACCACGGCGGTGTTGTAGACCCGGTGGCGGTGCCGCAACGGAGCGCCAACCACCAGGATCGGCAACAACTCCGTCGACGCAGCGACGACGTCGGCCAGCGCGACCTCGACGGCGTCGAGCAGGCCGTCTTGCAGCAGGATGTCCTCGATCGAATATCCCGACAGCGTCAGCTCGGGAAACACCGCAAGGGCGACGCCGTCGTCGTGGCAGTCACCAGCCATCCGCAGCACGGATTCCGCGTTGGCCGCGGGGTCGGCCAGGGTGGTGTGGTGAGTGCACGCGGCGACGCGGACGAAGCCGTGCCGGTAGGCGGAATGGAAGTCCACCTCTGCATTCTCTCAGGCCACTTACTCTGGACACCGTGGAAGCCCCCGAACTGGTCAGTGTGCTCGCAGGTCAGCGCGTCGCCGTTCTGACCGGTGCGGGGTTGTCCACGGACTCCGGCATCCCCGATTACCGGGGGCCGGATTCGCCGCCGAGCAACCCGATGACCATCCGGCAGTTCACCTCGGACCCCGTGTTCCGGCAGCGATACTGGGCGCGCAACCACGTCGGCTGGCGCCACATGGACGCGACGATGCCCAACGCCGGTCACCGGGCGCTGGCGATGCTCGAACACGCGGGTGTCGTCACCGGCGTGATCACCCAGAACGTCGACCTGTTGCACACCAAGGCGGGCAGCCAGACGGTGATCGACCTGCACGGCACGTATGCGCGGGTGGCGTGCCTGGCATGTGGCCACACCATGACGCGAGCAACACTGGCAGAGCGGCTGGAGGCGCTCAACCCCGGCTTCGTCGAGCGGGCCGAGAAGGTCGGCGGCATCGCCGTTGCACCCGACGCCGACGCGATGGTCACCGAGACCGCGTCGTTCCGGTACGTGGACTGCCCGCGTTGCGGGGGAATGCTCAAACCCGACATCGTCTACTTCGGCGAGAACGTGCCGAAGGAACGTGTCGCCCAGGCAATTTCGCTCGTCAACGCCGCGGACGCCCTGCTGGTCGCCGGTTCGTCGCTGACCGTGTTCTCCGGGCTGAGGTTCGTCAGGCACGCCGCAGCCAAGGGCAAACCCGTCGCGATCATCAACCGCGGACCCACCCGCGGTGATCACCTGGCCAGCGTCAAGGTCGACGGCGGCTGCTCGGAGCTACTGGCGCTACTTGCCGACGAACTCTCCGCGATCCCGGCGCGTTAGAAGGTGACCGGCATCGAGCGGATGCCGTGAATGAAGTTGCCAGGCACGTACGCCGGCTCGCCCGCCTGGATGGTCGGCAGCTCGGTGAGCAGCTCTCCGAAGATCGCGCGCAGCTGAGCCCGCGCGACGTGCGCGCCGAGGCAGAAGTGCCGCCCGCCACCACCAAACCCGAGGTGCGGGTTGGGCTTTCGGCTCAGATCGAAGCGTTCGGGGGCATCGAATGCGTCGGTGTCGTAGTTGCCCGACGAGTAGAACATGACGACCTTCTCGCCTGCCCGAACAGACTGGCCACCGACCTCACAATCGATGGCCGCCGTGCGACGGAACGTCATCACCGGAGTGGCCCACCGGACGAACTCCTCGGTGGCGCTGCCGATGCGGTCGTCGAAGTCCGCGGCCAGCCACGCTCTCTGGTCACCGAAGTCGGTCAGCGCCTTCATGGCGTGGCTCGTGGTCTGGCGGGTGGTGTCGTTGCCCGCCACGGCGAGCAACACGAAGAAGGCGGCCACCTCTGCGTCGGTGAGCCGGTCGCCGTCCACCTCCGCATGGACGAGGCTGCTGATCAGGTCGTCGCCGGGATGATCCCGACGATCAGCCGCCAGCGCACCCGCCACCTGGTGGAGGTACATCTGGCTGGTGACCAAAACCTCCAGCGCGTTTCGGCCGTTGAGGAACTCCGGATCACCAAGGGACACCATGGCATCCGCGGCCTCCGCCACTTGGACCCGTTCGGACTCGGGGATCCCGACCATGTCCGACAGCGTGCGGATGGGCAGCTCCTTTGCGCAGTGCTCGACGAAGTCGGCACCGCTGCCCGCCTCGCGCAATTCACCGACGATGGCGTGCGCATTCGCCTTGATCGAATCCTCGATGCGGCGGACCTGGCGCGGGGTGAATGCGGCGTGCACCACCTTGCGGATCATGGTGTGCCGCGGCGCGTCCATCGCCAGGAAGGACTGCGAACCCTCCAGCAGTTCCTCGGGCACGTTCTCGAAGAGCACGCCCTTGCCGGACAAGAACGTCTCGCTGTCGCGGCTGATGGTGACGATGTCGGCGTGCCGGGTCACCGCCCAGTGGCCGAGGTCGTTGGGATCGTGCATCAGGGCGTCGTCGACGGCCGGTTGCCAAGTGACCGGGCGCTCGGCCCGCAGCACGGCGAAGGCCTTCTCCCGCTCGGCGGCAGTGGTCGACCAGAACGCCCTGGACGAGAGGTTGATCGGATCGTACGGATGCGGCGAAGTCGGTGTGAGCGGCGACACAGTCATACCCGAGACAATAAGACTAGACACTATGTCTAGTCAAGGAGTACATGCACGCGTTACGCTGCCTGACATGCCGTCGGTGACACGAAGGCCGCAGGCCAATCGACAGGAGCGGCGCGAGCGGATCGAGCGCCAACTGCTCGACGCCACCGAGCGCCTGATGGCCGATGGAACCAGCTTCACCGAGCTCAGCGTCGACCGGCTGGCGACCGAGGCGGGCATCTCCCGGGCCAGCTTCTACATCTACTTCGAGGACAAGGGTCACCTGCTGCGTAGCCTGACCGGTCAGGTGTTCGGTGACCTCGCCGACGCAGGCGAGCGCTGGTGGAGCGTCGCGCAACGACGTGACCCTCGCGACGTCCTGGCCGCCATGAGCGGCATCGTCGCCGGCTACCGGCAGCACCAACCGTTGCTCGTCGCGCTCAACGAGATGGCCGGCTACGACCCGCAGGTCGGCGCCACCTACCGGGAGATTCTCACCGCCATTTCGGCGCGCGTGGCCACGGTCATCGAAGAGGGCCAGGCCGACGGATACGTTCGCCGCGAGCTGGAGTCGGCGACGGCGGCAGCCGCGCTCACCTGGATGGTCGAGCGGACGTGCCACCAGAACCTGCCGGGCAGGCCACCGTCCTACGATGCCGAGTTGGCTGCCAATTTGACCCAGATCGTCTGGGGCGCTCTGTATCTCGAGGCACCCTAGATGGCGACCAGATCGTCGGCGTGGACGGCCGGGCGGCGCATCTCCGCGGGCAGGTCCGACGTCGAGCGACCGAGCATGGTGGTCAGTTCCGCCGCGTCGTAGGCCACGACACCACGGGCCACGGCGGTGCCGTTGGACCCATGAAGTTCGATCACGTCGCCACCGTGAAACCGACCGGAGACCGCGGTGATCCCCGCGGGCAGCAGCGACCGCCGTTGCCGGACGACAGCGCGAACGGCACCGTCGTCGAGGGTCAGCGAACCCGCCGACTCCGCGGCGTAACGCACCCAGAAGCGGCGCGCCGACATCCGTTCACCGCGCGGCGCGAACACCGTTCCCACCGACGCGTCGGCCAGCGCCGCGGCCGCATCGGCT
>Ga0193716_1000385_pt1 | contig 27113 bp, 23 predicted proteins | sample U2c1metaG_FD_145901 | JGI IMG/M metagenome (GOLD analysis project Ga0193716, IMG submission 145901) | Soil microbial communities from a riparian zone of the East river system, Colorado, United States - U2c1 | ecosystem: Environmental > Terrestrial > Soil > Riparian zone | place: USA: East River...
CCTCATGCCCGCAGCCCCACATGCTCCAGCATCGCCGCAATCACGCCATCGCCTTATCAGCCAATCGGATCTGAATTCCGAGGCACGTTCGCTCCCGTGACAATTCCGCAGCACCGCAACTGACCAGCACACGTCATCCTTATCTCGGCCAACTCGGAGGCCACAAAGCTATTTAAACCCCTCCCATTCCCCCCTTGTCCCTCAGGTCATTCGACACTCTCATCGAAGAAACCTACCAATTCTACTCGCTCTACTTCTTTTTCAACTGACGCTTTCTTCGTTTAACCATACCACCGTTTTCCATTCAGTAAGTTTATAGTTTCCCTCTATCCTCCGCAGCGATCTCTAACTGTTCATTCCTCACAGCGCGCACGCCTCCTACCGAGTTAGTAACACATACCGCTTCGTTATCCACACAGCATCTCGCATCCAACGCGACAGAAATGAAGGTATATACAATCATTATTGCACTACGCGGCGCTGACCCCGCTGCCGCAGCTCCTCCTTCAACGCGAAGCCGTTAAAGTGGAGGGCAACGCTTGGCCGAGTTATAAGTTGAAGTGGGATTTGCCTCCAGGGGTCACTCCCGAGAGACTTATCGAGCGCCACTCGGCGCCGAATCTTCTTCTCAGACTATCCGAGAATTTGCCTCGACAAATGTTCCGCCATCGAGGCGCATTCAATTATGGAAAGCTTATTCAAGAAGATAGCTTTACTGCGATGAAGCTCGCGCTAGGGCCGGGGAAGGGCAATTTAATGGAAACAGACGGCGCCATTACAAAGGACGGGGTGCCGGTGATATTGCATGAATTCAATCCGTGGCGCGTTGCGCTTCTACCCGATGCTCGCATACAACAGCAACACTCAAAGGATGTCATTCACGCACCCATGATCGTCCGCGAAATAGATGGAGGAAGTCATACCGAGCGCTATCTTATCACAAGAGACAAACTCCCCGGCGTAGAAGAATTCCTCAATACTATCCTTAAACTCAATCCATCAGCAACGATATTCTTCGATACTCGCGAAGACGAAACCGCTTTTTTTGTTGCTTGGTTTAGCAAACGACCGATGTACCACCAGAGTATCGTGCTGCTCTTTTACAGTTTTCGCTATCCTGATGGGAAATATTTGGCTGATGCCATCGAGGAGGAGGGGGCTCCGGCGAACTGGCGAAAGACTGTGGCGCTGTGCCCGGCCATGTTTCCCGACCAATTCTGCAAGTTGGCTATAGGGAAGCATTATGCCAAGCAAGGGGAAGACGCCCTTTATACAAGGGCCAAGTGGTGGCTTGATTCTATGCTCAAGCAGGGAATGCGCATCGTCGCGGTTTTGATTATGCTGTCGAGAGTTAAACGCAGCGATATTAAAGATCGGACCAATGAGCTAGTTGTCAACGCCTTCGAGGCCGAGTTCGCGGCGGAACGCCTCGCCAATTATGTCAAGAAAGATCGCCAAGTGCGAGCGCTCTACCCAAACCTCAAGCTCGCGTCTGCCACAAGAGCCTATGTCTTCTCCTCCATCATCGATAACGAACGAGTTTTCTTTGGTATCAACATGTTCACCGGCCAGCCTACCCGTTGGGAGGACGATGAACGCCAACTTATTCGCAAGGGATACGCGACGGCAGGCAATAGGCTTGCGGACTGGACAATCTCCGATGCGCCCGAGGACGATATGGCGGCCGACGCATGGGAAGACTACGGTAGTCCACGCCAGTTAGGCTTTGATGCGCCTCAATTCGACCTTCGCGTGCTGGATCCACGCGAGATTATGTAGTTGCCTATCTTGGCCGGCGGTTTTTTGCGAACATTTTCTCCTTGAATATTACCTGCACCTTCTTCACGATCCTATATTTGCTTAGGACGCTTCGCCCTACGTATGCTGTACCTCTTCCAAATCTTGCGATTATTTGTACCATCACCTCGCTTCTACGGACAGAGAATAGCTTTATATAGAAAACCCCCGAAAAACCCCGCATTTGTGTCGTTAGTCATTTCTCAATTTATATATACATTTTTGCGGATGAAACTTGCCCCTGAGTGAAGCGTGACTCCGGCTATCCTAAGTAAGCGAGAGTTAGGGTTAGGGTTAGTGCCCACCATATATCGAGATGTAATCTTCGCGAGTGGAGGGGTCACCGCGGCGAAGCCGGATGCGCCAAGCGGAACGCAGGCGCCTGAGCGCAGCGAAGTCCGCGGCCGCAGGCCGCGGCGGCCCCAAAGGGGCCGATGAGCGAAGCGAAGGCGCCGAAGTGCAGCGAGGCGCAGAAGGCGGCGCCGCGGTGACCCCGTAACAAAGCGAAGATTACATCTCGATATATCCTGCCACCACCAACACAGTCCACCACTGCCATCTCACCAACCGGCCGCCTTACCAACCGGCCTTACCAACCGGACCGGAGCCTCCTCCCGCGCGCTGTCGAGTGCGAAGACACGACAGCGACAACGACATGGTATTTTCGACGAAAATGGAGGCCCCAAGGCAGAGCGGCCTGACCCTCCCGCGTTGCGCAGCCGCACCTCGCCGACCGAGCATGTGTCGATCGCGAGAAAACCACATGTTCGGGATCGCGGCGCAGCCGTTCCCGAGCGAGGCCGGCGTGATCGATACCGAGCCGCGCAATGCCTGAAATATTATAACAAAAATGGCGGCTTTTGACCATCTGCGCGCGCAGCGACGATGCTATGGGGAGTCGCGCCTGGTGCGTCGTCGGAGAACCGGCGCGTGCGGGCGTTGATCATCCAACGCGGCAGTCTGGCAGTCTGGAGCCAGCCTCGCAAGGATATGACGCACCCGATGAGCGTGGCCGAGCTTACCGAAGAATTTACCGACGCGGTTCGCCAACGCGACCAGCCTGCGGTCCGGCTTCACAATTATCCGCATGGTCGCGGTTGCCGCGCTTGATCGCGCTGACGTCGCGCGACCGAGACATACTCGAGCGCGCAGGCCGGAACGGCATTGGCGACGGATTCACCGTACCGGCACATAGTCCCGGCGAGTCCGCGGGCTCCTGCTCGTTCGCGACTGCGCCAGGGCAGACGGCGGGCGCGGACCGGCTGTGTCTGGCGCAGCTGGTCGGCGGGCTGGCGTTCGAGGCAGCGCGCCGGCTGGTGGCGCTGCCTCGAACGCCAGCCAACAAGCCTACCCTCACCGACCGGCGGCGCGACTGCATTTACTGGGCGGCGCGGGGCAAGTCCGACTGGGAGATCCGAACATGCGTCGCCGCCTTTAGCCGACCAGGCCTGGACATTCGCGGCGGCCACTCGGGCCGGAGCGGGTACCGCGAAGCAGCCGCCACTCGTCGGTGATCAAGTGCCGGAGAGCGAAGCTTCTGCTCCGTCGCCCTTTTCGACGTTATCGCGCCGAACATGACGGCGTGATCACGCGTCTGATGCGTTCAGCCTCCCAAAAAAGGTGGCGCGAGGTCATGACGAGCCTCGCGCCACCAGGGGGGATGGATAGCCTACATGGCGCTAGTGCGCCTTGAACCTGTCAAAATCCTGACAGGCACGACGTCAGGTTCAGGTCAGTTTGAGTTGATAGCCGCCCATTTGGGCGGAGCGGTTTCTGTGGGCCGCATCGCTCCAAACCGGGATTTCGTGGAGCGAGGGTGTCGATGGGTCTCAAGCAGCTGTCACGAAGGAACGTACCTGAGCTTCCTTCCGGGTTCGAATCACTGGCATTCGATCCGTGTCTGATCTCGCCCGGGATCGTGCACATCGGCCTCGGCGGGTTCCACCGCGCGCACATGGCTCGCTACCTTCATGATCTCATGGGTAAGGATGAAGGGGCTTTGATCTGGGGCATTGTCGGCGCGGGCCTCCGCCCCAGCGACAAACCGTTGCTTGAAATTCTCGACGGACAGGACGGACTTTACAGCCTGGTCGAACGCGAGGGGGCACGGGAAAATCGCGCGCTCGTCGCGTCGCTGATCGGCACAATCGATGCCTCCGATTCCAGCATAGATCTGCTTGCCGCGATCGACAAACCCGAGACGCGTATCGTCAGTATGACGGTCACCGAGAATGGCTACCACCTCAATCGCGCGACCAAATCACTCGACCTCGACAGCCCGGCCATCCGCGGGGATCTCGAACAGCCAAATGCGCCGCGCACGTTGCCGGGCATTCTCGTAGAAGCCTTTCGTCGTCGCAAAGAAGCCGGCGCACCTGCATTTACGGCGCTATGCTGCGACAATATCCAGCATAACGGCAACGTCGTGAAGGCCGCCGTGATCGCGCTTGCGAACAAACGCGACTCCGCGCTCGCAGCCTGGATCGACGTCCATGCCAGCTTTCCGAACAGCATGGTCGACCGCATCACGCCCGTGCCGACCGTTTCGGAAGTTGAGGCATTCAAGCGGCAGACGAGCCTCGACGACGGCGCGTCGCTGACCGCCGAGCTTTTTCGGCAATGGGTCATCGAAGACCGGTTCGTTGCGGGTAGACCGGCGTGGGAAAAGGTCGGCGTGCACTTCGTCGAGGATGTGACGCCCTACGAATTCATGAAGCTTCGGCTCCTGAACGGCAGTCACCTCGCAATCGCAGCCGTCGGTCAAGTCCAGGGCTACGCGCTGATCGGTGAGACCATCGCCGATCCGCTCATCCGCCGCTACATGACGGCGCTGATGGATCGCGAGACTGGTCCGACGCTTCCAGAAGTGCCTGGGATCGATATCTCGCAGTATAAGCGCAAGTTGATCGACCGCTTCGCGAACCCCGCCATCCGTGACACGACGCAGCGCGTGAACACGGACGCCCCGATCAACATCCTCGTAGATCCGATCCGGGATCGGCTCGCGTCAGGGGAACCGATCGATCTGCTGGCGCTTGGCCTCGCCGCGTGGTTCCGCCGCTTGTCCGGCTTCGATGATGCAGGTCAACCGATCAAGCTCGTGCATCCACTCGCCGATACGCTGACGGCGCGTGCCAGGGAGGGAGGAACCGACCCCGCCGCGCTGCTTTCCATCGAGCCCCTATTCGGCGAACTCGGAAGCGACGACCGGCTCAAGAGCGTTGTCGGCGAATGGCTCGCGTCAATCTATCGGTTCGGAATGGCGGAAACACTCGCCAAAGCTGCCGCACGAGGGTTGTTCTAGTCGCGGATCCTCGAAGGAGCCCTTTAGATCAACCCCGATCGGCAAGAGTTCGGCTGACCATCGCCGGCTGACAGACGAGCGAGCTTGGTAAGGCGCTCGGCGAAAGAAGCGCAATGACGCGGTCAGCCCGCACTTGGGCTCATGCTCGCCCGAAGACGATACCCCGTATCGCACGGCGGTCCGCGGAGGCTGTCACTTCCGCGACTTTGCTGAAAACGCGATGAAGGCCGCAGGGTCGTTCGTGAAGATGGCGTCATCTCCACGGTCGAGATAAGCCTGCCAGGTCGCCGCCGCGTCGACTACGTCCGAGACCATCAGGATACCAGCCCGGCGCAGGCGACTGACCTCCGCAGCGTCCGCGTCCGGCAAGCGGAGCAGCATGCACGTTGCGTGATGCTCGTTCGCGAGTTCCAGATAGTCCTTCTTTCCGAGCCAAGGGTAAAGCAGGCACGTGCGGATCCGCGGATTGATCTCATGCATCGCGTCCAGAGTTCGCCAATCGGCAGACTGGAGGATGAAACGGTCCTCCAGGCCGTATTTATGTACCACCGCTTCGACCTTCTTCGTGAAGAGCACGGGATCGACGTCACCTTCGCCCGGCCCGGGCATCTTGGTCTCGCCGTAGAACATGACCGGTGCGCTTTTGTACCGGGCGAAGAACGCGTCCGGCGTCGGCATGTGCGTTCCCGGCACGGCCGCCTGGTACGGATAAAGCGCGCGATGCTTCGATCCGCAGTCGAACTGAAGCACCTGTGCGAGCGTAAGTTCGCGGATCGGTGCTGGCTTGATACCGGTGGCCGGTTGAACGCTGCAGAAGCTTGCGTTGACAGTCCCATCATGCGTGATGACGAGCTGATCGTCGGCTGTCATCTGCATGTCGAACTCGAGCAGGTCGACGCCGAGCCGGACGGCGTTGTCGAAGGCTGGAAATGTGTTCTCCGGCATCAGCGCAGCCCCGCCCCGGTGAGCGATGACTAACGGTGCAGATCGGGCCGAAACCAAGTGGGCGCCGCCAGCGGCGACGGCGACAAACGCGAACGCAAGGCGAATGCGGCGGGGGAAAACCCGAAGCCTGATCACTTCCTGACCGCGGCCAACAAGGGGTTGGCGTCGGTCGGCCGAGGCTTGAATGGGATCGTCTTCAAGAAGGCGATCAGGTCCCCCGGTTCGTTGGTCATGATGATGCTGACGCCCATATCGATCAGCCGTCGCCACTCCGCGTGGCGCTGCTCGATCGGTAGAACATCGACGTCATTCAGCGTCTCCACGAAGATCCGGGCGCCGGCCGGACGCTTTGCATCGCTGACTGACTGAATGAATGCATGCGACTGGCGGAAGTCCAAGAAGAAGGCCGCCGGGTGGACCGCGCCATATGCCTCAAGCGATCCTACCGGCTGCGTGAGGCACTGCTGCGGATATTGCGGCCCGCACTCGTTGATGGTCGGGATGATGCCGATCGCTCCTCGCAGCGGCGAAGCCAGGAGCTTGGGGTCATCCGCCGCCAACGTCACCCACGTCGTCACCTGGCCGACCATCCCCATCCGCTTGACCGCTTCAGCCACGCGAGCTTCGACCGGCACCTTGAGGTGCAGGTTGACGAGGAGCTTGCCCTTCGCTGCCGCCAGCCCCTCCTCCAGCGTCGGGACCTGTTCCTTCGTTAGCGCCGCTCCGGGACCGCCAAACCCGGCCCTCAAGTGGAGAGCCCGGATCTGCGCTGCGGTGAGATCCGCCACCAAACCTGACCCGTCCGTGGTGCGGTCGACGCGATCGTCGTGCATCAGGATAAGCGCGCCATCGCTGGTCTCGCGGACGTCAATTTCGACCATGTCTGCACCGACGACGGTGCAATGTTCGATCGCCGCAACCGAAACTTCGGGATCCTTGCCCCAGCATGCGCGGTGCGCGAGGACGATCACATGCGGTCGCGCCATGTCGCTTTCTGCGGGGCCCGGACGATGCGCAGCGGCACATGCCGGAACCGCGAAAACCTGACCGGCGAGGATCAGGCCAGCAAGAGCGGCATATCTAAAGTCACGCATTCGTCGTCTCCCAACGCGAGCCGGAACCGGTTTTCCGCCCGCTCGCAGTTATCAGGCACTCAAAGCGAAGGGCGCCGGACACGCCGGCGCCACCCGGTACTTCCTGCAAACGATGGCGGTCGGCGTTGCCGGCCGCCATCGCTTATCATCAGAAGTTCACACCGATCCGGACAAAGAAGTAGCGTCCGAGCGCATCATAGACCGCTGGGCCATCGGCGCCGAAGCTTCCCGCTCCCTGGTGCGGCGTAATGAAGTCATTATGCAGTTCGAGGGGAACGCCAACGTTGCTGACGTTCTTCACGCCGAGCGACAGACTATATTTTTCTGTCGGACGGAAAGTGAGCGTCAGGTCGTTGTACACGTAGGCCGGGATGTGCGGGTATTGGTACGTTTCCTCGGACGCCTGCGTCACGTTATAAATGGCGCGGCTGAGGAAGCGCGTGTTGACGCCTAAGGTGAACCGGCCAATCGAATATTCAGTCGCCAGGGTCGCCTTGAAGCGGGGGAAATCCCACTCGCCGGCATAATCGATGCCCGCCTTTCCTACCTGCGCGATAATCTCCTGATTAAGCAGATAGGTGCCGCTCAGATTGGCCTGGAACTGGCCCGCGCCCAAGCGAGTCCGATAGTTGATCGCGACATCGATGCCGCGGGCCTTCTGCGCGGCGAGGTTGGCGTACTGCGCCCGAACGCTCACGACATTGCCCACACCATCGCGCGTGATGAGCGAGCAATAAGCCTGCGTCGGACCGCCCGTGGAATCGACGCAGCTGTTCAGGATCGTCGTGTAGGGCAACGCTGTGATGACATTGTCGATTTTGATGTTCCAGTAATCGACGGTCATATCCAGACCGCGAAGGAACTGCGGCTGGAACACCGCGCCCAGTGTGTAGCTCGTTGAACGCTCAGGCGTCAGGTCGGAGTTGCCGCCGCTGAACACGACCGGCTGGTTGTTGTTGGGCGTGGGCAGCGGCAGCGTCACGCCCGGCATGACCGCCGCGCAGTTTGCCGCCCGGTTCACGTTCTGGTTGATGAAGTTCGCCTGGCACGGATCATTGATGTTGCCGAAGGTCGCCTTGGCTTGCGGCGAGAAGAGTTCGCCGAAGTTGGGGACGCGCACCGAGCGGGAATAGACACCGCGCAGCGTCAGCCCGCTGACCGGCTGCCAGGTGCCGCCGACCTTCCATGTGTTGGTGTTCGGATTGTCCGTATAGTGCGAGAAGCGGTAGGCACCTTCGATCTGAAGCAGCTTCGCGAACGGAAGATCCTTGAGCAGCGGGACCACCATTTCTCCGTAAAGCTCGGTCGTATCGCGCGAGGCATCGAGCGCGGGGTGAAGCGCGTAGTCGAGGCCGCCCGAATAGACGATGTCCGCAAGCTTCGCGGTGTCCGGATCGTCCCGCGTATGCAGCGTCTCGCGGCGCCACTCGACGCCTGCAGCGATGTTAACGTCGCCATACGGGAGGCTGAAGATGCTGCCGCTGACGCTGGCGCCAGTGTTGAACAGGGAGTTCTTGTTCCATTCGTAGCGGTTATGCTCGATGTAGTTGAGAACAACCTGGCTGAACGGAGCGGTCTGGAAGAAGTTGATCGGCACGCAGCCGTTCGCTCGGGCTACCGGGTCGGCGCAGACGATATTTCCGGTCGCATCGACGGTCGAGTTGCGGCCTGCCAGCCAGTCGTTCTTTCCGACCATGTTGGTGGTGGTGATGTGGTCGACCACCTGCCCATAGCGCGCGAACGCGTCCCACTTAAGCGCGCCGGTCAGTACGCCGCCGATGTCGGTGCTAGCCGTCAGCTGATTGCGCTTGTCGTACTCGTACGCCCTCGGGAGATTAAGGTAGGTGCGGCCGAGCGGGATCGCGGTGAGATTGTTGGCGACCATGAACTGACGGAGCGAATCCGGCAGGAAGGGATTGGTCAGCGTCGCGATTTCGCCGGTCGTCCCGCCCCACCAATTGGTCGCACGGCTGTCCGAACGGATGGCGGGCCACTCGGGCGTTGCGCGCGTGTAGGTATGCGCGAAGCTGCCAGTGGCGCTCCAGGTGATGGCCGGCGTCAGCTCGTACGTGACATTTGCATAGGCCGTCGCACGTGACGATTTCGCGCGCAGCACGTCGTTCTCGAACGCGCTCGAGTCGTTGGCAGGTCCACCTTGCTGCGTGCCCGTCGGACCCGCAATGATGACCTTGTAGGCGCTCTGCGGCACCGCCGTGACGACGTTGTTGATGAGCTGGTACCATTGCTGACAATTGGCGCCCAGCGGCAGACAGAACGTCGGAACAGAGGACCGGTGGATCTGCCGGGTGTCGGTATTGAGGAGGTTGTCCGGAATACCGTCGTTCGGCCCCTTGCTTGCGGGATTGGGGTAGTAGGAAACCCGGTTGGGAAAGCGATCCAGAATATCGATTGGCGTGGTGTCGGTGTAGTCGGCGCCGAACACGAAGTGACCGCGGCCGCCGTCGAACTTGAAGCCGGTAAGGAGCGAGGCCTGCGTTTGCCTGCCATCCCCCTGGTTCGAGATTCCGTTGGTCGCCGAGATATGCACGCCGGTCACGTTCTTCTTCATGACGATGTTGACCGCGCCGCTCACCGCGTCGGCGCCGTAAATCGCAGCGGCGCCCCCGGTCACGACCTCGATGCGGTCGATCGCTGCGCTCGGGATGGTATTGAGATCGACCGCAGACGTCCGTGCGCCGCTCGATACCCAGCGCTCTCCGTCGACCAGCACGAGCGAGCGGTTAGCCCCCAGGTTCCGCAGGTTGATATTGGAGACGCCCTGGTCATACTCCTGACCGCCCGAATTCATTTCGCCGACGCCCGGCCCAATGGCGGGATTGAGCAACAGCGCGTCATAGACGGTGTTGCGACCATATTTCTTGGCCTCATCGGTGCTGATGACCGCGATCGGCATCGCCGATTGCAGACCGGGCCGCGCGATGTGGGTGCCGGTGACGACGATTTCCGCCGCCGTGTCCGCATCCATCGTGGGCTGCGCCGCGCTGGCGGTGGTCGACCCCGTCGAGGGAGAAACCGCCTGAGCGGAGGCCCCTTCGGCCGCGAACATGGCGATTGCAGAGATGCCGGCGGTCAAAGCCGTCTTGCAGCGATTATTCATTGTTACCCCTCCCAGAGAAATCGTGCTTGTAGATCGAAGGTAAAGCCCGAGACCCGATGTCGTACTCAATCAATCAGGCTAAGCCAGCTGTACGCAAGCTTAGACAATTCCTGAAATGATTCTGACATCGCGCCAATGACCATCCCTATAACCCTCTTTGTTTCATACTTATGACGACGCACGATTCAGTTTATATTTCTGTGCGAATCACGTCGGCATAGAGGTTTTGCGTTTTATTACTTTTACAAACTTACAGCATCCTTACAATTCGTCTTATCTGCAGATTGTTGCTCTTGAGCGATGGCGCTCATGGCGCATTCGCGGATTCCAGCATGAAATTGGCGTCTGTGCCCGCGATCGCGCGCCCATCGGCATCGAAGCGGTGGACGCAGGTGTCGCTGGGCGTGAACGAGATCCGGCTGCCGGCTCGGATGGACGCGGCCGCGGCGCAACGGACCGTGATCGCCTTGCCGTCTTCGAGTTCGGCGTGGACGAAAGCCTCGCTGCCGAGGTTCTCGACGGTGAGCACCAGGGCCTGCCACTTTCCGAGCGGCGCGATGTCCAGATGTTCGGGGCGGATGCCGATCGTCGGCACGCCGTACGCCGCAGCATATCGGCCCGACAGGAAGTTCATCCGCGGAGAGCCGATGAAACCGGCGACGAAGTCGTTCACCGGGTTGCGGTATATCTCGAGCGGGGCCCCGACCTGCTCGACGCGCCCGTCGCGAAAGACGACGATCTGGTCCGCCATCGTCATCGCTTCCGCTTGATCGTGCGTCACATAGACGGCGGTGATGCCAAGATCCTGCTGCAGGCGCCGTATCTCGAAGCGCATCTGCGCGCGGAGCGCCGCATCGAGATTCGAGAGCGGTTCGTCAAAGAGGAACGCCTTGGGCTGCCGCACCAAGGCCCGGCCGATCGCGACCCGCTGCCGCTGTCCACCCGAGAGCGCCGCCGGCTTGCGGTCGAGGAGCCTCGACAGGTCGAGCATCGCGGCGACGCGGTCGACCCGCTCGGCTATCTCGGCCTTGGGCCGCCGGGCGACCATGAGCGCGAAACCGAGGTTCGATCGTACCGACATGTGCGGGTAGAGCGCGTAGGACTGGAAGACCATCGCCAGGCCCCGGTCCGCCGGCTGCGTGCGCGCCATGTCGATGCCGTCGATCAGCAGCAGGCCGTCGTCGATGTCTTCCAGCCCGGCGATCAGACGCAGCAACGTCGTCTTTCCACAACCGGACGGACCAACGAAGACGGTGAACTTCCCGTCGGGGATGACTAGGTCAACGTGGTCGGACGCGAGATGCGTGCCGAACCGCTTGGTGACGCCTTCGAGTATTATCGAACTCATTTGACCGCTCCGAAGGTGAGGCCCCGGACCAGCTGGCGCTGGCACAGCCAGCCAATGGCCAGCACGGGCGCGACCGACAGCATCGAAACTGCGGACAGCTGTGCCCAGAAGAGTCCCTGCGGGCTTGAGAATGCCGCGATGAACGCGGTCAGTGGGGCGGCGTCGGTGCTGGTCAGATTGAGGGTCCAGAAGGACTCGTTCCAGGCAAGGGTGAAGATTAGGAAGAAGGTCGACGCCAGGCCGGGCAGCGCCATCGGCGCAAGTACGAGCCCTAGCTCCTGCAGCAGCAAGGCCCCGTCCATCCGTGCCGCCTCGAGTATCTCGGCGGGCACCTCCTTGAAGTTGGAGAATAGCATCCAGACCGCGATCGGCAGGTTGCCCGCAGCGAGCAGGATCGCGACCCCGGACACGGTGTCCAGCAGGTTCCAGTCGCGATAGAACAGGTAGATGGGGATGAGGACGCCGACCGGCGGAAGCATCTTGGTGGACAGCATCCAGAGCAGCAGGCCACGGGTGCGGCGGGTCGGCGCGAACGCCATCGCCCAGGCCGCCGGCACCGCGACGAGCAGAGCGAGCGCCGAGGAGCCTCCCGCGATCAGCAGCGAGTTCCAGAGTGCAGCGAAATACTCGCCGCCGCCCAGCGCCGCGCGGTAATTGTCGAGCGTCCAGGAGAAATTCACGAACGAAGGCGGGTAGGCCGCCGCCTCCAGCTCCGTCTTGAAGCTGGTGAGCAGCGCCCAAAGTAGCGGGAAGGCGATCGCGATCGCCGCAAGCCAGGCGCCCGCGCCAGCACCGATGGTGGATAGGCGACCCCGATGCATCACGCGTCCAATGAGCGGCCGACCGCCCTGACGAGGAAAAACGCGAGGACGTTCGCGAACACGACCGCGACGATGCCGGCCGCGGACGCGGCGCCGACATCGTAGCGGACCATCGCCTGCGAATAGACGAGGAAGGCGAGGTTCGAGCTGCCACGACCGCCGCCAGTGGTCACGAAGATCTCGGCGAACAGACTCAGGAGAAAGATCGTCTCCATCATCACGACGATCGCGATAGGCCGCGCCAGGTGCGGGATCACGAGCTGACGGAAGATGACGAATGCCGACGCCCCGTCCAGTTGCGCGGCCTCGCGCTGCTCGCGATCGAACGACTGGAGCGAGGTCAGCAGAATCAGGCACGCGAACGGCAGCCATTGCCAGGACACGATCAGGCCGATCGAGGCGAGCGGCGCACGCGCGAACCAGTCGAAGGCGCGCAGCCCGAACAGGCTGCTCACCCAGGCGAAGAAGCCGGCGACGGGCTGCATGAGCAGGTTCTTCCACAGGAGCGCGCTGACCGGGGGCATCACGAAGAAGGGGGAGATCACCAGCAGCCGGAGAACGCCCCGGCCGAGAACCACCCGCTCGAGCAGGAGCGCCATGCCGAGCCCGCCGACGATACTGACCACCAGCACCATGCCGATCAGGAGAAGCGTGTTGACCAGCGTGGGCCCGAACGACGGGTCCGTCAGCAGATGCACGTAATTGGCGAGCCCGACGAACCGTCCGGTCCCTGGCACGAGCAGCCGATAGTCGATGAGCGAGAACCAGATTGTCGCGACGAGCGGGAGTATCGAAGATACCAGCAGCAGCGCGACCGCCGGGCTCACGAGCAGCCGGCCACGACCGCGCATGTAGGCCCGGCTCGATCCGATCGCAGGCGCGACGGCTGTCACTTGTAGTAGCCCGCCGCCGCCATCTGGCGCTTGGTCGCGGCCTGGGCCTCCGCCAGCGCGTCCTCCGCCGAGACCTGTCCCGCGACGGCGGCCGCGAATTGCTGTCCGACCTCGGTGCCGATGCCCTGGAATTCCGGAATGGCGACATATTGCACGCCGACATAGGGCACGTGCTTCACGGCCGGATCGTTGGGGTTTGCGGCGCTGATCGCCCGCAACGTGATCGCGGCGAAGGGTGCGGCGCGACGATAGTCCGGATTATCGTAGAGCGACTTGCGGGTGCCGGGCGGGACCGCCAGCCAGCCGTCGCGGCTGGCAACGAGCTTGGCATAGCCAGGGCCGGCCGCCCATTCGATGAATATCTTCGCGGCCGCAGCCTTCTTCGAACTGGCGGGGATCGCCAGACCCCAGGTCCACAGCCAGTTGGCCGCGCGACCCAACCCCTCGTCGGGCGCAGGCGCGAAGCCGGTCGATGCGGCGACCTTCGACGTCTTGGGATCGCTGAGGAACGGCAAGGCGACCGTGGAGTCGAACCAGATCGCGCACTTTCCCTGCGCGAACATGGCGAGATTCTCGTTGAACCCGTTCGCGACCGCGCCGGGGGGCCCCGACTGCCGAAGGGCCGTGACATAGGTCGCGATAGTCCGACGCCACTCGGGCGTGTCGAACTGCGGGCGCCACTTCTCGTCGAAGAAGCGGGCGCCGTAGGAGTTGGCCATCGTCATGATGGTGGCCATATTCTCACCCCATCCCGCCTTGCCGCGGAGGCAGAGGCCGTAGACGCCGTGGGACGGATCGTTGAGCTTCGCAGCCGCCTGTGTCAGGAACTCCCAAGTGGGCGTGGCGGGCATCGTCAGCCCGGCCTTGCTGAAGAGATCGGTGCGGTACATCGTCACGGTGCCTTCGCCGTTCAACGGCGCGGCAAACTGCACGCCCTGGTAGGTCACCGCCGCGCGGATCGGCGGCAGAAGATCGTCCTTGCGGTAAGACGGCGGAAGGTCGTCCAGCGATGCGAGCCACTTCTGCTTTGCCCACACCGGTATCTCGTAGGCACCGATCGTAACCACGTCATACTGGCCGCCGCGGATCGCGATGTCGGTCGTCACACGCTGCCGGAGCACGTTTTCCTCGAGCACAAGCCATTTGAGATGGATGCCGGGATGCGTCCGCTCGAACTCCTTCCCGAGCTCCTTGAGCCGCACCATGTCGCCATTGTTCACGGTCGCGACGGTCAAGATCGTCTGACCCGTCCGATGCGGCGAGCAGCCCGCCAGCATCAACGCTGGCAACAACATCCAAACGGACCGCATGAGCCTCCCGCATCCCCCATTATCGTTTTGGCGGGTTCGCCCCGCTGCTGGGCCAGGGGATGGTCGCCCAAACTTACGAAATCCTGACAGCCGAACTGTAAGGCTGAAGTAAGTTTACGAGCCTAGCTCGTACTGAATAAGAGCTGACGCACGTCGGCCGCGTCATAACATTAGCGAATACTCATACGCCAAATGGCAATGATAATTCGCCGGGAGCGGACATGTTTCTAATTTGCGGAGAGGTCCTGTTCGACGTGTTCGTCGAGGAGCAGCCCAATCGCATCGTGAACCCGCTCAAGCTCCGCGCCGTCGCTGGCGGATCCCCCCTGAACGTCGCGATCGGTCTCGCCCGTCTGGGCTGCCAAGTGGCGCTGGGAAGCGACGTCGCTGCCGACACGCTTGGAGCGCGGCTCGTCGAGAGGCTCGAACATGAAGGCATCGACCAGCGCTTTCTGAGACGTTCCGTCGAGCGCACGCCGCTCGCCCTCGTCTCTGTGGGTCCGGGCGGATCGCCGAGCTACAGCTTCTATGGATTAAGCTCCGGCACGTTCGCCGCCAATACTGCCGCGGAAGACCCGCTCTCCGACGTCCGGGCCCTTCATTTGGGTTCGATCGCGCTGGTCCTTTCCAAGTCCGAGGGGACGCTGTTTGACCTTGCCTGCAAGCTGGCGGACCGCGCAATCGTCAGCCTTGACCCGAACGTGAGGCTGTCGATCGAGCCGGATCGCGAGCGGTGGATCCGAGCAATCGAAAGGACGCGTCCGCTGGCCAGTATCGTGAAGGTCAGCGATGAGGATCTTACCGCGCTCTACGGCGAAGGCTTGGATTGCGATCAATTATGCCGTGATTGGCTTTCCGGCCGAACCAAGCTCGTCGTGCTGACCAAGGGTTCGAGGGGCGCCACGTTCTATTCAGCTCAGGTCGGTCGCCTCGACGTGCGGCCTGATCCGATCGAGGTGGTCGACACCGTGGGCGCCGGCGACAGCTTCATGGCCGTGCTGTTGGCGAAGCTCGTGTCGGGAGATGAAGATCGGCCGGTGGATGAATGGGACGCGGAATTTCTGGAAGAGGTCGGCAGATTCGCCGCTACGGCAGCCGCACTGACATGCTCCTCGGCAGGCCCGACCTTCCCTACGCGAGATCAAGTGGAACGGCCGCGGCAACGCAAGAAGCACTAGAAATCGGACGCCCGGAGGCTGAAGAGAACGGAAATGCGTATCCTCGTCGTGGAAGATACCCGAGAGCTTGGCGAAGGCATCGTCGAATGTCTCGCAGGCATGGGCCACGCCGTGGACTGGGCGCACGATGGCGAGCGCGGCGATGAACTTCTGCAGGCCGCTGACTATCAACTGGTGGTGCTGGACCTGATGCTGCCCGGCATGAGCGGCATGGCACTCCTCAAGCGGCTACGTGAGCGGCGGGTCGAGACCCCTGTCCTGATCCTCACGGCAAGATCGGCGATCGACGACCGGATCGACACGTTCGACCTCGGGGCCGACGACTACATGGTCAAGCCGTTCGATTTTCGCGAGCTGCAGGCGCGAGTGCGCGCCCTCCTCCGCCGCAATTCTGGCGACAAGACCAACGAGCTCAGATGCGGCGCACTCGTGTTTGACCGGACCACGCGGGTAGCGCGCGTCAACGGCAGGATCGTCAGCCTGACCCGCCGCGAGCTTTCCCTTCTCGAGGTGCTGATGGCACGCCCGACGATGGTGTTCTCGAAGGCCCAGCTTCTCGACCAGTTGTTCGGCTTCAACGCCGAGCCTTCCGAAAACAGCATGGAGGTCCTCATCTTCCGGCTTCGCAAGAAGCTGGTCGGAGCCGGCGTCGAGATCACGGTGCAGCGCGGCCTCGGCTACCAAATCGTAGAGACATGAGGCGGCTCGAAACGTTTGCGCGCCGGCTGCCCAAGTCCATCCGAGGACGGCTTCGACTGCTGCTCACGGCGGTTTTCGCCGTCGGTGGCATCGTTGCGATGGTGGCCGCCTGGATCTTTTCGACCGCCGCCGCAACTGACGCTTACGATCGTCTTCTGATCAGTGCGGCCGCCCAGATAAGCGAGGCCATCACCGTCGAACACGGCCGCTTTTCTGTCCTGCCGCCGGACTCCGCGTTCGAAACGCTAGCCCAATCGCAAGGCGACCGGTTCTTCTTCGTGGTCCGCGCCCCGGACGGCCGGCTGCTGACTGGACACCCCGGGTTGAACGCGCCGATTCCGGGAATCCCAGAAGTCGCGCCAAGCCTCGGCTTCATCCGCTTCGCCGGTGCCGAAATGCGCACCGTCGCGATTTACCGCTTGATCGCCTCGCCCACGGCGAAGGGCTGGTGCAGCGTCGTGGTCGCACAGTCCCTCGATGCGCGCCACCGGCTCGTGCTCCGGCTGATGCTCAAGATCGGCGCGATCATCCTGTTCGTCGGCGCCCTGGGATTCGCGGTCTCGCTGAGCGCCGTAAGTCTGGCACTCCGGCCTTTCGACCGGATCGGGCAGGCGATAGCCGCGCGTCGCGAACAGGATCTCCATCCGCTCGAAGTTGACAGCCCGCGCGAAACCCAGGTGCTGGTCGAGGCCATCAACTCGGCGCTCGCCCGGCTCAACGAGCGGATGACCAACCTCCAAACCTTCGCGGGACTTGCCGCGCACCAAATTCGGACGCCGCTGGCGGTAATCGGAGCGCAGACCGAATTGATCCTCACCGACAGGACGCAGGGCGCGCGCCTTGCAAGAGTCGAGCGCCTGCGCGCGCACCTTTCGAAGCTGAGCCGGCTCACCAACCAGCTTCTTGGCCAGGCCATGGTCAGCTACCGGACCGACCGCATCCCGCATCAGCTGGTAGAATTGGTGGAGCTGATGCGGCAGGTCCTGCGAGACGCAGTGCCGGAATCGCTCGATCGGGACATCGCGATCGACTTCGCGCCGAGCGAAGACACGGTATTCGTGTTCGGCGACAGCATTATCCTGCGCGAAGCCTTGCTCAACCTGATCAGCAACGCGGTCACACATGGTGCCCGTTCGCACCTTAGGGTCAGGATCGACGCCGATAGGGAGACGGTTGCCATATGCGTCGCCGACGATGGTCCCGGCATTCCGCCGGACCGATGGCAGGACGCGTGCCAACCATTCTCCATGCCGCGAGAAACTCGAGACGGCGCCGGACTTGGCCTCTCGATCGCTGCGCATGTGGCAAAGGCGCATGGAGGCTCAATCGCGGTCGGCCGAACTGGCAGTGACCTATTTCAGATCACCTTTTCCATTGCGCGCAAAGCGGCTGACGAGGAGTCGCAATGAAAAGGTGGATCGAGCTGACGGCGGCGTTGATCGTCGCACTCGCCATCGTGGTCGGGGCGGCTTTGTGGTTCCGCCCAAGCCGCGACGATGGCGAGTTTAATCCTCCGGACGGTGCCGTGGTCACCTACTTCGCGGCTCAGAAGGATGGCTCGTCGGTCCCGCTCATCGTGACCGGATCGATCGAAGCTGGATTCATGCGACCGTTCTTGCTCGCATTTCAGAAGCACTATCCGCTGCAGCCGATCGCCTACATTCAGGCGCGCAGCAGTGCCTTCCTCTCGCGTGCGCTCGAGAGTTGTCACCACGCCGACCTTTCGGCCGATCTCTATGTCACGTCCTCCACTGACCATCTCGTCAGGCTTGCAAATGAGGACTGCGCCGAAACGCTTCCCTCGTCCGTCGCGGCATCCGCTCCTGGACGTGCCGCGTGGCGCGACCAAGTCGTGGCACTCACCGTCGAGCCGGCGGCGTTTGTCTTCGCGCGTCGCAATCTCGGAACTTCGGGACCGTTGCCCTCGAACCATATGGCGTTGCTCGAATGGCTCCGCCGGCTCGACAAGACCAACGATCGGGTCGGCACCTACGACATCGAGACTTCGGCGGAGGGATACGACTTTAGCGCCTCGGATTCGCGACAGACCGCAATCTACGGGCGTCTCCTCGAAAGCCTGAGCCGGACCGACGTCCGCCTTTACTGCTGCTCGAACGTGATGGTCGATGCAGTTGACCGGGGGGAGATCCTCTTCGCCTACAACGTCCAGCTATCCTATGCCTATGCAGCGCAGCGGGCCGGAAGCCGCATCATTGTCATAGTACCCGACGACTACCAGGCGCTGCAGACGGTCTCCTTCATGGTGCCACGCGGTGCGCGCTCGCCAAGTTCGGCCGCACGCCTCGCAGCGTTCCTCGTGTCCGACGAAGCGCGCGATATCGCGCGCAAAGACCTCTCTCCACCCGGCGCGCCGCATGCCGCGGCGACCGCTTATGCGGATCAACTCCTCGCCCAGGCATCCGTGACGCCGGTGCTGCTTAGCCTGCAGGACAGATCGCGGCGGGAGCACATGATTTCCGAGTGGCGCGCGGCGCTCCGTCCGAAAAGCGGACGCGATCTGCACGGATCCGACGAACAATATCACCAACGATAAACTCGAAGAGGCACACCGAATGAAAAAGCTTTGGCTAGCCGGTCTGACGCTGGCACTCTCGCCTGTCGCAGTCTCAGCCGCCGCGCCGATCGAGCCCAAGCTAATCGTTGCAATCTCGGTCGATCAATTCTCCGCCGATCTCTTCGCGGAATATAGGCAGACTTACACCGGAGGAATGAAGCGCCTCGCGAACGCGATCGTCTTCCCTTCCGGCTTCCAGAGCCACGCCGCGACCGAGACGTGCCCTGGCCATTCCACGATCCTGACGGGTTCGCACCCCGCGCGAACGGGCATTATCTCGAACGAATGGATCGATCACAGCGTGACGCGCGGCAAGGACGGGAGCCACGCGGTATACTGCGCCGAGGACGAGACGAAGCCCGGCACCACTTCTTCAACGTCGGACTATTGGGTCTCGGCCATGCATCTACGTGTGCCGACACTGGGTGACCGCCTAAAGATGAAGGATCCCCGATCGCGGATAGTTTCCGTTGCGGGCAAGGATCGCGCAGCAGTGATGATGGGTGGCCACATGACGGACGCCATCTGGTATTTCGATCAGAAGAAGAGCGCGAGTTACGTCACGCTTCCGGATCGAGATCCGACGCCGCCTGCGGTAGTGCGCGAGGTGAACGCGCGGGTAGCTGCAATACTCGCGCATCCGCAGACACTCGCACTGCCGCCATCTTGCGCTACCAAGTCGGTACCCGTGCGGATCGGGACGGAAGGCGCCACCACTATCGGCGTTCTGGCCAATCCAAAAACAAACTTCCGGATCAATCCCGAGTTCGATCGCGCCACTGCGGACATCGCGATCGGCCTCCTTCAATCGATGCAGCTGGGGCGAGGACCGGCAACAGACGTTCTCGCGATCGGCCTATCCGCGAATGACGCCGTGGGACACGCATTCGGGACCGAAGGCGCCGAGATGTGCACGCAGCAGGTCACCTTGGACCAAACAGTGGGGCGGATCCTGACCGCTCTCGAAGCGGCCCATGTCCCCTACCTCGTAGTGCTTACCGCCGATCACGGCGGATACGACGCGCCCGAACGTCATCAGGAGCGCGGAATCCCGGAGGCCGGACGACTGGATTCCAAGTTTGACCTTGCTGTGATTGGCAAGGAACTGGCGGCTGAATTCAAGCTAGGAATCGACGGAACCCGCCTGCTCGAAGGCGCGCCGCAAGGCGATGTCTACCTCTCGACTGCGGTTCCGCCAGTGCTTCGCTCGCAAGTGCTCGCCGCAGCGAAGGCGAAGATGCTCGCGTTCCCCCAAGTCCAAACAGTTATCACCGCAGACGAGATCGCCAACACCAATTCACCGTCGTCGCCCGTCGACGATTGGACGCTCTTCGAGAAGGCAAAGGCCTCGTTCGATCGTACGCGCTCCGGCGACCTGCTGGTGTTCCTGCGTCCGCGCGTCATTCCGCCAGGGCATGTTGCGACCCACGGCTCGCCTTGGAACTACGACCGCCGGGTGCCGATCCTGTTCATGTATCCCGGCATGATTCCGCACGAGCAGCCGCTTTCGGTCGAGACCATCGACATCCTCCCAACCGTTGCGGCGCTCATCGACTTGAAGATACCGGATGGCGAGATCGACGGGCGGTGCCTTGACTTGGATCCGGGCGCTAGCAGCACGTGCAAGTAAGGAGGCAAGTGGCCGAGACGGACCATGCCAACGTCTTGGATGCCAGACATGAGCGCTGCTCCCACTTTCCTGGGCTGGCGATTGGCATGCCTAACGTTCCCGCGAAAGGACTCGTCGAATGCCATTTCTAGCCGGTGCTCCGCCAACGACGGAGCACCGGCTAGATTGCCGCCAGCTTAGCTGGTCCCACGTCGATCTACGAAATCAGCCTCTAGAGTTTCGGGCCGCGAGCCGGGCTTAAGGCGTGCCTCAGCAAGGTTTGGCGAGGCGAGAGGCTGCGCGGTGACCGCTTCCAGGAAGGAGGCGACCTTGCCAGGATCGTCCTCGATCAGCAGCATTTTCGTGAAATCGTCGTTGTGCCCGCGGTCCCGGGCTAACTTCGACACGAAGTGCCACGCCTCCGCGCGGGACATGCTCGATGGAGCGCTCACCGTGGAGCAGCGTTTGCGGAGCGAGCACAAGATCCGGGTTCAGCCTGAAATCGGCTCGCTTGCGGGCTGGCTGCGGGTCTCAGCGACGTCGCCTTGCGAAGGCCGGCGTGCGCTACGCTCTTTCGCCGCGCTCCGCGACGCGGGTTAACGTTCGGTGCCGCGCTTTCGACCGCGCACGTTCAGCCCGCCGAATTCGAACATCTGGAATTATCCCGCATTTTAGATGCGAGAAAATTCCTTGACGAATTTTCAGCTCTGTGTGATTTTCACGCATCTGAAATACGGGATAATTCCGATGGCCCTTTTTCTGGTCGGTGAAAATATCGACGCGAAATCCGCACATCTGCGCGCGCGGGATGGTGCGCTCACGGCTCTGGTGCGTGGCCTCTATGTCGATGCGCAAGATGATATCGATGCGATGTTGCGCGCGCACGCAGTGCGCATCGCGCACTATCTTTATCCCGCCGCCTACCTCTGCGCAGCAAGCGCGATCCGCCTTGGCCCGAGCGATGACGGACGCCTGTTTCTGGCGGGACGCCGCAACCAGCGCACGCGCCTGCGGGGGCTAGAAATCGTCCAGACCCAGGCACCGCCGCGCCCGTCGCTCGACAAGGCGATCGTCGGCGATCCGCTCGGCGAGTTCGCGATCTCCATCTCCTCGCCGGAGCAGCGCATGCTTGAGGCCTTCCGCCTGCGCAGCGAGCAGGCAAGTGCCCTTACCGAGGATATGCGGCGCGAGACCGCCGACCGGCTCGTCGCCCAATATGGCGCGCCAGAAGCGGTCGCCGGCGCCTTGTGGCGGCTCGCACGCGCCAATGACTGGTTCCGCGAAGGCGAGGGCGCCGAACGCTATCTGCGCGTGGGGGCCGCCCGTCCCGCGATGCCGGTCATCAACCATGCCGCTTTCTCGCTCGCCATCGCCTGGCATGGCGACATCCTCGGCAAGCTTGCCAATGACGGCCACGAATGGCGGTGGACACCACACAGCCTGGGCGACCCACCGCTGATCCGCGAGACCCTGCCCGGTACGCTTCCGCCCTTCATCGAAGCGCTGCTGCCCGAAGGCTGGCTGGCGCAGGTCCTCGCCGAGCCCGACCAGCGCACGGCGCTGCGCGAGGGCAAGCGCTATATGTCGAATATCACGATCAGCGACGATGTCGCCGAAATCGCCGCCCTGCCGGCGGACGTCCTAGACGGCCGCCTCTTCGATTTCGAGCGGGATGGCCTATTCCTTGGCACATATGCTGGGCCGCCCGGCCGCGAATTCAATCAATCCTTCGAGCATGCGCTCGCGCGAATCTTCAAGACCGGCACGACACCGCGTCTGTCGGGAATACAGATCAAGGCGCCGATGCTCCTCGACAAGGACGGCCTGCTTCGCGCCGCGACCGACCTGCCCTTCACCCACATCCTCAAGCCCGCCGGCACCTCGGGCTTCGAACAGATGCCGGTGGTGGAATGGCTTTGCCTCGCGCTTGGCCGCAGCGCGGGCTTCACGGTCCCCGAGACCGCGCTGGTCGAGATGCCCGAGGGTTTGCCGCCCGCGTTGCTCGTCGAGCGCTTCGACATCCGCGCCGACCAGGGCGATCGCCGCCGGATAGCGCTCGAGGATTTCTGCTCGATCCTCGGCGTGCCCGCCGAGGACAAATATAAGGGCACGATCGAGCGCATGGCGCGCGCGCTTCGCCCGCTCTCGACCAATCCGGTCGAGGATATCGCCACCCTCTATGCGCGCGCGGTCTTCGCCTGGATGATCGCCGATGGCGACATGCATCTGAAGAACCTCGCGATGCTCAGGATCGCCGAGCCGGGCAGCGCCCGGTTCGACAGCGTGCGCATGGCGCCCCTCTATGACGCGCTCACCACGCGGGTCTTCCCCGGCCTCGCGCACGACCATATGGCGCTCAAGCTGTCCGGCAAGGACGATCGCCTCGACTGGGGCGCCTTCCAGACGCTGGCGCGCACGATCGACCTGCCGCTCGGCAAGGCGCGCGATATCGTGACCACCCTGATTATCGCGCTGACCGAGGCGGTCGGACACCTCAAGCTTCCCGCCCTCATCCGCGATAACGCGGCAGCGCTTACCACCGCAGAGCAAGTGATCGAGATCGTACGCGCGCGCGCAGATGGGCTCGAGGCGGACCTGCGCGCGGGCTGACTCTTTCAGAGACTCGGCCTGACAACCCTCCGGTGGTCAAGCGGCGATTGACACGCAATCCCGACGACGCTCCGGCAGCGCTTCTGCAGGTCCGATCGCTCAGTTCAGGCGGAAAGCTGGCGGAGCGTCGCGCAGGTCCGCCAGGTCGAGTTCCAGCAAATCACCACTGCTTATCAGTTGGACGCCGACGGTGAAGGCGCCAACCGCCGACATCTTGACCTCGATGACGCCGCCAAGGTCGAAGGTCAGCGTCCGGATGATGGGCTCTGGAAAGGTGGGATGGAGATAGAGCCTGGCATCGGTATCGGCCAGGGCCTTCCGGCCCTCAGCATTGCGACCGCAGATAACCAGCGACGCAAGAAACACGCCCTTGGGACTCGATGCCTCGCGCACCGTCGCAGCAATCTCGGCGTGATCGGTGACCGACTTGCCACCGAACTGACCCTTCCACGGGTCGTTCTGGATCGAGCCTGGCTGAATCAAAGGCATATCGGTCAGCCCTGGGCTGTTCCTGAGCGCTTTGCTCTCAGCGATCGCCGCCACGGCGGCGGCGGCCTTTGGATCAGTCGTCGCCTTAGAGCCTTCCTGTGTCAGATTGTTTGCACGCGCATCTGCAAGCTCGGCGGAGTCGATTGCATCGAGGCGGGTTTCCTGACGCATATCACGGCGCGCCGCGCCAGTTCGGCAGGCAGATAGCGTCTCGTCCAAAGGTAGGAGGCCGCGAACCCGAGCAGCGCGTATCCGCCGAGCAGGAGGCCCCCGGCACTTCCGCTTCGCTGGTGGCACGGATAGCCTGCGCCTGTGCGCGTTGGAGCGTCTCGACGGCAACCTCACGGCGCTTTTGAAAAGCATCGTTCGACTCGCTCTTGGCTCGACTGATCGTCGCCACGGCGGACGCCGCCGTCGCCGCCTGGTTCGATGCAGCCGCGAGATCCGCTGCGGTCGACCCCTGCATGGCGAGCCCGATCGAAGTTGCGGCGTGATCGAACCGCGCAGTCCAGCTGTCGAAGTTTGCCAACGAGAGCGCGATGATAGCGCCGGTCAACCAGGTCGCGATCCGTTCGAGCGAGCTGCTGTCGCGGTACCAGTCGCCGGAATTTGAGAGTGACGGCGGCGGCGAACCGTCCGCATTCGACGCCGACGGCGGCGTCACCACAATCGGGGCGCTTTCCGGCAGCCCGAAGATCAGCCCGATCAGCCCTCCGCTGCCAAGTGCGGGAGCTTGTGATTCAACCTCATTGGAGGTGGATAATGGGCGAATGTCGATCTGATGATTTGCGATTTCGGGTAGTCGAAGCGGTAGCGGATGGCAGTTCGCGGCACGCGGCAGCGGAACGTTATTCGGTGAGAGTTGACAGCTTCTTGTGATATGTCGAGCCCGACCACCTGGTTAGCGCGCTCCGCGATCCGACGTGCCAGCAATCCCAAACCTGCACCAATGTCGAGCACGTGGTCGAACCGCCGGTTCGATGGCAACAACGCTGCCAAGACATCATATTTATGCCGCTGATATAAATAGCGTTTATCTCCCGACGCCCAAGGATCGCCGGCGGCATAAGCCTCATCGAATGCGGTCTGTTCGTCTACCGCGGCGCGGGTGCTCGCAATGGTTGCGTCCGTGCGCGCGCTTTGCAGGAACAGGCCGATATCGCGTGGCGACATGAAGAAGGCGGCCTGAATGCACTGCCTTACAGTTGCAATGCCCCGTCGCACTCGGCCTCCGGTCAACGTCCAGGGCGATTCAACCAACTTCAGGGTTCCTTGGAGAGGGCGATGGTTTCGATAGGCTGTCGAAAAATCTCGCGGCCATCCGTGCCGCATGAGCCCGAGGCGCTTGGAACTCCGAGTCTAGCGGACACCGGCCGTGCTGTGGTCAGGGGTCGAGCGTGCGACGCGCGATCCCATGACCGCGGCGTTTGTGAAGGTCAGCGCCGGACGGATCACGGGTGAGGCGGGGGCGCCAGCGCCGCCTAGGACAACTGGCCTCGTTCAGCCGTTGCCAGCCACAGGGCGTGCTGCGCCTGCGAGTCGGCACCCGGCATCACCGGCGTTAGTGCTTTTCCCTCCCGGGAATAAAAGCCGCCCGTCACGCTGGCGAAAGCCGGCTCGGTGGCCAGGCGGACAATGATGCTCGCGCCGCGTTCGGGGTCGCCGATCTTCAGCCACTTCAGCACCTGTTCGAGCAGTGCGGCAAACCACAACTCGCGCCCGAGCCCGGTGACGTTGAATCCCGGGCAGAGGCAATTGACCGCCACGCTGGTCCCCTCGAGCTGGCGGGCCAGTTCCTGGGAGAACATGATATCCAGCATCTTGGTCTGGCCATAGGTGGCCGCGGTCTTTGGATCGGCGCTGGTCAGCGCGACGAGCGGATCAAATCCGGCAGCGCCCTTCGAGGCCTGTGACGCGACCGTGACGATGCGCGACGGCGCCGACCGGACCATCGTTTCGCGCAGGATGTTGGTAAACAGCCACGGCGCGAGATAGTTGACGGTGACCATCTCGGAATAACCATCCGCGGTGATGCGCGGCGAGAAGGCGTGGAGGCCGGCATTATTGATCAGCACGTCGATGTGTGGATGGTTCGCGACGATCTGGTGGCCAAGCGCCGCGACCGAGGCGAGGTCGGTGAAATCGCCAAAATAGACGTGGAGCAGCGTGCCCGGCGCCGCGGCCTCGATCATCGCGCGCATCGCCTCCGCCCGCGCGGGGCTGCGAGCCGTGAGGATGAGATGCGCGCCCTGCCGGGCGAGCGCGATCGCCGCGCATTGGCCGATGCCGCTGGTGGCACCGGTGATGACGATGGTAGGAACGGTCTGAGTCAAGACAGCCTCGCAAGATATGGATTTAAGTCCATTATATAGATGATGGACTTTCGTCAATCAATATGGCAGCGGCCAAGAATCCGCGATGGGATGGCAGGAATTGTGAGCGCAGAGAAAGCTAAGCAGCAAGGCGGCCTTCACGAGCAACGCGTGCGTGCGCTGGGCGTTGCCCTGAACGCGCTGGCAAGCCAGGCGCGCGCCATGACGGCACATGCGGCCGCGTCGTTCCACGCCGAGCTGCCGCCCGCGGCGTTTCATATTGCGCTCTGGTTGAGCGCCTTTGGCCCGGCCACGCCGAGCGCGGTAGCGCAGGCTGTCGGGATGGATCGCAGTGCAACGAGCCGGTTGACCCGCGACCTCGCGCGCGTCGGGTTGATCGAGACGCAGAGCGAGTCGGCGGACCGGCGCAGCGTCACCCTTTTCCTCACCCCCGAGGGCCGTCGCCGGGTGGACGAAGCGATGCAGGGCAAGGGGGCCGTGTTCCAAGAGCGGGTCGCATCCTGGAGCGAGGACGATCTGCTTTTGTGCACCGCGTTGCTGCAGCGTCTGGTCGAGCCTGCATAAGCGAAAGCTGGCCGGGCGGGACGGCCATAGTCGATGGCGATGCGCGTCATCAGACCGAACGCCTCGGAGAATGGTTCGGGGCTCCTCTCCGGTAGAGACGGGCTCAACGAAGCGCATGCCCTCAAGCCCGTAGTTGGCGAGCACTGGCGCGAGATCCACGAACCGGCCGAGGATTACCGCAGCCGGTTGAACGATCTTATTGGGTCGCAAGCCACCATTGCCATCAGGCATGGCGCCACCCGTCGAATGGCTCGCGAGACGCTCGCTGCTTCAGCTAGTCGGAGCGCGCGTAACAACCCAAACCCCATGAGTTCGCACCACGGGTTTTCCGTACATTTTCCGTACGTGCACTTGCCAGTGTAGCTAAGTCATTGAAAGAAATGGCGCACCCGAAGGGATTCGAACCCCTGGCCTCTGCCTTCGGAG
>Ga0193716_1000386_pt1 | contig 27094 bp, 20 predicted proteins | sample U2c1metaG_FD_145901 | JGI IMG/M metagenome (GOLD analysis project Ga0193716, IMG submission 145901) | Soil microbial communities from a riparian zone of the East river system, Colorado, United States - U2c1 | ecosystem: Environmental > Terrestrial > Soil > Riparian zone | place: USA: East River...
TGAGACTGTCTTTGGAGAAGCTGCTGGCCACGATGACGACATCGGCCAAGGCCAGCTCAGCATCTTTGCGGGCGAGCTTTTCTTCGCTGTCCTGGAGCGCGCCGAGAGTCGGTTTCCATTCCGGATGCAGTTCCGCCTCCTCCTGCTGGTATCTCCGCACTTCGCGCCAGTACACGATCGGATGTTCGTAGATACATTTGAGACCTCGATCCCTGGCAGCGCGAAACGATTCGAGCGCACCGTTATCGTAGGCATAAACCGCTTTGATCCCGCTGCTATTACGCAAACGCCCGGCGACGTGCCGATCCATCGAAAAGTAAACGGCATCGATGCTGAAAATCCCGGTCTCCCCTCGCGTCAGCGAACCCAGGCCCAGCTGCTGGGACAAAAGTCGTGCGGCCTCGCGCCAAGGAAACGTCTTGATGAAAGGCTTCACCTGATCGGGAAAAGAACGACGGCGAAGTTCGGTGCGCAAACGCGCCGGCAAGTTTCGATCGACGAAACTGCCCTCTTTCCAATTCAGGCACGTCCAGAATTCCGCCAGCAGCTCGCTTTCAGCGAGTGCCAGCGCTGCCTGGCGCACGTTCTGGTTGGCGGTCGGATGGGAAAGCAGGATCACGGCGTGACGGTTTCGAATAACTCACGATAGCGTTGGGCAACGAGATGCGGTTGGAACTGGGTAAGATGTTTCGGTCCGGCTGCGATCAACCGTTCGCGCTCCTCAGGTCGCATCAACAATCGCTCCAGGGCCTTCTCCAGCGCGCCAATATCGCCGTTGGGAAAAGTGATTCCGCATGGACCGATGGCTTCGGGCAACCCGCCGCCGTTGGAACCGATCACGGCACAGCCGCTGGCGATGCCTTCCAGAGCGACCACGCCAAACGGCTCATCATACTTGGAGGGGACAATCAGGATTTGATGTTGATTCAAAGTGGACGCGAGTTCGGAACCGCTTTGGGCTCCGCGGAATTGCACCTGATCCTCGAGCCCGAGTCTTTTCGTCAGCTCTTGCATATTGGCCTGCTCAGGTCCGGAACCTACGACGGTAAGTTGCGGACGAAGTTGCCGTTGTCGCAATCGCCCCATCGATTCGAGAAGAATATCGAGACCTTTTTCGGAAACGAGCCGGCCGAGGAAGAGCAACTCATGGGTGCGCGCGGCGGACGGCACCTGTGTCTGGAATGTGTCCGCATCATCCGGATTGCGGTTTAAAGAACGAGGCAACATATCCGCTGATCGCGACGCCGGTGACGCGGTTGGCCAGCGCATGTTTGATTCTGAGAGCGAAGTCCAATCCCACCGGCCGCCGACAATATGAACCTTGATGGGTCACGACGAGCGGCTTCCGGAGAGACAACGCCGGCCACACGGTGCGAAGGCTCAGATTGTTATGCCAGAAAACATCACACCATTTTGTGAGGCGACGGAGCCGGTTCGCCGAAGGCGCGCGCACAATTGGGATCGCGGATTGCGTTAGATCGGGTCCGTCGGCGGTTTGTGTAATCACGACTACCGAGTCACCCATTTTGACAAACTCTTCGGCGAGCAGAGCGCTGACCGTTTCGATCCCGCCCAAGCTCGGCGCGAAAGCATGCGATGAAACCAAAATGTTCATCTCATTCGACAGAGTCCGGCTTTCCCCAGCGACCGGCAAAGTAATCGCGCACGGCGCGAAATCGCGCCCGCGCCGAAAATGCGAAATCTCCACCCGGCGATTGAAGTTTGAGCCGCGCCGTGTTGAGAAAAATCATGGCAGCGCGCAGCAAGGCGCTCCACCAGCCGGCGTAATCGCGCACGAGCAGAAGAGAATTGCGCGCGAAAAGATAACTGCGAAGCGGACTCTCGGTCGACGTGCCCGGATTGGTCACGATCGCGCCCCAGACCATCACGACTTTCCATTCGTTGCGCCGCGCCCGCAGCCCCAGCTCGTGTTCGTCGCCGTATGCGAAATAGCGTTCGTCGAAAAGACCGATCTGCTGAAGGCATTCACGGCGGCAAAGCATCAAAGTGCCATGCGCCGCATCCACGGGCTGCGCGACACCGGGCGGAAGCACAGGCACGCGCTCCGGGACAACCCCGCGCCAAGGAGAAAAACGCGCGACCAGCGGATCGTGATATTGCGGGCAGGCGATGCCGATCCGCGCGTCGGCCTCCGCCGCTTCAATCAGCAATCGCAAACAGTCCGCGGCGGGCACGGCATCATGCGCACTGATGATGCAATATCGGTTTGTGCGCCGCTCCAGCCAGCTTTTCAGCGCGATATTCAAAGCGCCGCCCCACCCTCGATTCCTGTCCAGCCGGATCAATTGAATTTCGGAGCCGAGGCGGGTCTCCAAAATTTCCCTCGCTTCCGGTTTCGAAGCGTTATCAATCACGGTGATATCCAATGGCACGTCTTGGGCGCGGAGCTCTTCGATGGTGGCGAGGCATTCTGCCGACTGATTCCAGTGCACCACAAACAAACTGACCGGCGCAATTTCCCCCCGGTCAGCGTTTCCTGGCATAACAAACGACTTCGTCGCCCAGACCTGGCCAACAGGAAAACAGCGCGGCCAGAACGGTCGTCATTAACCGGGACCCGATTGAGTTGCTTATCGTGCCGAGCTTTTGCTTCCGGGCAATGTTCGAACTCTCCTGAAAGAGCCAGTGAAACAATCGCATCGAGGTCCATGTGCTTGCCTCGAGGCCGAGCGATTTGCACATGCGCCGGTACGCGCGCGCGCTGGGAATGAAAAGATGGCGTGGCGGATCGAGCGCGTACGTCTTGTTGCCGAAGAGGCGGCGTAAGATTGCTCCCGGATTCGGCGAGACACTAACCAGGATGCCGTCCGGTTTTAGAAAAGGCGCCAGCTTTTCGAAAATCCTGGCCGGATTGGAAAAATGCTCGGCCACATGGGACATCGTGATGGCGTCGAAACTTCCTGGCGCAAAATCGGCCTCTTCAATCTTGCCGAGCCTGACTCGCAAGCCCCGGTCGATCGCAATTTTCCCCGCAATCGGATCGAGTTCGATTCCTTCCACCTGCCAGCCGAGCTGCTGCATCCAAAGAAGGAAGTCCGTTCATTTTCACGCTGCTCGAGAAAGCGAACGGAGTGTCCTGCTTTGCCCAGGAACAAGAAGCCCAGCAACCTCCCCAGCATAACCCCGAGTTTGTTGTCCGCTTTTTCTTCAAGCGAACGGTAATCATAAAATCGCCCCAGGATCGCTAACTTCGCGGAGCCGTTAAACCCCGAGGGAAAATCTGTCGTGGCGGCGCCAGGCGTTCGAGTAAAGCCGTAATTCTCCGGGTAAAGAAGCGGAATATCCGCTTCGACGGGACACGGATTCAACCAAAGCGAATGGCAAACCGGACACTCCAGAAAATTCCACATGCCCGGAATTCCGGTGAGATGGTCGGAGCAATCCTGCAATCGGAGTTCGCCGTCGACGCCGCAGACCGCACAGGTCAGGACTGGTTCGGTTTTGATCGGAGCGGGAATCATGACTCGTGACTTAACTCCAGAGCGCGGGCGATGCCACGCGCCAAATGATGTGAGGAAGCATGACGTTGATACCAATCGTAAAACCGGACCGCGATTTTCGCGCGAGCGTCATCATCTGGCAGCTCTGAAAACGACGGCTCGATGAAAAAGGGACCCGGCAACGGGTCTTCCTCAAGAGAAATCGCAGAATACCGATGTGGCAAAACCGGGACGGCGCCATGCGCGCAGGCCGCGGCGAAGGCGCCGGACTTAAGCAGAACATCTCCTGGCACGCCCGGTTGGTGGAAGTAATCCAGCCAGACGAAAGACGACGTGGAAAGAATCTCCGACGCATCGACGGGAGTAAGGCGCGGCCGGTAATCCGTGTCGATTCCAGGAAGGCGAAGAAGCCCGCGAACGGCGGAGCTGTCACTGCCACCCAGAACGGATAGTTGCCTCGGCGAAATTTCCTCCGGGATCCGTTCCCTGATTTCGCGAAACGATTTCAGCGACCTTTCGATCAGGGCCGTGCCACCGCAGATAGCCCAGCGATGAGGATCGCGCTGCCCGAATTGGTCTGGCGAAAGGTCGGGCTCACCGAAGTTCGACGGCACTGGATAGACAAAAGTTTCTGTGCCGGAGGCCAGGCTACCGAGCTGTCCACGCATCGATTCGCTGCTCACCAGACAGGCGCTGGAGAGTTTCGCGATCGTTCTCGCGATTCGCTTCTGTAACGGCTGGAGCCAGAACGCACTCTTCCAGGGAGGAGCCGAAGCATAGAGCTCGTGGAAAATGGTGAGGAAGCGGCCGCGGCAATTGTGCCGGAGCTCGCGCACCATCGGGACAAGCGCAAACGGAATGCCGCGCGCCTGATAGCCATAGTTCACGTAGTGGAGAATGACGTGCTCATGGCCGCGCGCCAGCTCCGAGCAACGGGCGGAATTCAATCCGAAGATGACAGGGTAATCGTCGCTGGAAGTCACCCGGTTTTTTTCGGCTACAAGAAACGTCGTGCCGATTCCGTGACTGGCGGAAAGGGTCCGGGCAAGATTGAGCGCGTAGTCGCCCACGCCATCGAATGTCCCCGGCGGACGCGGCACGATCTGCAGGACTGTGTCACGCGCCGGCATTCTCTAAATGCTTTCGGTACTCAGTGATCGTGGAGCGCGCGATATCCGGCCAGGAAAACTGGCGCGCAATCTCAACGCTTCGCCGGCTCAAATCGCGATAGACCGTCAGATCGCTCGTAATAATTTTGCAGATAGCTTCACTGAATCGGCTGACGTCGCCAGCGGGGACAAGTGACTCAGGAAAACCCTTTCCCAGGATGTCGCGTGGTCCGGGCGCATCGTAGGCGATTGTTGGTAACCCTGCCGCGAGCTGCTCCACGACCGCCAGGCCAAAGCCTTCGACGTAACTCGGAAAGGCGCCCACGGTGCACTCAGACAACAGCTGCGGCAGATCGTCGGGATCAAAGTGCGGAACGATTTCGACGTAGTCGCACGGGGCCATTTCCAGGTCGCTCCAGAATGTGTCGTTCGCGATCATCGTACCCAAAAAGAGAAAGCAGGCCTCGGGTACCCGGACGCGAACCTCGCGGATTATCTGGCCCCAATCTTTCGCGCCCTTCCGCGCATTCCACATTCCGATGAAGACGATTTTCTTTTTGCTCCAGCGCATTTCCGCGGAAGCCGCCGTCTCGAATAACGTCTGCCGGCACTCGGGACGAAGCCCATAAGGTTGAACCATGACAGGCTTGGCTGGGCGCATTTCGTCGCGGACTGCACGTACTTCGTCGACGTTGGGCAGGTTCAGCAGATCGCAGTGGCGAATCGACTTCTGTGACGTCGTCCGCACCCGCCGGTTGAAAAACCAATGGAAAGGCCGGCCCAATAATTTTCCCTTTGTCGCCGGCGCCCAGCGTTTCGCGGCGAAGCGGCTGAATTTTTCGTAGAGATAAAAAAGCCCAACGGAACGCGCGACGAGCAGGCCGCGAAAGCCGAGCGACTTTTTTGAGAACGGCACTGCGCCAATCAGGGCGTCGATGACATCGAAGCGATCTGCGTTCGCCCGGATGAATCGGGCGGCGCGAAATGGGAAAAACAGGAGGCGAATCACGGCACCCGCGGGCGATACAGGCTTATCCGGGTTATCCGGGAACGCGTCGGTGAAACAGAATTTTTCGACCTGGTGGCCGGCCAGGCGCCATTCCTCGATGAGCTCGATCCAAACGCGGGCGGCGCCCAGGCGCGGATCCCAGGGGACGTTGACGACAGCGAGGATGCGTAGCGGTCTATCCATTACGACTCGATTTCATCGTCACAGGCTCCCCCAAAATTTATGCCGGACTGGATTAACATAGTGGCGCAAGGCCAGCTCGGGCGCCGCGTACCGGTCCGGAAAAATAAATTGGTCGTCGAGTTGCACGACATATTTCGCGGGGGGAAATGGCCGGGCGGCGTTCGCGTGGAAGGCAAGATGCGCCAGCGTCTGGTTGGTGAAGAAATTTGGTTCGCCCTCAAGCTCGAGAAAGCGGTCGACGGCCAGCGACCAATCGATCTGTTTCAAAAACAACAAGGCCCCGCAGTTCACGGGGTCGCGCTGCTCTTCTTCATTGCGGAAAACGCGCGCGTCGGCGGAAAGCTGGCAATCCTGGAGATAGAATACGGGCGCATCGGTCGCGGTGAGGTAGCGCCAGAAGTCGGACGCGCCCGGGAAAAACAAGACGTCGGAATCGAGATAAAGGACCGGGCAATCGACCGGAAGCGACATGAGCAAACCGAGTTGCCGACCCATTTGATAGGTCAAAACATAATGCCGGAATTTTTCCGGCAAACCGGCAGGCAATCCCTCACCGACAGGACGCACGGAAACACTCGGATCCGCCTGTTCAAGGAGGCGGACGCTGCGCTCGGAATGCGAGCCATCCGAGACGACTATGAATTCTTCCGGCCGGCCGGCGTAGCGCACAAAAGACCGAATCGAGCGAATCTGTTCCGGCAACATTTGTTCGTTCGAAAAAGCGAAAACTTTCAAGGGAAGCACGCGCGGCGGTTTGATCGTCCGGCGCACGATCAGCGGGAGCAATGCGCGGTAAATGTTTCGCAGCATCCTCCCTTTCCAGCGGGCGAAATGATATCCGAAGTTCGGCATGCGATCAGGCGGTGAGACTGCGAAAACCGCGGTAACTCAACCAAAGATTGAGGAACAGGCTCGGCAGGACCGAGAGGAGACTAAAAGTGAGGAGGCTGCTGACACTGGTGAAATCCGTGATCGGAATAAGCGCCACCTGGGTCCCGAGGGTGAGCGGAATATAGATCCAGGAGCCGGCGATCCAAGCCTTGGAAGCGTTGAGCGTCCAGAGGGTGCCGGCGAGCGCGGCGACCACGGAGCCTCCGACCATGAGGAGCAGCTCGCGCTGCAAATGCGAATACTTGTTGCCCAGCACGAACAAAAATTCCCGCGGAAAAAGCGCGGCGGCAGCCACCAGGACGAGACTGAAGGCTGCGACACCTCCTACGATGCCGGCATAAAGCACGCGCAACTTTCGCGGAGCCTGACACCGGGCGAACGCCGGCGCGAAGATGTTGGTGAGCAGGTTCGTAAGCACGGCAAAAATCATCCCGAGCCGGCTAAGTGCACCTACTTCGGCGATGGAGCTGACATTCCGGCCGAAAAAGCCAATCAGGAACACTGTGATCTGTCCCTGGAGGCAGAAGAAAATTGCATTCGCCGCCAGGCTCTTGATGAAGCCGATCATTGCGGCGCGATCCTCAGCGTTCTCCGGGGCGTTGAGATCGATGACTCCGCTCACATACCGTCGCAGCATCCAGTATTGCAGAAACAGCGCAGCGGCGCCGACAGCCAGCGCGACCGCGCCATTAAGAAACAAATACATCAGGCCGACCAGCGCGACGAACCGCGCGACCGCACTCGTCAGGTCGATTGTCTGAATCCGGCCGATATCGGAGCGCAGGCGGGGCACCACACTCAGGACGCCGATGGAGAGTTGGACGCCGAGGCCAGCGAGAACGGACAGGATCAGAATCGCTGTGTAATTCACCGAGGCGCCATTCTTCAGGAGCATGAAATAGAGGATCGGAACGACGCCGATCACCGCCAGGATCCCGAGTTTTCGCCGCAGGCCGAGCGCGGTGTTCACAAGCTGGCCGAATCGATGGCGATCGTTCCAGACCCGGCCACCGATGGAGACGAGACCTATGCTGATGCCGATGTCGGCGAGAACGTTGACGGTTCCCTGCATCGTGTTGGCAATCGTGAAATAGGCGTATTCCCGCTGATCGAGATAGCGGATCAGGAGGATGCCGCTGAGGAAGCCAATTACCTGAACCACGGCCTGGACGAACGCGAATTTGCCGACGACGCGGGCGCGCTGGAGAGCAGTGCGAATGATCGGCGCGGCAGCCTCATTGAGCACTGGCGGCGAAATCGGGCCGAAGAAACTCATCGGTGGATTTCGCGCGACGCTGGGCCGTCCGAGATCACGGCCCGCAAATCGGGACGCGCGCTAGGAAGACTGGATTTGTCTCGGCTGATGATGACGATGCGCGGCTGCAGCCACATCGTCGTGTTCTTCAACCGGCACCGGGGTATTGTAGTACTCCGAATATTGGTAGTAATAATATTCCGGCAGCGAGGTATCGACGTAATTCAAGATAACGCCCGGCACGTTCACCTGGCGATTGTAGAGCAGCTCGAGCGATTTGCGGGTGAGCCGCGCGGAAGTGTAGGAGAGGCGCACGATAAACAGGGTCGCGTCGATCTTCGGCGCGAGGCTGGTCGAATCATCCGCCGCCAGGACCGGTGAACTGTCGATGATGATGTAATCGTAGTGACTATACATGTCGCGCAGGAGCGCATCGGTCGAGTCGCGGAGGAGATGTTCGCTGGGCTGGCCGAGAGTCTTTCCGCGAGGAAGGAGGAACAGGTTTTCGTAGGTAGTGGGCACTACGACTTCCTGCCAATTCACTTCCTGCTTCAGGACTTCCGAGAAGCCGATCGTCGAAGAAACACCAAACGCCTCGCGTAACGCGCCGCGCCGCAGATCGCCGTCGATCAGCAAGGTGCGGGCGCCGGAGAGAGCCATCGTGATCGCCAGATTCGACGAGATCGTCGACTTGCCTTCGTTAGGCACCGAACTGGTGATGAGGATGGTCTTCGGCCGGGGACCTTCATACGGCATGAAGAAAATGGACGATCGTACATTGCGGTACGACTCCGCGAAAATATGCCGCGCGTCGTCTGGCTGGAGCAGCGTCACGCGACCCTTGGTTTTCTCCTTTGGAATCTGGCCAAGGACGTTCTCCGAGAAATGATGCTGGAATTCGCCGAAGGAGGCCATGCGATCGTCGATCCGATCGAGCAACAGCAGGATGGCGATGCCGGCAACGGCGCCTATGCCCAAACCGATGAGCAGGCCTCTGATCAACCCAGGCCGCACTGAAATGGGTGCGCCGGCCATTTCCATAATGGAAACCTGGTCGCCGCTATCCACGCTCTGGGAGACGTTGACGTCCTTGAGGCTGTTCGTCAGTCGATCGTAGAGTGTCTTGAGACGTTCGGCTTTTCCCTTGATGCGATTGAACTGGGCGAGGCGCTGGCTGAGGTCGAGCGCCTTGGTCTCCCATTCCTTGATATTGGTCTGGAGGTTCTCCATCTGTTTCCCGATGGATTTCCGGCGGGTGTCGAGTTTCTCCACCGTGTCCTGGCGATAAAGGTCGATCAGTTTTTCCTGCTTCGTGATCTCGTCGTTGAGCTTGATTATTTTGGGGTGCCGGGGCCGCAGATCTTTCGACAGGGTTTCGCGTTCGGCCTTGAGTAACTGAAGGGACTGCTTCGCTTTCAGATAATCGCCCTCCGGACCGATGTCGGAGAAAGCCATTCCCGGCGGCTTATCATCGCTGGCCTGGGTGTTGGGCGCGGACGGCATGTCGTTCTTGCCCTGGGCGCGGTCGAGATTCTGATCGAGATCGAGGAGGCTCAGCAGGTCATATTCGGTCTTGAGCTGCGCGTACTGCTGGTTCAATCGGACCAGGTAGGCGGCGGCACTGTTCCCTTCTTCCTGGATGAAGCCGATGTTGTTCTGCTTCTGGAACTCGATCATTTCATCCTCGGCGCCGCGCAAATCTTTCTCGACCTGGATGAGCTGCTCCGTGATCGCCGTCGTGACGGTGGATCCCTGGTTCTCGCGCATGCCCTTCTTGAAATCGAGATACTTCTGCATCACCGCGTTCAGGTAAGCCTGGGTGTAATCGGGCGTGGAGCCGAGCGCGACCAAATCAAAGATCGAGGTGCGGGGCTTTTGGATCACGGAAACATCAACCGCGATCGGCTGCATTTCGGGATGGGTCGAGCGAACCAGTTGCTCGGCGCTCTTTCGCACCTCCTGGCTCTGCATCAGCTGAATCTGGGTGCCGTAGAAATTGACGCTGTCTTCGCTGTAGACGGCGCTTTGGCTGATGTTCAGTTTGCCCGCGAGCATCATCTTGCTGCGGGATTCGAATGATGGCGGCGTCTGGTAAATGAACCAGGCCTGCACGAACAGCCCGAGACAGATGGTTAAAACGGGAATCCACCACCGGCGCTGCAAGAGTGCCTTGTAGCGATGGAGGCGGGTAATGAACGCGGTGCTCCAGGGAGCGGAAGCCGGGCGATCGGAGGTATTGGCGGGCGCAGGCATGGCTACATGTTAATCAGGCGCTGCGGAACGTTGATCTGGTCATCCGGCTGGAGGACGAGATCTTCATCCGTGTGCCCTTCTTCGATCACACGCTTCAAGTCGACCACAAAGTTCTTTCCGTCTTTCCGCGTCACTCGGATTTTGCGCTTGTTCGCAAAATCGCCAAATCCTCCGGCGCGAATAACCGCCTTGCTCACCGTGTAGGTCTCGTCGGTTGGAATTTCCTGCGGGCCCTGCGATTTCACGGATCCGTAGACATAGACCTTGCCGCGTGATTTCTCGCTGATGTGATCGACGGCGATGATCACCGTGGCGTGATAGTAATATTCGCGCTCGAGGGAGGCCTTGACCGAATAGGCGAGTTCCCTGCAGGTGCGTCCCGAAGCCTGGACGAGCCCGATGTAGGGAACTTCCAGTTCGCCGTTGTCGTTGACGCGGAGATGCTGCGATTCGTTATCGCGATCTTCGACAACCCGGAAGCTGACGAAGTCGTTAGACCCAAGCCGCTTCTTGTCGTCGAGCACCGTCATCGAGTTGGTGCGCATCCCCGTGCTCGTGGTGGAGGGCTCGACTGTCGTGGCCCTCGGGATGGAGGGCATGGGACTGGACTCCTGGGCCTGAAGAGCCAACGGCCCGGCGAGGCAGGCGGCGGCGATCAAGGTGAAGGTCCAGATTCTCATGCGGTTGCAAGTGTTTCCCTTTTAGAAGCTGTAAGTGCCATCAAACGCGATGCGATTTTGCCGGTAATCGCGCAGCGGTTGGTCCGAATTTTTTTGGGTGTATTGGTAGCGAAGTCCGAGGGTAACGTGCGGCGTAAGCTGGTAACCGAGCGTAAGCGCGCCGCCGTAACGGTGAATGTGCTCCGCGACGAATGGATTGATGTTCGGGACGCCGGGCACAGGCGCGAAGAGAAGACCGCTGCCGCCGGAATCGTCCGCGTCCTCGTAGAACAACTCCGTCGAGAAGAGGGTGTGATAGAAGATATTCCAAGTCGTAGTGTGCCGAGCGTAATTCAGCTTCACGTAGTTTGAGTTCACACCGAGCTGGGTTTCGTGGCCGACGGAAAGATTCTGGGTCAGGACCGAGTTGACCCGATGCGACAGCAACGCGTTCGCATAATAATCCTGCAGGTCGTGCGAATCGTTCACCAGGCCGGTGTTATCAAAATCGATGTTCTGGTAACCGCCCGCCACGCGCAATTTCAGGTAATTCGTCAGCTGGGTTTCGACGAAGACGCCGGCGCTGTAGTTGCGCGAATCGTTCAGGACGTTTTGGTCGTAATAAGTCTGAGTGAACGATCCTTCAACCCCAACGGTGATCGTTGAGCTCGGCGTGAAACCGATCGATCCGGTTACGATTTCGGCGTTGCGATCGAGATAATCGAAGACGTCGCTGGTCGAAATGAAGTTGTAATGGTCGTAGCCGAGCGTGACGACGGCCTGGTTCAAATCCCAGAGCACCGAAACGCCGGCGGTGTTTTCGAAACGGCCGTAATCCGCCACGTTGCTGAGCGCGACTTCTGCGATCGGATCCTGTTGCAGCGAGAAGCGGTCGTGAAGATTGATCTTGAAATCGCCCACGAAAATATCGAACGCGAGCTGCGATCCCGGCGAAACGAGGACGCCATTCGTGTTGTAGTTCGAATGGTCCATGTAGAACGCGTAGCCGACACCGATATCGAGCCGAAGGGTGTTGAGCTGGGTGATCGGCCAGAGCGCGTTGATGTTCACCTGCGGGCGCAAAATAATGTCATCCTGCGGCGTGCTGGTGATGAGAATCGGCCCAGTCGGGCTGAGGAATATCGCGGATCCATCTTCAGCCAGGTTGATGTTGTCGTTGTATTCGAAACCCATCGTCGCGCTGAAGCGGAACTTGATCGGACCGACCTGGAGATTGTAGGGAATCTTGTCGATCGATTGGCGGCGCGCTTCCGCGGCCTGCTCGCCGGCGAGGGAAGGGCGGATGGCATCCTGGGCGGGAAGCATTCCGGCTGCAAAAAGCAGCGGCACAAGAACAGCAAGGCCAAAACGGCGAGCGAACGGAGAAGAAGAAATTGCGTGACTCATGTGGGTGTCGGTCCGGTAGATTAGCAGATGTGATACCAAAGCGGTTGAGCGCGGCTGGTGGCCGTCTCGTTACCTCGCGCAGATTGGGCGGAGGCCCGCTTTGGATTCAAGATTTTGTATTTCAAGGTTAAGCGACGGCGATTCTTCTATGGGAACTGCCGCACAGCAAGGAAAATCGCCCGGTTTGATTATGGAAAATTTGCCGCCCGGGAAAATTCCGACCGGTATCCCAGAACACAGTAAGAATCAGGTGCTTGCGAGGGCCCTCTAAAAAAAGCGGGAAGATTGGCGCACTCCTAGCTTTTCGGGGGAGAAGATATGATTCGGTATTTCTCTCGTCGATTTTTCGGTAGTTGCCGCAACGTTGCGTTGGTGTTCCTGGCAGTCCTCGTGAATTCCGCTTTCGCGGGCTCCGATCTCCACAATCCGGCCAAAAACCTGGCCCGGATGAATTGCGGCGCGACGATCGAAGTCAGCGGCGCGGGCGCGAAGCTCGTTTCGATTGCGGACAAAGAAGCCGGCGTCAGCGCGCTGTTGCTCGACGACGACACTCTGAACTACCCGCTTCCGGAAGGCGACACCACGTTCATTCTTACCTTATCGCGGACTTCTACGCTGGATCGTTTCACGTTCGTAAACGAAAACGCGGCCGCCGCGGGCGAAATGACGGTCGCGGTTTCAAATTATCGCCTGCCGGCACAAAGCCGGAAGTGGAACGAGGTCAACGGCAGCACACCGTTCACGGGCAAGCGGCTCTTCGATCTTTCGTTGCTCGGGACCGAAGCGCGCTATGTAAAACTTTCATTTCACGTCACCCAAGGCGGAAGCATCGCGGCCCTCGGTCTCTATGGCGAACAGTCCCTCCAGAAATTCGCGGCCCGGCAGCGAGGCGTGGTTCGCGTGACCAACAGCGCCGCCACCCGCCGCCTCGAAGACATGCTCAATTTCAACTTCACCAATCTCTACGCCCAGGCGCGTATCGTCTTCATCAGCTCCGGCGTCGAAGAAAACGCCCGACGCATGATCGACGACAACGTCGTGACCGCCTTCGAGTTCGCACCCGCTGATCCGCACCCGACCGTTATCGTGGAGCTGTCGGATCTCGAGCGATTGCATCGCGTGAGCGCGGTTTACAAAATGGAAAAGGGCCGGATGGATGTGTTCCTCCTCCACGATCTTGGAACCGATCCCGGCGATCTCAGTGGCGCGACCCCGATCGCTTCCACCACCGACACCGATGGCGACGGAAAATCCGCGGTCGATTTCGATCCGCACGGCGCCCGTTATGTGGCGTTGCGCTGGACGCCCGCCGGCCTGGAAGCTCGCTTCACCGCCGATTCCAAGGATTACGCGGATTACCAGACCCCTCCCGATCTCGCCGACACCGCGAAAGGGCCGCACGGCTTCGAAGTCGCCGAGGTGAGCGCGTTCGGCGAAATGCCGTTGTCGATGCTGAGCACGCAGGAGCTTCCCGATGTCTACGCCGACAATTTCATCGGACTGAAGAGCCCGCCGCTGGTGGTCCAGGCTCCGGTGCTGCCGGTTGTCAGCCAGTAGGTTTTTCCGGCCGCAGAATTTCCTCCGCGGTTTTCGAAAGCGCCTCGCTCGCCTGCGCGAAATCGTCCAGGCCTAAGATGGCGACTTCGAGTAAGCGCTGACCGAGATTCCGTTTCCCGTCGAGCGCCGCCCGCAGGCGGCCTCGCAAATTCCATTCGCCGGTATCTGTCGGAACCGCGGCGACGCGCTTGTCTTCCTGGATGCAGACGAAAACAAAAAGCGGCTGGCCGTTCTGCTCGAACTCATAGGAACGAAAATCGAGCGACAAGGGGCCGGCCCGCACGTTCACGTCCGGTCGCGCCATGCGAAAATTTCGACCGATGGCCGGCAAACAAATTTCAGGCGAATGGCTGCGCACCAGTTGGAGGGCAGCGCGTTGCGGTTTCCAGTGCGCGAAGAAGCTCCACCAATGCACCCCGCGCGGCTGTTCCCAGGCGGCGGTTTTCGCGTCGTCGTAGCGAAGGATCACGCGGGTGGATTCCGGAATGGGCAGGGCGGCGACGGTATCGTTTCCCGCGGGCCAGGTTACCAGCCAGGAAGTGCGCTCGATCAACTGACGTTCGTGGAGGCGATACCAGATTTCGGTGCCGACAAAGATGACCGCTAGCCACGCCATGGCCATCCATTGGGGCGCGAAAATTCTGGGGACGGAAGCTATTTCGCGATCCCGCTCGAAGCCTGCCGGTGGCGCCTTCCACAGCCACGCCAGACCCAGCATGCCGGCCAATCCGCAGAGCAACGCCGCGGTCCCGATCCAATCATGCCAGCGCGCGAGCACGTCCAAACCGCCGTTGGCGGCGACAAAAACGAGAGCGGTAGCCCGAATGATATTGCAGATAAAAACCCAGGCGCATCCCAGCAGTAGTAAGGCGATTCGCTTCTTCCACCGCAACTGCAGGAGCTCGCCGAGAACCAGCGCGACCATGATCCCGGCCTGGAGCGTCTTCACTCCGCTGCACGCTTCATCCACGCCGACGAATCCGTTGCGCAATTGAATGACGTTGCCGATCTGATACGCCCCCACCCCGAACCAGCCGGCAATTTCCACCGCGACGTACGCGACCGCGCGCATCATGGTCTGCACGACAAAGTTCTCGAGCTGGACTGGCCACGGCACCGCCGCGAGCGGAAAACAGACGGGAAAGGCGAAGTGCTTCAGCCAGCTGCGCCCGCCCGCCCGGTAAAGCGTGACGAGGGAAAAACCGACCACGCAGAAGGCCAGCAGCCAGCTCAACAGGCGCCAGTCCGGATTTGCCTCTTCGACGACTCGAATTGGAAACAGAAGAGCCAGGACAATCCACGCCGCCCATCTTGTCGTGGGATGGTTTGCCGCATCCGGATCCGGCCGGCGTTGCCAGCGAAACCAAAACATCAGGAGCGCCAGGAAAGGCACGGCCCAGCCGTAATTGTATTGAGGGTTGAGCGACCATTCGACCTGGAGGTGGAAAAACAGCCAGAGCCAAGACGCGATCACCGCGACCCACGGAGCGAAAATGTTTACCAGCGGCCGCCGCGACATTCGGCGAAAGTTTCAGCCGGAGGCGGGCAAAGGAAAACAAGAATCGCTCTGAGCATTCGCGAGGCTTACGGCGCTAGCGGCATGGCGGCTGCTAAGTAGAACCCGCTGCTCTTTTCTATGCATTTCGCTCGCCGACTTTTTCTTTTTGCGCTGCTCCTGGCTTTGCTTGCTCCCAGCGTTCAGGCGATCACTCTGGACTGGGATACGGCCCCGTGGGCCAGCGGGACTCTCTCTCATACCTACGACATTGATCCCGCGAAAGCCGGAAGCGACATCACCGTGACGGTTTCGGGAAACACCACGGCGCTCACGACCGACCTCGCTGCCCCAAATGCAATGACGCCCGCGATCGTCAACGCTTTTCAAGGAGGACTGGCGACTACGCAAAACACGCTCTGCCTCGCCGTTGACTTCGCCAATCAAAGCCAGTCAGTCACTGTCACAGTGGATTTTTCAGCGCTCTACGCGGCCGGCGTCCAGAACGTGTCGTTCACCCTGTTCGACATCGATCTCGCGAATACCACTGGCAACCATTACCAGGACCAGCTTCGCAATATCACCGCTACCTCCATTACTGGCGCGCTGGTCGCCCCCACCATCACCACCAGCGCCAACAATACGCGAACCGGCACGGGGCTCACCCAAGTCGTCAATGGAATCGCAAGCACCAACGATCTCGACCCAGGCTCGGGCCTCGGAAATGTGACCATTAGTTTCGGCACCAACGCCATCAAATCTTTCACCTTTACCTACGGAAGCGGCACCGGCGGGGGCAGCACCGACCCCACTTTTCAGCACGTCGGCATCCACGACATCACTTATCTTGCCGCCGTGCCGGAGATCAATCCGGCCTGGGGCGCCATCGGTTCCTGTCTCGTCGCCGCTGTCTTGATTCTTCGTCACGGTGCAAAATTCCGGAAGTAACGACTGTTTCGGGAACGTCCGGGCGTTGCAGCGCCAGGATTTCTGGAAACGCTGGGTGCGCCGGCTGGCGATCTGCGGCCTGGCGGCAATTCTCGCGCTGGGAAGCTATCGTGGTTACGGCGTCTGGCGGAAGCGCCACCTCTCGCAGCAGGCGCAGGAGTTCTACGCGCGCCAGGATTACCAAAGCGCGGTCCTCGTCGCCCGGCACTTGTTGCAGTTCGATCCCCAGAATATCACCGCGTGCCGAATTATGGCAGAAGTCGGGGAGCTCGCCGGAAAACGCGAGGCGATCTCCTGGCGCGAACAACTCGTTGCCCTCGAGCCGGGCGTTGTCGCCAACAAAATGGCGCTGGCCAGCGCGGCGGTGCGTTTCGGCCAACTCGATCTTGCCCGCAAAACGCTCGACGCTGTCGACCCGACCGATCGCGCGAACGTCAAATATCATCAGCTCTCCGGCGCGTTGGCGATCGCGGAGAAAAAAACGGCGCTGGCCGAAAGCGAATTTGCCGCGGCTTTGCAGCTCGATCCCGAGAATGCCCACTTCGCCATGAACCTTGCCGCTGTCCGGCTGACCTCCGCCGATTTGCCGACAAAGGAAAAGGCCCGCGCGGAGTTGGGGCGGCTGGTAGGGCAGACCGCGCTGCGTCTCGAGGCCCTGCGCGCGCTGACAATGGACGCGCTCGCAAACAATTCGTCCGGCGACGCCGAGAAATGGGCGGCGCAATTGCGGCTCGAGAAAGGCGCGACCTTCTCCGATCTGTTGCTCTACCTCGAAGCCACCCAGAAAACGGATGCGGCGGCGCCTGCCTTGCACGATGCCCAGGCGAACGCGACCCGGTCCCCTGCTATCGCCGCGGCTCTCATCGCGTGGATGAATCGCCATGGGATGGCGCAGGCCGCGCGCGAATGGGGCCTCGCGTTGCCAAAGGAAATTTTGGAGGCGTCTCCGGTTCCGCTCGCCATCGCGGAAGCCTACAGTTTTCTCCAGGACTGGAACGGATTGCACGCATGGGTGGATGAGAAAAATTGGGGCGAGGAAGAATTCCTGCGCCTCGCGGTGCTGAGCCACGCGCTTCATCGCCTCACGCCTGGCGATCGCGCTTCAATGGAATCGCAAACAGCGTGGAACGCGGCATTGAAGGCGACGAAAAATCGTGGCGAACGAGTGGTCGCGCTCGCCCAACTCGCGGAAGGCTGGGGTTACGCCGGGGAAGCAGCGGACGCCTGGTGGCTTATCGCGAATGGAAACGAAAACGCGAAGGAAGCCCTCACCGCGCTACAGCGGCTCTACAAAGCCAAGCAGGACAGCCACGGATTGCTGCGCGTGGCCAGGCGCGCCCTGGAATTGAACCCGGCCGACCTGGTGGCGGCGAACAATTGCGCCAGCCTCGGCCTGCTCTTGAATGCGGACAGCGCCGCGCGCCGGCTCGCGACGAAGTTGCACGCGGAAAACCCGGCGAATGCGGCCTTCAGCTCCACCTATGCGTTCGCGCTCTTCACCGAAGGCAAAACCAGTGAGGCGCTCCGGGAAATGGAAAAACTGAAAGAGCCGCAACTGCGCCATCCGTCGATCGCGGCCTATTACTTCGTCATGCTGGTCGAGAACGGGAAGATGGAACGCGCGCACTCCTATCTTTCCGCCGCGAACAAGGCGCAACTCCTACCCGAAGAGCAACAACTGCTGACCGCGGCCACCCGCAAACTTCTGCAACACGATTCAGTGACCGTGATGAAAACCGCGGCTGCGGACCGTTAATTTGCCGGATCGTAACGGCGTCAGACAGAGGCACGGAATTAGCTCTCTTTCACCGCGGGTTCCAACACGACCTGAAGATGCGCTTAGCGACCGAAATTCAGGGAGACACCGGATCCCAACAAAACCAATACCGGAGAGCAACCGAAGCTCCCCACCCATCTCATGAAACTTCTTCTGACACTTCGAGCCGCCCGGATGAAATCGCGCAACATCTTGCGCTCGCTGCCCAAGCTACGAATGATGCTGTTCGGGTTTGGACTGTAGCCACTGGCGCCCTTGCTTGGCCCCAGGGCCTCGAGTCGCTCCTCGGCTACCCCGATTCTCCCACCACGAACGAAATCGGCTTCTGGCAGAAGCAACTTCATCCCCAGGATCGCGCCCGCGCCGCCGCCAGTATCCGCGATGCGCTCACCGCTGATTCCGATCATTGGACCGGCGAATACCGCTTCCGGCACAGGGACGGGTCGCATTTGGATTTGCTCGAGCGCGCTTACATCGTTCGCGATCATCTCGGCCGAGCGGTGCAATGGGTCGGCTCCCTCATGAACATCACGGCCCGGAAACAACTCCAGGACCAGCTCGTACGTTCGCAAAAAATGGAGGCCTTCGGCCAGCTCGCCGGCGGCGTCGCGCACGACTTCAATAATTTCCTCACCACGATTCTTGGCTACAGCGACCTGCTCATCGACGAGCTGGGAATGAAAGGTGAGATCGCCAGCCACATCCACGAAATCCGCGCCGCCGCGGGCCGAGCCTCGGCTTTGACTGGCCAGCTCCTCGCCTTCTCCCGGAAGCATCCGCTGGCGCCCGCCATCATCGACGTCAATTCGCTTCTCACGAATCTCGAACGCTCACTTCTGCGGCTGCTCGGTGAAAACATTTCCGTGCAATGCGACTTCGAGCGCGGCAAAGACGGAATGCACACCAAAGTCGATCCAGGACAACTTACCCAGATCATTCTCAATCTTGTCGTGAACGCCCGCGACGCCATGAGCGACGGCGGATGTCTGGCGCTGGAAACAACCGCGGTAACGATCGGGACGGCGGAAGATCACGAGCACGAGTGCGCGGCGGAAGAACTTCCCGCCGGCGATTACGTCCGCATCAGCGTTACGGACAACGGCAGCGGCATGACCGACGAAGTGAAGCAGCATTTGTTCGAACCGTTTTTCACCACCAAGGATGAAGGCCATGGGACCGGTCTCGGCCTGGCCACGAGTTACGGACTCGTCCGGCAAAGCGGCGGCCATATTTGTGTTGAGAGCGAACTGGGGCAAGGCACGACCGTGAGGATTTTTCTGCCGAGAGTTCCTGCGCCGGCGCCGCCTTCCTACAAGAAGTCCGGCAGCAAGAAACTTCCTACCGGCAGCGAAACGATCCTCGTCCTCGAAGACGACATCAGTGTGCGGCATCTTTCCGTGCGCGTCCTGCGCAGCCTAGGCTACGACGTGCTCGAAGCGGCAAATAGCGACGACGCCCAGCAATTGATCGGCCAGCGCGTGGGCAAGGACATCGACCTGTTGCTCACCGACATGGTGATGCCGCAGATGAGCGGACGGTGTTTTGCCGATTGGATGAACAAGACGAACCCGGGAATAAAAGTGGTTTTCATTTCCGGTTACCTGCAGGAGTCGCTCCAGGACGACGATCGGTACGACAAAGAAACGTTCTTCCTCCCGAAGCCGTTCGATCCCGAGCAGCTCGCCGTGAAAATTCGCGAAGCGCTCGATTGAGCGACGTTGTAGCCGGGATCGTTGCTCCGCTGCAAACAGGCGCTTGGCACAAGCGCCTCTACATTCATATTGAAGCCCTCGCGTGATCACGTTGAAGGACATCGAAGAGGCGCGGAAACGAATCGAAGGCGCCGTTTATTATTCGCCCTGCCCCGAATCGATTCCGCTGAGCGAAATCACCGGGATGAAGATCTTCTCGAAGCTCGATTACCTCCAGCGCACCGGCAGCTTTAAGGAACGCGGTGCCCGCAATGCGCTCGCGCAATTGCCTCCCGAACAACAGAAACGCGGCGTGATCGCAGCCTCGGCCGGGAACCACGCCCAGGCGCTTGCCTACCAGGGAAAATTGCTCGGCATTCCGGCCACCGTCGTCATGCCGAAGTACGCGCCGCTCATCAAGATCGGGAATTGCCAAAAGCTCGGCGCGAACGTCGTGCTCCACGGAAAAGATTTCACGGAAGCGAAAGAACACGCCCACGAGATCGCGAAGGAACGCGGCCTCGCCTACATCGACGGCTACGACGATCCCGCGATCCTCGCCGGCCAGGGAACGATGGGCCTGGAGATTATCGAGCAAGTGCCGGATCTCGACGCAGTCGTGATCCCGGTCGGCGGCGGGGGCTTGCTCGCGGGCGTTGCGCTTGCCGTGAAAAGTTTACGGCCGCAGGTGAAGGTTATCGCGGTTGAAGCAAATCACGTGGCGAGTTTTTCCGCAGCGGTTCAAGCCGGGAAGCCAGTGCGCATCGCCATGCAACCAACCCTCGCCGACGGTCTCGCGATCGCGCAGGTCGGGCAGAATGCCTACGCAACCGCCGCGCCGCTCATTGATCGCATCGTCGTTGTGACCGAAGAACAAATCGCCGTTTCGATTCTCCGCATCGTCGAACTCGAGAAAGGTGTTGTCGAAGGCGCCGCGGCCACACCGCTGGCGGCCTGCCTCTCCGGCCAGCTCCCGGAACTCGCCGGTAAACGCGTCGTGCTTCTCCTTTGCGGAGGGAACATCGACCCAAACGTGTTGAGCCGCGTCGTGGAACGCGCCTTGGTAGCCGACGGCCGGCTCTGCCGTTTCACCGCCATGATCAGCGATCGTCCCGGCGGCCTGGCCGATCTCGCCACCCAAATCGCGGCCAGCGGCGCAAGCATCAAGGAAGTCGTCCACGATCGCGCGTTCGCCAGCTCGGATGTTTCCGCGGTCCACGTTTTGTGCACGGTCGAGACGCGAAACCATCAGCACCTCGCCGAACTCCGCGCCCGGCTGAAGGAACACGGGGTCGAAACCTTCGATCCGAAATAAGTGCGCGCCCTCGACCGACTGAAGCGTTCGCTGCGCAAGCGCGCCTTGTTCCGAAAATTTGGGGAACGCTGGAACGCCGAGGGCGAGTGGTTTCAAAAGCGCGGCTACGATTCCTACGAAGCCTACCTGGAACACCAGAAAGCCAAGCTCGAGACGCACGATTTCGGCCGCTACGACGAGGAATTTCGCGCGACGCTTCGCGAGCGATTAAGCGCGCTCGAGATCGAGTGGCCTGGCCGAAGCGTTCTCTGTCTGGCGGCGCGCATCGGCACCGAAGTGAAAGCGTTTCTCGATCTGCGCGCCTTCGCGGTGGGGATCGATCTCAATCCGGGCCCCGATAATCGCTACGTCGTGCATGGCGATTTTCACGACTTGCAGTTCGCGCCTGGATCGATCGACGTCGTCTACACGAACTCATTGGACCACGCCTTCGACATCGATCGCATCGCAAAGGAAGTGCTGAAAGTTCTCAAGCCAGGCGGAATGTTTTTGGTGGAAGCCGTTCAGGGCCGCGACCAGGGAACCAACCCGGGATTCTTCGAAAGCTTTTTTTGGAAGAACATCGATGAGCTGATCCGGCAAATTGAAGCCGCTGGATTTATCGTCGCCAAACGCTCACCCATCACGCGTCCCTGGCCCGGCGAACAGATTTGCTTCCGCCGCGCGGAGCCTTTCGCTTGAACCGCTAAACGCACTCCGTAGTTTGGCGAATGCCCACCGCTGAAACGGAATCACCGGCTAAAACTGCCGCATCCAGTGCCGCAACGCGCCCGCCGCGCGAGAAGGATCGAGTCGATTCCTTTGCCCGTCGCCATATCGGCCCGAACAAGGAGGCACGGGACGCAATGCTCAGTGAACTCGGTTTCGCGAATCTCGATGAGCTGATCGATGCGACCGTCCCGCAAAACATCCGGCTCGATCGGCCGCTGAACTTGCCCGACGCGAAGTCGGAATCCGAAGCGCTCACGGAGCTGCGCGATCTTGCCAGGAAAAACAGTGTCGCCCGTTCCTTTATCGGCGCCGGGTATTCCGACACGCTCACGCCGCCGGTCATCCAGCGAAATATTCTCGAGAACCCCGGCTGGTACACCGCTTACACGCCTTACCAGGCCGAGATCGCGCAGGGCCGGCTCGAAGCACTGCTGAATTTCCAGACGATGATCACCGATCTCACCGCGCTGGACATCGCCAATGCGTCGCTTCTCGACGAAGGCACCGCCGCCGCCGAAGCGATGACGCTTTGCCGGGCCACGATCGGCGGCCGCTCGACGTTCTTTGTCGCCGATAACTGTCACCCGCAAACGATCGAAATCGTTCAAACCCGCGCGAAGCCCCTCGGCATCAAAGTTGTGGTCGGAGATTTTTCGCGCTTCAAAGTCGACGACACCGTTTTCGGCGCGCTTGTCCAATATCCCGCGACCGATGGCGCCATTCACGATTACGCATCTTTCGCGAAAGCGGCCCACGAGGCGGGCGCGCTGTTGGTCGTCGCCGCGGACATCCTCGCGTTAACGCTGCTCAAACCGCCTGGCGAATTCGGCGCCGACGTCGCGGTCGGCAGCACGCAGCGTTTCGGTGTTCCTCTCGGATTCGGCGGACCGCACGCCGCCTACTTCGCCACCCGCGACGCCTACAAGCGCCATATGGCCGGCCGCCTCGTCGGTGTCTCGCACGATGCGACCGGCCGTCCCGGTTACCGCCTCGCGATGCAAACGCGCGAACAACATATCCGGCGCGACAAAGCGACCAGTAACATTTGCACCGCCCAGGTTCTGCTCGCCGTTATCGCCTCGATGTACGCCGTCTATCACGGCCCGCGCGGCCTCCGCGCGATTGCGGAACGGGTGCATCACCTAACGACCCGGCTCGCGCAATCTCTGAGAGCTACCGGCATTACCCTCGCGCACGAGAATTTTTTCGACACGTTACGCGTCGAGCTCAGCTACGAAAATGCGGAAGCCTTCTTAATCCGGGCGGCTAAAGCCGGAATGAATGTCCGCCGGCTTGATGAACGGGCCGTCGGGATTTCTCTCGATGAAGCAACGAGTGACAATGATCTCGCTGATCTTTGCAAATTCTTCGGCGCCAACCTCGACGATTCCGCCAATCGAAATTCGACGATCGAGACTCGAAAATCATCCTTCCTCACCCATCCTGTTTTCAACACCCACCACACCGAGACCGAGATGTTGCGTTATCTGCGCAAGCTCGAGTCCCGCGATCTCTCCCTAACCACTTCGATGATCCCGCTCGGGTCGTGCACGATGAAACTCAACGCCACGGCGGAGATGTTCCCCATCTCGTGGCCGGAATTCGCGAAGCTGCACCCGTTCGCGCCCGACGCGCAAACGGTTGGTTATCGCGAGATGTGCGACCAACTCGGCGGGTGGCTCGCCGAGATCACCGGGTTTGCCGCCGTCGCGCTTCAGCCGAACGCCGGTTCGCAGGGTGAATACGCCGGCTTGCTGGCGATTCGCGAATATCACGCCTCCCGCGGCCAGGCCGCGCGCAACATCTGTCTCATCCCGACCTCAGCCCACGGCACCAATCCGGCCAGCGCCGTCATGGCTGGATTCAAAGTCGTTGCCGTCGCCTGCCTGAAAGATGGCGACATCGACCTCGCCGATCTCCGCGCCAAAGCCGACGCGCATAAGGACGATCTCGCCGCGCTCATGGTGACCTACCCTTCCACGCACGGTGTTTTCGAAACCACCATCCGCGAGATTTGCGACATCGTTCATTCCCACGGCGGCCAGGTTTACATGGACGGCGCGAACATGAATGCCCAGGTCGGCCTCTGCCGTCCCGGCGACATGGGCGCCGATGTTTGCCATCTCAATCTCCACAAGACCTTTTGCATTCCCCACGGCGGCGGAGGTCCCGGTGTCGGTCCCATCGGCGTCGCCAAACATCTCGTCCCCTTTCTTCCTCCACTATCCTCCATCCTCCATCCTCCATCCTCCTCCGCCAAGGCTACGGCGGACAGGTCCTCGCCCGGCGGAGTAGGCCCCGTTACCTCCGCGCCCTACGGCAGTGCCAGCATTCTCACAATCTCCTGGATGTACATCCGCATGATGGGCGGCGAAGGGCTCACGGAAGCGACGAAGATCGCGATCCTGAATGCGAATTACATCGCGAAACGCCTCGACGGTTATTTCCCGGTTCTCTTTAAGGGCAAACGCGGCCTCGTCGCGCACGAGTGCATCGTCGATCTGCGGCAATGGAAAAGCGGCGGAGTGGAAGTGGAAGACGTTGCGAAGCGTCTAATGGATTACGGCTTTCACGCGCCGACGGTTTCGTTCCCGGTCGCGGGCACGCTCATGATCGAGCCGACTGAGAGCGAAGCGAAAGCCGAGCTGGATCGTTTTTGCGAAGCGATGATTGCGATCCACGCGGAGGTCCAGGAGGTCGTTTCCGGAAAGGCCGACAAGCAGAACAACGTCCTGAAGAACGCGCCGCACACCGCGCAGCAGGTCATTGCCGACAAATGGGACCGGCCCTATTCGCGCGAGCAGGCGGCGTATCCCGCCCCCTGGACCCGCGAGCACAAATTCTGGCCGGCCGTCGCGCGGATCGACAGCGTTTACGGCGACCGGAATTTGTTCTGCACCTGCCCGCCGATGGACGAGCTCGGCGGCTAGCGGTCGGAGCACGGCCGTCTCGGCTGTACGGCCCGTAGGCGTCTCGCCTGCGGCGTCTCTGCATTCTTCAACAGGCGAGACGCCCATTGGCCGCACAGGCGAGACGCCTGTGCTCCGCTACGTTTGCTCGGAGGCCAGCTCGGGCGTCGCGGTCACGCGAGTGGGAACCTGGCGCAAAGAAGTGCCCGTCGTTTCTTCCGCGGCGGCGGCGCCGGCTTCGTGGTATTCGGCGTCGCTGTTCACGTCCCAGAGGTCGTAAAGCCTCGTGTCGGCCAGGATGTTTTCCACGCACAACATCGCGGTCATCATCGCGTGGTCCTGGTTGTTGTATTTGTGCATGCCGTTGCGGCCGACGAGATGCAGGTTCGGATAACGCGACTCGAGCTCCTGGCGAACCGTGTCGACGTGCTTCGCGTAATCGTCATCGTAAACCGGATACGCTTTTTTCTGGCGAACCACCGTGCCGTCGAGCACATCCCCCGGTTTGGCCAGGCCGATCTGCAGCAGCTCGCTCTCGGCCAGCTTGATCAGGTCCTCGTCCTTCGAATCCCAAACGCCGTCGTGTTCGAAGCAGAAATACTCGAGGCCATAACAGGCTTTGTCCGCGTCCGGCACCATCTCGGGGGACCAGGAACGGAAATTCTGGATGCGGCCGACTTTGACGTTCGGATCGTGGATGTAGATCCAGTTATCGTGAAACGCGTCGCGATTCGTCACGATCAACATCACGGTGAGGAAGTCGCGATACTTCAGCGAACCGGCCGCTCTTTTCGCCGCCTCGGAAACAGCCGGGCGAATTCCCTGGACGAGCTCCCGCATTGGCGCCGACGAAATGACATGCTCGGCCTCGATCTTCTGCGTTTCACCCTGGGGGTCTTTGAAGGAGACCGTCCAGGTTTGGTTGGCCGGATCGTAATCCAACCCGACAACCTTGGAGCCCATCTCGACTTTGCCGCCCATGGCCTTGGTTTTTTCGGCGCACGCTTCCCACATCATGCCGGGACCTTTTCGCGGATAGCGGAAGGAATTGATCAGCGTCTTGATGACCCGGCTGCGGTCGCCGTTGTAACGCTGCGGGAAGAGCGCGTTCTTGATCGCGCTGCCTAACGACAGGCCTTTGATGCGCTGCGCGGCCCAGTCCGCCGAGATGTCCTTGCAGCTCATCCCCCACACCTTCTCGGTGTAGCTCTTGAAGAAAGTGTTGAAGAGCCGTTTGCCGAACTGGTTGCTGACCCAATCCTCAAAGTTATCCGGGTTACGGACGGGGAACACTTTCGCTTTCAGGTACGAGAGCAGGCACAAGGCCGACCGGAAGATGCCGAGTTTGATGAGCGCTTCGAACGCGCGCAGCGGGTAGGCGAAGAATTTGCCGTTGTAATAAATGCGGGAGGAACGCGGACGCACGAGCATGTCGTCCGGCAAAATCTCGGTCCAAAAATCTTCGACCGCTTTCGACTTCGAGAAGAACCGGTGCCCGCCGATGTCGAAGTGAAAACCCTTGTAGGTCGCGGTCTTGGAAATGCCACCCACATAGACCGGGTCGGCCTCGAGCACGGTGACGGGGACGTTGTTCTTGGAAAGAAGATACGCCGCCGTCAATCCTGCCGGTCCCGCACCTATGATCGCTACGTTCGTTTTCATTTCGTTGTTACGCTACCCAGTTGCCCCTCGTAAAATTCCACACGTACCACCCCTGCACGCTGAGCCCAGCCGCGCTGAGCAACGCGATGGCCGCCATGCCACTCGCGCGCACCCACAGTCGCGGGGTCGGTAATTGATGCAAAAAATGGAGAATTGCCAGCACGATTAAGGCGTGCACACAGAATTCGTAGCGAAGCATGCTCTCCATGTCCACTGAGGCGACGCCGCTGACCGAGATGTAGTAAATGACTGCGGCGCAGAAATAAAAGCCGGCCCGCGTGGCCCCGGCGAACCGGCGGCGGACAATCGGGAGCAGCTCGCCGAGAATGACCGCGAGCAGGAGTACTCCGCCCAGCGTCATCGTCATCTGACTCGCTTCGGTGGGATTGTTCAGCGCGGGAATGAGCCATCGATAACTGGACGGTCTAAAGACCGCCAAATAATCGGGGACGATCGCCCAGCCGGATTCCTGCGTGAGCATGTACATATCCCAGCGTCCCCAGCGCAGCAGGCAATAGAAAAAGAACAGGGCCGCGCCGAGAGTGGCTCCCAGCATGACCAGGATCGAGGTGCCAAAACGCCTGAGCCACGACCGCACGTCGACCAGGCCGGGCCACCCATTCTTGAACAATGCCTGAACCACGGGGTAACCCGCGCACGGAATGCCGACGATTCGCGTCGCCGACATGAGAGAGCCGTGAAGCACGGCCAAGGCCTTCGCTGCCCTTCCCTCAGCCGTGCTCCAGAACATGAATCCAAAAAGCCCCATCATGAAAACCGATTCGGAATAGCCGGCAACCAG
>Ga0193716_1000387_pt1 | contig 27087 bp, 25 predicted proteins | sample U2c1metaG_FD_145901 | JGI IMG/M metagenome (GOLD analysis project Ga0193716, IMG submission 145901) | Soil microbial communities from a riparian zone of the East river system, Colorado, United States - U2c1 | ecosystem: Environmental > Terrestrial > Soil > Riparian zone | place: USA: East River...
GTATACCCATACTTGTCCGGGGTCTGATGAAAATGATCCCAGCACCGGTCAAGCCAGCGATGCGTCAGATGCATCGACTTTTCCGCATATACATAGTCACAGGGATAGGGCGGGCATTCGTCAAAGGCCATGATTATATCCCCGCCGATGGTCCTCTGGATGTCCATCACCTTCTCCGGGCTGAACATATGACGCGATCCATCAATATGAGACTGAAAAACAACCCCTTCCTCCTGGATCTTCCGCGTACCGGCTAATGAAAAGACCTGGTACCCGCCACTATCGGTCAGGATCGGTCGGTCCCAGCCGTTAAACCGGTGCAGACCACCGGCCGCCTCCAGGACTTCCAGCCCGGGTCGTAGGTAAAGGTGATAAGTATTTCCCAGTATTATCTGCCCCTGAACTTCGGCCACCAGCTGCTGCTGCGACACCGCCTTCACGCTTCCCACCGTACCCACAGGCATAAAAATGGGCGTCAGGATCTCCCCATGATCGGTAGTGATCTTACCCGCCCGGGCCGCCGACTGCGGACAGTGGCCCTCCAGCTCAAATTGTAATGTTCCCATTGATCAAAGACTTTTTCACCGGATACGGTCCGGTTTGGGCCGCAATTTACGCCGCTTCTTTAGAAATTCGTACTTTCGCACATCGGCGGCGGCAGCAGGCAGCCAACCGCCCCAGAACACTTATGACTAAACTGTATTGGAGTTTCCCCTGGCTCGAACTGTTTTTTATTGTTTTTTGTGTGATCACCCTGGTACAACTATTCTACTACGGCTGGTTCTTCAGAAGGCTGGCTTTCTATTCACTCACGGATAAAGAACAATCCCAGCAACATCCCGTCAGCGTTATCATCTGCGCTCGCGATGAAGCCGCCCGTCTCGTCACCCACCTCCCCGGTGCCCTCGTACAAACCTATCCCAGCACCCACGAGGTCATCGTCGTCAACCACAATAGCCAGGACGATACCCGCTTCCTGCTCGATGAATTTAAAAAAACCTTCAAGGGTTTACACATCGTTAACCTCGAACACGAAGCCATCGGCATCCCCGGCAAGAAATATCCGCTTAGCATGGGCATCAAAGAAGCCCGACACGAGATCGTCCTGCTCACCGACGCAGACTGCATACCAGCCAGCGAATTCTGGATCCATAAAATGCAGGACGGTTATCACAACGGGATCGAAGTAGTGCTGGGATACAGCCCCTACAAAAAGAACCCGGGCTTCCTCAATAAGATCATTCGTTTCGATACTTTTCATACCGCTCTTCAATATCTTTCGTATGCGCTCGCGGGTTTACCCTATATGGGCGTTGGCAGAAACCTGTCTTATAAAAAGGATGTATTCCTTCGTAACAAGGGCTTTTCAGCGATCAATCATGTACCCGGCGGTGATGATGACCTCTTTATAAATAAGGTGGCTACAAAAGAAAATACGGCCATCGTGATCGATCCGGATACCTTCACTTTATCCGAACCCAAGAAAACATTTTCCGAATGGTTCCGCCAAAAGACCCGTCACTATAATGCTGCCAAATATTATAAGCCGCTTCATAAATTCCTGCTGGGTCTCTACTCCCTCAGCCACATGCTTTTTTATCCCCTGATGATCGTCAGTCTATTTTATGACTGGCGCGTGACCCTTACCCTTTTTGGCGTCCGCCTCGTCATTCAGGGATATATCTTTCAAAAAGCCATGCACAAGCTGGGAGAAGAAGACCTCTTCCCATGGTGGTGGCTCCTCGATATTTGGATGTTCCTGCATTACCTCATCTTCTCCACCGCATTATGGAAAAAACCCCGGAAAGTCTGGAAGTAGTCCTGCAATATTTCGCAGACTTCTCCCCCACACAATTACAACAACTGGTCAGGCTCGAACAGCTCTACAGGGAATGGAACACACAGATCAACGTTATCTCCCGTAAAGACATCGATAGCCTCTACGAAAAACACGTGCTCCACTCCCTTGCTATCGCCGCAGCCTTTAGCTTCACTCCCGGTTCCGAGGTCATCGACATCGGCACAGGCGGCGGCTTCCCGGGCATCCCCCTGGCCATCTTCTTCCCTAAAACAAAATTCCACCTTGTCGATAGCATTGGCAAAAAGATCAAAGTGGTAGAAGCTGTAAGAGAAGGCATTGGCCTCACAAACATCACAACCCAGCACGGCCGTGCGGAAGAAATAAAAAACAAAAAATTCGATGTGGCCGTCTCCAGAGCCGTAGCCCCCCTCAAAGAGCTCTGGACCTGGGCTCGCCCCCTCCTGCGCAAACCCTCGCACCCTGCTCATCATGTCGCCCCCAATGGCCTGCCATTCCCAAATGGCCTCATCTGCCTCAAAGGTGGCGATCTCGCCGCCGAAATCTCCGACAGCGGCACCCGGCCCAAGATCATGGAGATATATGACCTTTTTCCGCTGGACTACTTTAAGGAGAAATTTTTACTGCAGGTACCGTTTGCGTGAAGCCCTCAATAGCTAACTCGCTCACTCTTATGTGCTCAATCGCTATCAAATGGCTACTCTTCCTCGTGCATAGTTACCGCACCAATATTATCCGGCTGCTCAGTACCGGTGCCGTTGGCACCTGGCGGGGCCTATGATGGGCCTTCGGCCTATGGTAATTTTGGCGGAGAAGCCAAAATTACCATAAAGTGGTATTTTTTTATGGCTAAAGCACCAGACCTTTGTCCCATGACTATATCTGTTTGCATTGTAGATGACAACAAGGACATCCGCTCTGCTCTCGAACAGATCATCCTGATGGCAGAAGGGTACACGCTTACCGGTTCCTTTTCAGACGCTGAAGAAGCTCTGCAAAAGATCCCTATGGTGAAACCCCACGTAGTCCTGATGGACATCAACCTCGGAGAAGGAGAGAGTGGCATAGATTGCGTAAGACAGCTCAAACCGCTGTACCCGGAAATACTCTTCATGATGTGTACCATCTATGAAGAAGATGAGAAAATATTCGAAGCCCTCAAAGCCGGCGCCAACGGGTATATCCTCAAAAAGACAGCCCCGGGAAAACTGCTCGACTCCCTCCGTGAGCTATACGAAGGAGGCGCACCCATGAGCAGCCAGATAGCCCGTAAGGTCGTCAACGCCTTCCAGGCACTGGCAACCACAGCCGACGCAGGCCCGACCAACGCTCCGACCAAAGCCATGAGCATTCTCTCCAACAGGGAAAACGAAATTCTGGAACTCCTCGCCCAGGGCATGCTCTATAAAGAAATAGCCGCCAGACTCTTTATCAGCCAGGAAACCGTTCGCAAACATGTTTATCACATATACGAAAAACTACATGTGAACAATAGGGTCGAAGCCATCAATAAATTTTATGGACGATAGCCGCAAACAAAAACTACCACAAAGTGGTATTGTTTTACCCTCTGTGGTCATCTACCTTTGCCGCAGGGCTGTTTGCATCAAGTACGATTAGTCATTTCACCTTATCCAACACGCGCAACAGGAATGTAATTGAATTTGCTAAAAAAAAGGCCGTCTCTTAGACAGCCCTTTTTTTTTCAATATATTTTACCACTTCAATTCCAGTCTATTATTCTTCCTATCGACATCGGCCATCCGCTCACTCGGATCAATGTCCAACACCTTCACATCCGTCAGCCGACGATTTAGCTCGAACGTATAGGTCGGACTTGTCCACTTCCAGCCATCGTACGTCGTCCTCGGAATATTTGCATCCTCCACCGGCTTTTCGCCAAACTGCAGATACTGCGGAATATACGCCATCTCCTTGCTGCCATCCTTGTACTGGATCAGCACATCCAGCGGCATAGGCATCTTCCCTACCATCTTCAGCCGGATCTTTGTCTTCCCATTTTCCTCCCACAAACTATCGACACCATAATCTATCGTCTTCGTAGTATTCACCCAATACTCTTTATACCAGTCCAGCTTCTGACCACTTACCTTCTCCGCTACCCGCACAAAATCACTGGCATTGGGATGCTTGAATCTCCACAGCTTATAATATTCGAGCAGGATCTTATCCCGGACATCCGCACCGACAATATATCCCAGCTGCTCCAGGAACATCTCCCCCTTGGAATAAGCCGCTATGCTATACCCGAAATTCGTATTGAAATGATCCGCATGAGTCGTCAGCGGCTCTTCCAGCCCACTCCTTACCAGGGCAAAATACGAATTATACGCCCCCGAATGATACAAAGGCAGGTCCTGCTGCTCCTTCTCCACTATCTGCTGAAGCCCCGCATTATTCGGAGATATCTTAAGCCGCTCATGATAATAATAGCTGTTCACCCGCGCCGCCGCATAGCTGGTAAAACCTTCATCCATCCACGCATACATCGATTCATTAGTCCCCATCATACCCTGGTACCAGCTGTGCATCCATTCGTGAAAGGCCGTTCCGATCCCCGGACCATTGATCAGCGTGCTCATCGGGTATTCCATACCGCCATCCCCACCATGCACAAAAGAGTATTGTTTGTATGGATATTTACCAAAGGTCTTCTCAATAAAAGGCAGCACCAGCACGGCTGCATCCGCCAGCGCATTCCAGGCAGTGTCAAGACGCGCCTCACCAGCTGCATTCTTATAGAAGACATTGATGACCGGCCCATTCGGAACCCGGCGCACCAGGTGCCTGAATTCAGGATCAGCCGCCCACATGAAATCATGTACGTTCGGCGCCAGGAAATGCCAGCTCAGCTTTTCACCCGAAGGTTGTACAGCCTTCGTCCCCGGAGCTTCATAACCAAATCCTATCTGCTGCGGATTCTGAAGATATCCCGAGCCGCCGATCATGTAATGTTTGTCAATATTGATCGTCACATCATAATCCCCCCAGACACCATAGAATTCCCTCGCCACATATGGCGTAGGATGCCAGCCTTCATAATCGTACTCACATAACTTGGGATACCACTGACTCATGGAATAACGGACACCCGTCTGCGGATTGTCCCTGCCGCTGCGACGGACCTGCAAAGGCACCTGCGCCTCGAATTTCATCTGGAAAACCACGGAGCTATGCGGCAGAATAGCCTTGCTCAGCTTTACTTCCAGGATCGTTTCGTCAACCTTGTAGGTCTGTGGGACCCCATTCATGCTCAATGACAGCACCTTCTGATAACCGATCTCCTCAGGAGTAAGATGCAGGATCCGATCCTTCACTCTCGAGTCCCAATCCGGTTCCTCACGACCTCTCCGGCCGCCGAGTAACACCTTACCCAGTTCACGGCTACGGTTATCCATCATGCTCCCCGGCTGAAAAGCATTCCAGTACAGGTGATAAAAGACTTTATCCAGCGTGTCCGGTGAATTATTGGTATAAGTCAGCGTCTGGCTGCCCGTAAACCGGTTGGTCACGACATCCATCTGGACATCCATCGTGTACTTCACCCGCTGCTGCCAACGGTCGGGTTGAGCAAATAGGGACAGTTGATGTAACAGCAGGACGATTCCAGCTGTCAGAACGATTTTTTTTCTCATGGTGCTGTCTTACAATAATTATATTATAACGTGTTGCCGTCCTTCATCAGCTGACCGTCGTTGCTGAATAATAGACTCCTTTTTTGAACATCATTCTTCGCTACGAGAATAAGATACTGCGTGATGCTCCCCGGAAGGTAACGCACAGTCACAGATCGCACTTCCCATTCCGTAGGATTGGCATACTTGCTCTTTGCCAGACCATCCTTGATAGCCGAAGGCAGCGCATCCTTGGTGATCTCTTTCGTCGTATTCTGCCATTCGCCCTTCTTGTTGAATTTCGCGGTGTGCTTTTCATTCTGAAGCGTAAATGTAGCCTGGTAAACCCCTCCAATTTTGCTCGACCAGTTTACAGTTGTCGCACTCGGATATTTAACCTTAAAAGAGTCTGTCACAATTCCAGGAATAGATCCAAACTGTGCTTTAGCGCCGGCTGCTGTAAAAAGAGCCCCGAAAATAAGTGTTAGATAAAGTAACTTCTTCATAAAAACATATATTTAAGTTATAGTTCACAATTTCAGTCCTTCCACCACGATCACGATCTCCCCTTTCACCCCCTTCTCCCGAAATACATCACACACCTGCCTCAGCGTTCCCCGCTGGTTCTCTTCATATATTTTTGTCAGCTCCCGGCTTACACAACACATCCTCTCCGCTCCAAAATACAAGGCCAGCTCCTCCAGTGTCTTCACCAGCCGCATCGGTGATTCATAAAACACCAATGTCCTCTCCTCTGTTGCCAATTGCTTCAATAAAGTTTGCCGCCCTTTTTTGGGTGGCAGAAATCCTTCAAAAGAAAAACGGTTCATCGGCAGACCGCTATTCACAAGGGCCGGTACAAAAGCCGTCGCCCCGGGCAGACACTCCACCTTCACTCCCGCCTTGATACATTCCCTGACCAGCAAAAAGGCAGGATCGGAAACCCCAGGCGTACCAGCATCCGTCAGTAGTGCCATCTTCTTCCCCTGCAGCATCTGGTCAACCAGGTGATGTAAAACCTTATGCTCATTATGCTGGTGATAGGGCGAAAGTGCCTTAATGATCTGGTAATGGTTAAGTAACCTTGAAGAATTCCGCGTATCCTCCGCCAGAACAAGATCGACGTTTTTCAGCACGTCCAAAGCTCTGAGCGTAATATCCTGCAGATTACCGATGGGAGAAGGAACAATATAAAGCAAAACAACAATTAATTTACAGCTATCTCGAAGTATTCCATAACCGGGTTGGCCAACAGCTTCCGTCCAGCTTCCTCAGCAATGGTCCTCGCTTCTTCGGCGGTGGCAGCCTCGACCTGCAGCGAAATACTTTTCCCGACCCGGACATCACTCACACTCTTGATCCCAAGATTCTGCAAACCACCCATCACCGCCTTGCCCTGTGGATCTAACAATTCCTTTAACGGCATAACTTTTACCTGAACAGAAAAGGTCATGTTGCTTTTTTTTATTTAAGCAGCAAAACTACGCATTTTTTTTGGCTGTCACTAAAGATACGATAATGTAAAGGATGAATATCACCGGAACAGCGAGCCACCGGAGAAAGATCGCCGACAACAGAGCCAGGGCTATCAGCACCAGCTTGGGCAGATTACCCTTTACAGAATAGTCCTTGAACTTCAAAGCCATCAGCGGTAGCTTGCTGACCATCAGCCACCCGACCAGGACGATCAGGCCATATAATACCCATTTATTCGCCAGAGCCGCTACAACCGCAGGACTGTTCGTATACCACGAGATCAATGGCAGCGAAGCGATCAATAATCCCGCCGCCGGAGCAGGCACACCCTTGAACCCGTACTGCTGTGAAGTATCCAGGTTGAACCGCGCCAGCCTGTATGCCGCAGCACATGGAAAAAGTAGCGAAGGTAATAACCATAATATAGATATGTCAAGCCCGTTCTCCTGCCCCGCAAAACTCATCCGCAGCAATTGATAAAGGATCATACCCGGCGCAACTCCAAAACTCACCAGGTCCGCAAGCGAATCCAGCTGCTTCCCCATAGGCGAGGTCGCCTTGAAAATTCTCGCAACCAGCCCATCCAGAAAATCTACCAGTGCCGCCAACCCGATAAAGAGAGACGCAACCCCCACCTTCTCCGGCATGCTTACAAATTGCTCGCCATCCGGACCAGACAGGATGGCGATCCCATTCTGCAAGATCAGGATCACCGCAATACAGCCAAAGAACAAATTAAGCAGCGTGAACAGGTTAGGTATATTTTTCATCCGTAAATATATGTTTTTTTCAAAGGCCGGATGCAGTTCGCCTCCGGCTCGTGTCATTCGTGAAAATTAGGATTTTATTTTCATTAGCGCCTCTATCTCCTCTACCGTGATCGGTATCTTTTCCATCAGGTCAACATTGCCATCGGCCGTGATCCAAACATCATTTTCAATGCGGATCCCCAACTGCTCCTCCGCGATATAAATACCAGGTTCCACCGTAAGCACCATGCCTTTGCGAATGGGCTCATTACGCGGCCCAAGATCATGTACATCAATCCCCAGATGATGCGATACGCCATGGTACATGTATTTGAAATAAGCCGGATTATCCGGTGGCTGATTTTTTATATCCGACTCCGTCAATAGTCCTATTCGTACAAACGCTCTTCCAGCCTCTTCCCCCATCTGTTTGGAATAATCAGCCAGCGTAACGCCGGGTTTTAACAAGCGCTTAGCAAAACGATGCAGATCAAGACAGGCATTGTATACCTCTTTCTGCCTTTTGGAAAATTTCCCATTCACCGGTACCGTCCTCGTAAGATCGGCACAATACCCCCCATATTCCGCACCAAAATCCATCAACACCAGTTCTCCGTCGAGACACTCCTGGTTATTACTGACATAATGAAGCGTTCTCGCCCTGTCCCCGCTGGCAATAATGCTGCTGTACGCAGGCCCGGGACTCCGCCGCGATAAGAAGCCGCGATAGATCTCCGCCTCTATCTCATATTCCATCACCCCCGGCCTTATCAACCCCAGCACATCCCCAAAGGTCGCCCCGGTAATATTGGCCGCCTCCTGCATCTGCGATACTTCCAACGCCGTCTTCACCGCCCTCAGATCCCGCAGGATCCTCGCGCTCCTCCGGTAATTATGCAAGGGATATTTCTCCTTCATCTCCCGGATAAAACGATATTCCCTCGTGATCAGCAAACCGCCATTCTTTCTATCGTTCTCATTGGAGTCAAGATAGATGGTATCCGCCAGGTGAACCCACTGCTGCAGCAAACTCTCCAGGTTGTCAAGCCAGACTATCGTGCCGATCCCCGATATTTTCTTAGCCTCCTCGGCCCGCAGCCTCCGGCCATCCCATTTTTCCTTAAGCTCATTCGGCCGCACCAACACCAGCACTTCCCGGTAACGCACATCAGGATGGTCCGGGAAAAGTATCACCATGCTGTCCTCCTGCGCTATCCCCGACAACCAGAACAGGTCGCTGTTCTGTCGGAACGTATAATGGGCGTCGCCATTGGAAGGCATTTCATCATTACTTACAAAAACAGCGATCGAACCAGGCTCCATGGCAGCGATAAAGCGCGACCGGTTCGCAGTAAAAAGCTCAGGTAATTCCGGGAAATAAGTCATTCGAATATTTATGTCTTTTTTTAATAGCCGAAAGCAAATTTATGGATTGATCACTAATTAGTCCATTTCTACCGATTGCATAAAAACTAACGATCGTTAGTTTAGCAAGATTTTAACCAATGCCCCTTGTAATTTGATAATATCTAATTTAAGCCCCCTTTTTGGCCCTGCTATAGAAAAATTTAATTTTAGCTTTGCTTCAAACAAACGATTGCCTTCTATGTCAGTACCTGTTATTGCAGCCCCGGCATCCCGCCTGGCAAAGCTCGGCATTTATATCGCCGACAAACTACACTATCAGCTTCCCCCATCCGAACTGATCAGACAAAGTCTCCGCAGAAGGGAGGGCGAGCTCAATGACACCGGAGCCCTGGTCATCTCCACCGGCGCCTTTACCGGACGTAGTCCCAAGGATCGCTACATCGTAAACGACGAGATCACCGCAGGCTCCGTCCATTGGAATGATTTTAACCAACCGATGGCCGATCACCATTTCGACGCCATCTTTTCCTCCATCCGTTCCTGGCTGAACCAGCTCCCCGAAGTCTGGGTCCGCGATTGTTACGTCTGTGCCGACCCTCGCTTCAGACTCAACATCCGCGTCGTCAATGAAACGCCCTCGACCAATCTTTTCGCTTATAATATGTTCCTTCGTCCAACAGAAGATGAACTCGACAATTTCCAGCCCGATTGGCAGATCCTCTCCGCCCCCGGCCTGCATCTTGACGCAGCCCGCTGCGGAACCCGCAGCCCCAACGCCGTAGCCATCTCATTCCGGCACAAGCTCATCTTGCTTGCCGGCACCGGTTATACCGGTGAAATAAAGAAAAGCATCTTCACGATCCTCAACTTCCTGCTCCCCCGCGAGAAAAAGGTCCTCAGTATGCACTGCTCCGCCAATAAAGGCCCCGAAGGAGACACAGCCATTTTCTTTGGACTCAGCGGCACCGGCAAGACAACCCTCAGCGCAGACCCCGCAAGAAAGCTCATCGGTGATGACGAACATGGCTGGACCGCCGACAATATTTTCAATTTCGAAGGCGGCTGTTATGCCAAATGCATCAACCTGAAAGAGGAAAAAGAACCCGAGATCTATCATGCCATAAGGCCAGGCGCCATGGTGGAAAACATAAAATTCTTCCCCGGCACCAACCAAATAAATTTCGAAGACGGCTCCATTACCGAGAATACCCGCGTCTCCTATCCGCTTTCCTATATCAGTAATTCGCTCGAGCCGTCGAATGGACCAACGCCAAAAAATATTTTCTTCCTGACCTGCGATGCGTATGGCGTATTACCCCCCATCTCCCGGCTCACGCCCAGCCAGGCCATGTACCAGTTCATTTCCGGCTATACAGCAAAAGTGGCTGGCACCGAAACGGGTATTACCGAACCAAAACCCACCTTCAGCGCCTGCTTCGGAGCCCCCTTCCTTCCTCTACATCCCGGTCGTTATGCCGATCTGCTTGGAGAAAAGATCAAACAGCATGGCGTCACCGTATGGATGATCAATACCGGCTGGTCCGGTGGTCCTTTTGGCAAAGGCAGCAGGATTAACCTGACCTATACCCGGGCCATGATCACCGCTGCCCTTGGAGGCGCACTCGATAAGGTCGAATACCAAACTCATCCGGTCTTCGGTATGGCCATGCCCCTCAGCTGCCCCGGTGTTCCCACAGACCTGTTAAACCCGCGCCACACCTGGCCCGACACCGCCGCCTACGACGAGATGGCCGCCAGGGTCGCCGGTTGGTTCGTCACTAATTTCGAGAAATACGCGTCCGGAGTAAGTGCGGAAATTTTGCAAGCAGGCCCGGACTCAGGCCCTATACATTAAAATTTTAAAAAAAAGGGGAAGTTTTTTTTTAAATTAAAAAGAAATTACAGAACTTGGCGCATCAAATTAACAATCTTGTCTTCGATTGTTTGCCAAAACTAACTCCATCAACCTTGATGGGGTTTTTTTATGGAAAGCCCTTAAAACAATCCATACAATTGCGAGTCTATTCGGGTAATGATTTCTCCCAAATGCTCCTCATTTTCAGGAAATTTATTCTTATCAATATCGATGATAAGTAATGGACCTTCCTTGTATCCTTCGATCCATTTATTGTAGTAGTCATTGAGGCGTTTCAGATAATCCAGGCGAATATTCTCTTCATATTCCCGTCCGCGTTTCTGGATCTGCGCAACCAGGGTAGGTACAGAAGCCTGCAGATAGATCAGCAGGTCCGGCGGCTGTACCATCCGTTTCAGGGTCTGGAAGAATTGGAAATAGTTGTTGTAATCCCTCTTGCTCATCAACCCCATTTCATGCAGGTTGGGTGCGAAAATATGCGCATCCTCATAGATGGTGCGGTCCTGTATCACCGTTTCCGTACCGGAATGGATTTCCAGGAGTTGGTTGAGCCTGCTGTTCAAAAAGAAGATCTGCAGGTTGAAGCTCCAGCGGGGCATGTCTTCATAAAAATCATTCAGATAGGGATTATGGTCGACGTCCTCGAACTGCGGGATCCAGCGATAATGCTTGCTCAGCATCTCAGTCAGCGTCGTCTTGCCGGCGCCTATATTGCCGGCTACTGCGATATGTTTTGGTTTCTTATTTTTTACCATAGGTCTGTTAGTTCTGTTAGTCAGCCAGTATTAGTAATATGAGCTGGTATTAGTAATAGTTAAGCCCGATAGCCTGCCTGGCCAGTTGGATCGTAACCTTCGCACTCTCCCGCGCCTTTTCCGCCCCCTGCTCCATCACCATGCGCAGATAAGCCTCGTCGTTACGGATGGCTTCCGCCTTTTCCCGGATCGGTGAAATAAAAGCTATCATATCCTCCGCCAATTTCTTTTTCATATCCCCAAAACGAATAGTGCCTGCGATATAGTGCGTCATAAATACGGCTGCATCCTCCTCTTTTCCCACAAGACGCATCAGTTGGAACAGGTTCTTCACTGAATCCGGCATTTCGTCCACAGACCCGCCCCCGCTTTCGGTCTTTGCCTTGCTGATCTTTTTGCGTATCGTCTCATCGTCGTCCGACAGATACAAGGTAGCCAATTGATTCTCACTTTTACTCATTTTCCCCGCACCATCCAGGCTAGGCACCTTTACCAGCTCTTCCCCGAAGTTGAACGCATAAGGCTCGGGAAACACCTCCGCCCCATAACGCTGGTTGAACCGGTTGGAATAATTCCGCGCTATCTCCAGGTGCTGCTCCTGGTCCTTCCCCACCGGCACCAGTGCAGCCCGATGCAGCAGTATGTCCGCAGCCTGCAATACCGGATAGGTCAGCAGACCCGCATTCACATTCTGCGGTTGCAACCGGACCTTATCTTTAAAGGTCGGCGTCTTTTCCAGCTCCCCAACATACGCTAACATATTCAGGAAAAGATATAATTCAGCAGTTTCCGGTACATGACTCTGACAGTAAAAAGCAACCTTATCCGGGTCCAGACCAGAGGCGATATTTTCAGCCATTACCCTGCGAACATGCCCCTTCAATTCCGCCGTCTCCTTCAGCGTGGTCAACGCGTGCAGATCGGCTACCATAAAGTAACAATTATAGTTTTCCTGCATCCGGACATAATTCCGCACGGCACCAAAATAGTTGCCCAAATGCAGGAATCCCGTCGGCCGGATACCACTCATGACGATTTCTCGATTTTTTTCCATATTGTGTGCTTCCGTCAAATCGCCAAACGCGACTTTGACGGAAGCGCGAAGATAGCTATTTTTGTCCCAAAGCACTTGCATGGAAGTCAATGACGCGTTGATAGATAACCTTTCCAATCTGGCACGCCTGGAATTTAATGCAACAGAAAAGGAAGAGATCAAAAAGGACCTTCAGCGGATGATCCATTTCGTCGAAAAGCTGGGCGAACTGGATACTACCGGTGTAGAGCCTTTGCTGCATATGAGCCCCGAGACCAACGTCCTGCGGGAAGACCTCCCCCACGGCTCCGTCAGCCGGGAAGTAGCTCTGTCCGTAGCCCCGGCAACGGATGGCACCTATTTTAAAGTACCAAAAGTCATCCGTAAATAATGAACCTTTCCCTATGAGCCAAGCCACCCCTCCTATCATCTACCTCGATGAGATCGAGAAAAGTTATTACATGGGTAAACAGGCCCTCCCCGTATTAAAGGGAGTATCCCTGGAGATCTTCAGGAACGAATATGTAGCCCTTATGGGGCCCTCCGGTTCCGGGAAAAGTACCCTGATGAATATTTTGGGCTGCCTGGACACACCTACAGCAGGACGTTATATTCTGAATGGACAGGACGTCAGCAAAATGACCGACGATAGCCTGGCCGACGTACGTAATATCGAGATCGGCTTTGTCTTCCAGCAGTTTAACCTGCTGCCCCGGCTGACAGCAGCAGAAAATGTAGCCCTCCCCCTCGTATATGCAGGGGTACCCCGGAAAGAACGGCACGAGCGAGCCCTCGCCGTCCTCGAAAAAGTTAGCCTGGCAGACCGCAGCCACCACAAGCCAAACGAGCTTTCAGGTGGTCAGAGCCAGCGCGTCGCCATCGCCCGGGCCCTTATCAATAACCCAACCCTGATCCTGGCAGATGAACCTACCGGAAACCTCGACTCAAAGACCTCGATCGAGATCATGGATATCTTTGGCAGTATCCAGGCCGGCGGCAACACAGTCGTGCTCGTCACACACGAAGAGGACATCGCCGGTTATGCCCACCGGATAGTACGGCTGCGTGACGGGGTCATAGAAAGCGATCGCCGACGCGCCGTCGAAATCGTTGCTCGCTGATACCGGCAATCCACCCCTTCTGCCCGCAACGACATTCTTAACGCTTAAATTCAACCCAGCCATATGAGTATGCGGATCTATACCAAAACAGGCGACAAAGGTTCCACATCCCTCATCGGAGGCACAAAAGTCCCCAAAAGCCACCTTCGTATCGAATCCTATGGCACAGTCGACGAGCTGAATTCCTTCCTGGGCCTGCTAAACGACCAGTTGGCCCTCGCCGACGCCGCCCAAAGCTCGACCCAACACCCCGGCTCGGCGTCCCCCCTCTTCACCGAAATCCACCCCTTCCTGCGCGAGATCCAGGACCGCCTGTTCACGATCGGCGCCTCACTCGCCTGCGACCCCGAAAAAGAACCAAAATTGAAAATTCCAGATCTAAAGGAAGAAGATCTCACAGCCCTGGAAAAAGCCATCGACCGGATGGACGCTATCCTGCCCCCTATGAAGTCTTTCCTGCTCCCGGGTGGCCATATAACCGTCTCCACCGCTCATGTAGCACGATGCGTCTGCCGCCGCGCCGAAAGGTCCTGCGTCCGCCTGCAGGAAGAGTCATTATATGTAGAACCTATCGTTATCCGCTATCTGAATCGCCTCAGCGACTATCTTTTCATGTTATCCCGCTACACAGGCCACCTCCTCAATGCCCCCGAGCTCCCCTGGAAACCCCGCACCTGACACACCGGCCCAAGCGCCCACCCTGGCGCCACACCCCCCCCAGCGCCCTGCGGCACCTACCCTTTCATAATCAACCCATCCTTCATATGCAGCACCCTGTCACTCATCGTAGCCAGCTCCTCATTATGCGTCACGATCAGAAAAGTCTGCCGGAACTGTCCCCGCAGGTCAAAAAACAGCTGATGCAGCTCCTTCGCATTCGCCGTATCCAGGTTGCCCGTCGGCTCATCGGCAAAAACAATATCCGGGTTATTGATCAGCGCCCTCGCCACCGCCACCCGCTGCTGCTCCCCGCCGGATAATGCCCCGGGCTTGTTCTCCACCCGATGCCCAACTCCCAGAAGGTTCAGCAGCTGCAACGCCCTTTCCTCAACCTCCTTCTTCCGCCTCCCCGCGATCCAGCCCGGGATACAAACATTCTCCAGCGCACTGAACTCCGGCAGCAAATGATGGAACTGGAAGACAAACCCGATATGACGATTACGGAAATCAGCCAGCGGCCGACCCTTTAACTCATGTAATTTCTTATTCTGTAAAAATATCTCCCCTTTCGCCGGTTCATCCAAAGTGCCCAGAATATGAAGTAAAGTACTTTTCCCCGACCCCGAAGGACCCACAATACTGACGATCTCCCCTTTTGCGATGTTCACATCCACCCCCTTCAATACCCTCAGATCGCCGTAATATTTCTCTATTCCCTTGGCTGTTAACATACTAAGTAAATTAAAACTTCTTTACAAACTACCGGCAAACCTACAGGTTAGCAACCAATATGCCGAATCGAAAAGCAGAATTCTGGAAAAAATAGTACAAGATAACCCTGGGAAAAAGGTTAAATTTCAACTGGTATTTGGTGGTTTGAGATTTAAAATTACTTTTGCGGAAAATTAAGAACGATGTTTTGGACACTTGAATTAGCCAGCTACCTCGAAGATGCCCCCTGGCCGGCTACTAAAGATGAACTAATCGACTACGCTATTCGTTCCGGTGCCCCCATCGAGGTGGTAGAGAACTTGCAGGAGCTGGAAGACGAAGGGGAGATCTACGAAGGCATCGACGACATTTGGCCGGACTACCCAAGCCAGGAGGATTTCTTTTTTAACGAGGACGAGTATTGATTATCAATATCTTAAAAAATAAAAGCGCTCACAACGAGCGCTTTTTTCGATATCGTATATCCATAACCGTTTTATTTCTCCATCTGCTCTATCACCGCTTCCGTCACCCCGGTAGTAGAATATCCACCATCATGGAATAAATTCTGCATCGTTACCATCTTCGTCAGATCGCTGAACAACGTCACGCAATAATCAGCACACTCGTCACCGGTTGCATTCCCCAGCGGACTCATCTTCTCGGCAAAATTGATAAATCCGTCAAATCCTTTCACACCGCTGCCGGCCGTCGTCCGGGTTGGTGACTGCGAAATTGAATTGACCCGCACCTTCTTCCTCTTGCCATAATGATAGCCAAAGCTCCGGACCACACTCTCCAGCAACGCCTTCGCATCCGCCATTTCATTATAATCAGGGAATACCCGCTGTGCAGCGATATAGGTCAGCGCTATCACACTGGCACCTTCTGTCAGCGCATCCATGTCCCAGGCCGTCCTCAGCACCCGGTGCAATGACATGGACGATATATCCAGCGTTTTCTTATTCCATTCATAATCCATCTCAGTATAATGCTTCCCCTTCCGCACGTTCAGCCCCATTCCGATAGAATGAAGGATAAAATCAACGCCCCCACCGAAATGCTTCATAGACTCTTCAAACAATTTCTTCAGATCATCCATATTGGTCACATCAGCACCGATGACCGGCGCCCCCGTTGCCTCAGCCAGCTTGTTGATCTCTCCCATCCTCAGTGCAACCGGCGCATTCGACAGCACCAGCTGAGCTCCCTCTTCATGACAACGTAATGCCGTCCTCCATGCAATGGACTTCTCATCCAGCGCACCAAAAATGATCCCTTTTTTCCCTTTTAACAGGTTGTATGCCATAGATTGAATTTTTATTTAGACTCAATTTGACCGGATTCTGTCCGGTTTCGGGGCCAAATATAGCGGAATAACAAATTATCGCCCAAACATCCTAACCACCAACCCCACAATTGTTAGCGTATAAACAACCACCAATAAAAAATTCGCAAATATAAAAAGGAAGAACCGATCCGCCGCCTCCCGCGGCCTTATCACTCGCTGCAACCACCGGTTGATATAATAAAAAGGAACCAGCGCGATAACAATAACCAATAGTATAAGTAAGGAACGTAGTCTCATGAGGTCACCATTTCCCTCGCATTCTCCAATGCCGCGGCCGTAGGCTTCTCCCCACTCAGCATCTGGGCAATCGCCGTGATCCGCTCTTCCTGGTTCAGCAACCGTATATTGGTTTTGACAGCCTCACCCCTCACCTGCTTGTAAACAAAATAATGCGCGTCCGCCTTACCCGCTATTTGCGGCTGATGCGTGATACAAATTACCTGCCGCTTCCTCGCCAGGTTCTTTAAGATGATCCCCACCTGTTTAGCCGCCTCACCGGAGATCCCCGTATCTATCTCGTCAAAGATCAGCGTGGCCAGATCGATCGACTCGGCCACCAGCGACTTGATGCACAACATCAGCCTGCTCAGCTCACCACCTGACGCCACCTTGCGGATAGGCTCAAAACGATTGCTCTTATTGGCGTCAAACAGGAATTCTATGGCGTCCATCCCAAAAGCATTCAACTCCCCGGCCTGTATCTGTACCTTCAGCCGGGCATTGGGCATACCTACCTGCTTCAGTAATTTGTTCACCTGCTGCTCAAGCTGCTCTACCTGCCCCTGGCGGCCCTTTGATAAGACCGTGGCCTTCTTCTTCACTTCCTGTAACATCCTGTTCACTTCCTTCTCCCCCGCAGCAATGCTTTCATCCACCTGCAGCGAATCCTTCAGCTTGACTTCCAGCTTCCGCAATATGGTCAACAGCTCAGCCGTCGTATGAACACTATGCTTTTTCAGTAATTTATATCCGGTGGAAAGACGTTCGTTTATCTCTTCGATCCGGCGCGGATCATAACCCACTCCGTCATTGATGCGTTCCACATCCCCGGCAATATCCTGCAATTCTATCTGTACAGAAGACATCCGCTCTGAAAGACCTTTCAGCTCCGGATGATACCCCGCATATGTATGCAGGGAATGCTGCAGCGACTTCAGCTGCTGCACCATGGGTAGCTCTCCCTCTTTCAGATCATAATAGACCTTGGACAAGGCCGTCTTGATGCCCTCCGAGTTATTCAGCAGCTTCAGCTCCTGGTCCAGCTCTTCCAGTTCGTTCTCCCGCAGCGTTACCTCACTCAGCTCGTCGAAAAGAAATTTATTATAGTCCAGCTCCTTGTTGAACTGTGCCTTCTGTTCCTGTAAAGTAGCCAGCTCCCTTACAGCCGACTGCCAGCTCCGGTATACAGTACGATATTCCTCCAGCGCAGCCGCCTGTCCCGCAAGCGCATCCAGCACCTCCCGCTGAAAGTCGGACTCACCCAGCTCCAGCGTATCGAACTGGCGATGCAGATCGACAAGCAACGAGCTCAGCTTCCGCAACTGCTCAAGATTCACCGGAGTATCATTCACAAAAGCTCTTGACTTTCCCGAAGGAGCGATCTCCCTCCGGATCACCACCTCCTCACCAGCATCCGGGTCATCGGTCAGGTCATTAGCGATATCCAGCTCGTTGGCGGCAAAAAAAGCCAGCACCGCCTTTTTCCCTTTCATAATAAAAGTTCCTTCAACCACACACTTCTTGTCCCGCTGAAGCAGCACGGCCGTATCCGCCCGGTCACCCAGGATGAGCGACAAAGCCCCCATCAGGATAGACTTACCCGCCCCCGTCTCCCCCGTGATCACATTCATCCGGTGAGAGAATTCAATGCTCAGCTCATCGATGATGGCATAGTTCTGAATATGGATCCTTTGTATCATAAGATTCAGCGCAAAGCGCGACGGCAAATTAAGTAATTCGATCATTCCCCTCCGCACAAAATTCCCACACCCCCCTATTCCCCCTTACATCTCGCGATCCCGGCCTTAGCCCGCTGATCCAGCGAGTTTTTATAATCATGATCCTTCAGGGACAAGCACTTCTGGAAAAAGGCCATCGCCTTGACCTTGTCCCCTCGCTGTTCGTAGATATAACCGGTTTGCAACGCAGCCCTGGCTGCATAATATGCCGTCAGATGTTCCCCTGTCTTTATCGACGTGAGATAGGCTCCGATAGCCTCATCATTACGCCCCAGCCCATCATAGATCCGGCCCAGCCTGTAAGCTAGTTCACATTTCTCTTCCGGCAACACAAAATCCGAGCTGCTCATTCCCTGTATCGACTGCAGAGCTTCCGCAAAATAACCACCGTCACTTAACAGCCGTGCCTGCAACAGCTTTCTTGCCGGCCACTTCCCGCCACGCGCATTCTTCAGGGCCTGGCGATCCGCATCCGACTCGGCTGTCCCCTTCCGTAGTATCAACAGCCGGCAGGAATCAGCCTTCCGCAAGTCCCCGCTTAAATAATAGGACCAGCTCAGCTTTTCCAAAGCATCCTTTACATAGAACCGTCCCTTAAACCGCTGAAGAAAACGCTCCAGGTATCCGGCAGCCGCAGGATCCAAATGATTGAGCCTGGCATATCCCATTTCCAGATCCCAGACAGGCATGTCCATATAGACAGGCGCCTGGTTCATCTGGGAAATGATCTGCTCGGCAAGGGCCGACCGGTGATCGTTGAGACTCAGATTGGCATATAAATAAGTGAAGAGGTGATTGTTCTTTACATCCAGCTTATGCTGCCGGATGAACTGAAAGACCTCTTTGTGTTTGTTCCGGATATAAAATTGAAGATAGAGATAATAGAACATGGCCTCATCGCGATACAGCTCTGCCCAATCATCCCGACCAGCCCTCGCCACTTCAGTAGCCCCCGGATCTCCGGCGGCAAGAAAAGATTCCAACTGCACCATCCCGCCCTCAACATTACCCCGAATGCCCAACAGACTGCTCAGCCATTTATAACCGTCCGGAATAGTCCCCGCCACTACCTGCATCGCCCCACTCAACATCCGCGCCGGCCCAAAAGCCGGAAACTTCTTCTCGCATTCCTTACTCTGAAGAAAAGACCGCCGGAACTCCCAGCCGGCATCCCAGTTGCTGCCAAACTTAATCCGGATAGCCGCCCACTGAAAATGAATGATACTACGCGTAAATAAATTGAAAGGAGATGACTCCGGACCTTCGTTCATCAACCCGATCCGCTGATCAAGCCGGTTTTTCGCAGCCTGATACAAGACGGGGTCCTCATTAAAGAACAACTGAAAAAAATCAATATAATTGTCCAGGAAATACGGGATCAGATTCGCCGGGTCCCTTTTCTTCTCCGCCTCAAGCAGCCTACCACCTTCCTCTAGCCGCAGCTGGATTATCGACTGGTAAGCCTGCTTGCAATTGTTGTTAAAATCAAAATGCTTTTGCCCGAAACTCAGCAAAGGAAGAAGCAACCCTGATAAGAAGATAATTCGGGCTTTCACGTTCGGGTGGTATAATTTGAAAAGTGGCCACAAAAATTAAAAGGCGTCCAGCAACGCTGACGCCTTTTAAAAAATATTCTCTATTCGAAACTATTTAACTTCAATAGCATCATTCAGTTCATTATCTACGAGGATACGACCGCAGTTCTCACAAACAATGATCTTCTTCCGCTGGCGGATCTCACTCTGCCGCTGAGGAGGAATGGCATTGAAACAGCCGCCGCAGGCATCCCGTAAAACAGGCACAACAGACAGTCCATTACGATAGTTACCACGGATCCGGTCATAAGAATTCAATAACCGGGGCTCTACTTTCTCCCTCGCATCCGTAGACAATTTGGTGAAATGCTTTTCTTCCTTCTCGGTAGTAGCAATGATCTTGTCCAGCTCATCCTTTTTATTCTTCAGCACAGATTCCTTGGTACCGATATTCTTCTTTGCCTTTTCAAGCAGCTGCACTTTTTCAGCTATCTCTTCATTGGCATCCTTGATATGTTTTTCAGCCAGCTTCACTTCCAGCTGCTGCATCTCGATCTCTTTATTGATGGCCTCAAATTCACGGCTGTTCTTTACATTCTGACTCTGCTTGTCATATTTCTTGATCAGCACGTCCGCTTCCTTGATCGCTTCCTTCTTCTGATTGATGAACTCCTGGATCCCATTGATCTCCTCTTCCACCCTCGTCTGACGTGAATGCAAACCCGTGATCTCATCCTCCAGGTCACTTACTTCCATCGGCAATTCGCCTTTCAGGATTTTATACTCGTCTAACTTAGATTCAATTTTTTGGAGGGTCACTAGTGATGTGAGCTTTTCCTCAACAGAGAATTCTTTTACGTTTGACATATTTAATTTTTAATCCGGCCGATCCGCCTCCGGCGTCTCATGAATAGTAAATCGGATTGGTTTTGATCCCCGATTTAAGGATCGCAAAATTACGAAATTTTTCCCGCAAAACCTCAAAAAGCAGGTCAATCGTGAATTGCTCGCTTTCAAAGTGCCCGATATCGGCTATGACCAGCTGGTCATTTGCGTCAAAAAACTCATGATATTTAACATCCGAAGTGATATAAAAGTTGGCCCCGGCAGCTAAAGCATTGGAAATAAGGAAACTACCAGCACCTCCACACACCGCCACCCGTTGCACCGGCCTGCCCGTCAGACGGGTATGCCGGATTACCGACACCCCGAAAGCCCCCTTCACAAGATCCAGGAATTTCCCTTCCTCCATCGGCGCAGCCAATTCCCCAATCAGGCCAGACCCGACTCCGGAATAGGTATTGGCCAGCGGCACCAGGTCATAGGCCACCTCCTCATAAGGATGCGCAGCAATCATGGCCTGCACCACCCCCCGGCTAAGATACGCTGGCAGGATCACCTCCAGCCGGACTTCTTTCTCCGTATGCCGGATACCCGGCTGCCCCACCCACGGCTGCGTGCCATCCCCTGCTTTAAAGGTCCCAAGTCCCTCAGCCCCAAAACTGCATTCGCTATACCCCCCGATCTTCCCCGCCCCCGCACCAAAAACGGCAGCCCGGACAGTTTCCAGGTGATCCACCGGTACAAAACAATACAGCTTCTGTAAGGTGCCAGCCCGCGGCAATAAAGGCTTCCCGCCCAGTACACCCAGCTTTTGAGCTATCCGCCCATTCACCCCCTCCACAACGACATTGTCCAGATTCGTATGAATAGCATAGATAGCAATGTCCTGTTTGATGGCCGCTATCACCGTCCTCTCCACATAATTACGGCCGGTTATCTTCTTCAGCCCGCTAAAAACAATAGGGTGATGCGCCACGATCAGGTTACACTTCCGCTCCACAGCCTCGGCCACCACCGCTTCCGTAGTATCCAGCGTCGTGAGAATACCCGTGCACTCCCAGGCACCGCTGCCCGTTAGCAAACCCGCATTGTCATACGATTCCTGGTACGACAATGGAGCAAGGGCCTCCAGGTGAGCGATGATAGTGGATATCTGCATGAAGTTAAAAAATTCGTCTATTGAATAATTCGTTCAATGTGCGTCAGCTTGCCCTCCTCATTAAACCCTTCCAGCACCAGCCTTAGCTTTTTCGTGATATCATTATTGAAGAAATCGACATTCAGATGTTTGTTATCCTTATCAGTCAGCACAAACGGCTTCCAGTATAAGGTCGTCCGCAGATCCTCCCCTTCATTTTCCGCAGAATTCTCCAGGTAGTTCGGAACATAGAATTCCTTCGGCATCGAATAACCTATTAGGATTGCCCGCGCCAGCCCCTTAAAGTTGGGATCGGTCCGCTTCTCATCCCCACCTTTCTTGGTATAGACGGCGATCGTGCCCCCCGAGCCTCCGCCAAAGCCAACCCCCGATCCGGGACGAAATACCTTTACCATGGCGATATCCGTTACAGGAGTACTCTGCAGCTGCGAGGCATCCACCTGCATTTCGTTCAGATACAACGAAGGCTTGCCGCCACGCCAGGACAGCGAAGGCGTACCACCCGGCCCATTCCCCGTAGTGATCTGCAAACCCGCTACCTTCCCCTGCAGATAGGTAAAGATATCCATCATAGCAGCCGCCAGCGGATCATTGACCAGGTCAAAAGTATACGCATCTCCTCCGCTGAACATCCCCGAAGCATATCGCTCATCCAGCTTCTCAGCCTCCGTTTTCACACGCCCCTTCACCGTCACCGCTGCAAGCGTTTTTACCTTCTGGTCGTCAATTGGTTTTACCCGGGCTATCTCCTCGGCAATATACCGGTTCCGCCTCAGGTAAGCAGAGTCCTCCGCAGTCCAGCCATCAAAAGCCGTCGTCAGAGACCTGGCCAAACGCCCCCCTCTCACAAGCCCCGTATTAAATACTATCGCTGCCTGGTCGGACAAGGTATGGTTGACATTAAACTGGTAATAGGCTTTTACGGTATCAAAAAAGACCAGCCCGGTTACCCCGAATTTATTTCCCGCGATGTGCGGAAGAGACATCATTTGCGTGCTGGAATCCTTCCTGCTCATAATGACATTCATCGACTCCTCCTTGCTGATCTTGGTCGGATCTATCCCCAGCACCTCCACCTTCATCGAAAGATATTCCTGCTCAGGATTCTTTATCGCCGGCACCACCCCCCGAGCCAGGGCATCCCATTTAAACCTGCGCCAGCCATGCGTCAGCATAACCAGGTCAAGATGTGTTGCCAGGCTATCCGCCGTTCCGGAGAAATAATAGGCAGGATTATGTATATACCCCCGCAGCTCCCCCGTCAGCAACAGCCGGGAAACGATATTGTCATCCCCCGGGAATTCTCCGTCTGCCGTCGCATCGGTCACGGCAAGCGAGAGATTCGACTTCAACGTATCGGGCACACTGATAGACAAGGTATTCTTGCCCCTCCTGTTCACACCCTTTAGCGTCACCGCCAGTTCAGGCGTAAAAAGGAATTCGCGATTATTGACAAAGACCACACGCTCAGCCACCGGCACCATATCCGCGGTAAAAATGGTCAGCTGCAGCACGCCGGATGGCAGCTGCCCCGTAGGAATAGTGCCCCCGCTCATAAAATTCTCCTCCAGGTTGATCTTCGCCTTGTAGACCAGGTGCTGGTGCATATGCGCGATTATCGTAAGATGCTTGAACTCCGGTCCCCCATCCGCAGCCCGGGCTACCGAAAAAAGGACTTTCTGATTGCCGGGTATTACCCTTATCACCGCCCCGATGTTTTTCACCGATGGCAGCCCCGTCCTATGCTCAACCTGCATATCATCCTTCCACACCGCCGTCAGGGAATCCCCCTTATCCACCGTCAGCAGGAACTTACCCATGCCGTCATGTTCTGAATTAAAGGTCAGCACCTCCTTTCCGTTCTTATCCACTACAGACCCCTTTACAGGAAAAGGATATCCAAACTGATCGTTTGCCTTGAAAGCCACAACCCCCTCGACACCCGCTACCAGGTCCCCTCCTTCCGGGAAAAATTGAAGCTTGATCTGGCGGGGGATCAGCGTCACCGTCACACCACCGGAATCTATCTTTTTATCGTAGATCCGGATATCCTTTTCGTAAAAGAACGCCGTATCGAAGTTTGTCATCCAGGTCGTATAGGCCCTGAAATGGAGATGGGCAGCCTTCAGATTCTTTGGCAGATCGAAATTGCCGGCCGTACTCGACTCCGAGATCGGATACACCTTGCGCTGAACTATCGCCCCGGAGGCATCAGACAGCTCTGCATAAAAGTTCTTGCTGAAAATAGAAGGATCTGCACCCGAAAAAATATAAGCCTTGAACCAGATCGTCTCCCCGGGGCTGTATAGCTTCTTGTCAAAATGCACGTGGATCTTTTCCTGGGGATAGTTGTTGGCGTAGATATTCATCATGGAGTCCAGCTTCTGCGCGCTGAGGAACATCGGAAATAATAAAGAAAGCAGTATAGGCAAAAAACAACGAGGCTTGTTCATACGGTGAAATTATTCAACTCATTCAGAAAAAACATCTTAAAATGCAATTAATTTCGGAATGTCCAACAATTCTGAGCCAGAAAAAAATGTTAAAATGATTTTAACAAAATCCACAGCCGACCTTTACACAGACTATACCGACCGCATGCAAAAGATAGCCGACGTGAAATACGCGGCAGCCGTCTTACAATGGGACCAGGAGACCTACCTCCCATCAAAAGGCGCCGAATTCCGGGGCCGGCAGATCGCTACCCTCTCGGAAATAGCCCACGAATGGTTTATTGATCCATCCCTCGGCCAGCTCCTGCAGGACCTGCACGCAAGAGGCGACCTGGCCAATGACCACCGTCGAAATGTGGACCTCAGCCGTGAAGACTTTGAAAAACAGAAAAAGTTCACCCCGGCCTTTATCCGTAAACTCAGCGAAGCCAGCTCCCGCAGCTTTCACACCTGGCTGCAGGCCCGCAACGCCAACTCCTTCCCCCTCTTCCAGCCCGACCTCCAACAGATGGTCCAGTTGAAAAAAGAAGAGGCCGACCTCGCCGGTTACCAGCAACACCCGTACAACGCCTTGCTCGACCAGTTTGAAAAAGGCGCCACCGTCTCCTTACTGGACAAGGTCTTTACAGAGGTCCGTTCACCGCTGAAAAGCCTGCTGCAGCAAATAAGCAGCCGCCCGCAGGTCGACGACAGCTTCCTCCGCGGTCACTACCCCAAACAACAACAATGGGACTTTGGCATGCAGCTCATCCGGCGACTGGGCTTCGACTTTGAAGCAGGCCGGCAGGACCTCTCCGAACACCCCTTCACCACCAATTTCAATAGCCGTGACGTCCGCATCACCACCCGCGTCGACGAGAACGACTTCAACCACATGACCTGGAGCTGTATTCATGAGACCGGGCACGCACTCTATGAACAAGGACTGCCGCCGGAATACTATGGCCTGCCCCTTGGTGAATACGCCTCCCTCAGCATCCACGAATCCCAATCCCGGCTTTGGGAGAATAATATCGGAAGAAGCCGCAGCTGGTGGTCTGCGATCTATCCTGACCTTCAGAACATCTTTCCGCAGCAGCTAAGATCCGTCTCCGTAGAACAGTTCTACAAAGGCATCAATAAAGTCCAGTCTTCCCTTATCCGCACCGAGGCCGACGAGGTCTCCTATCATTTCCACGTCATGATCCGCTACGAATTGGAGAAAAGCCTGATAGGAGGCACCCTGGCCGTTGCCGACATCCCCGCCTGGTGGAAAGAGAACTACGCCGCCTGGCTGGGTGTCGAAGTTCCGGACGATAAAAGAGGCTGCCTCCAGGACGTCCACTGGAGCCATGGCAGTTTTGGCTATTTCCCGACTTATAGCCTGGGAAGTTTCTACGCCGCCCAGCTTTTCGCAGCAGCAAATACACAAGTCAATGATTTACAGAAGAATATAACAGATGGAAACACGGCTCCCCTCCTGGAATGGCTCCGTCAGCACGTCCACCAGTATGGACGCCGGTACACCAGTGAGGAATTATGCCTGAAGGCCACGGGAAAAACATTGGATATAAGTTTTTTTTTAGCCTATTTGCTTGATAAATACAGGAATATTTACAACTTTTGAGGTAAATCCAGAAGACTATGAAGCGTATTTACCCTTTGGTCATATTGGCCATTTCCGTGTCTTTTTGCTCCTGCAAGAAGTTCATCCAAAAGCAGGAAGAGAATGCAGTGCTGTCAATAATGACCAATGGGTTCTGGCACGTCAGTGGATATAAACAAAACGATTCTGATATAACTGCTTCATTCTCCGGTTATCTCTTTAAATTTGATGAAAATAATACAGTGACTGGGACGAAGGACAACACCTCCGTCCAGGGTCAGTGGTCGGTGAACATCGCCAACCGGACCATTGTCTCCAATTTTCCCGGTGCAGGCGATCCCCTGGTTTTACTAAACGAAACCTGGACGATAAAAGATAGCTACACCGACAGTGTGTCCGCCTGGTCAATAGATACCGTCAATCGTACTACCAATATCCTACAGCTGAAAAAGTAAGATCCGATCTCCTCCCGAAGGCTTTCCTATCTCCTAATTCAAGTCTTCAGCCATAAGTTGGCTGAACTACCGATCATTTATTCGACCGATCATTTATTCGATTACCTAAACACCACGTTTCGTTGATACGAAGACTACTTATTCTTGCTGGCTGCTTTTGTATTTCTGGATTCGGTACCCGTGCTCAAACGCCCGTCCCCGATTTTTCAGCTTCCGTGACCGCTGGCTGCGGCCCCTTGGGCGTGAAGTTCACAGACCTTTCCACCAACTCACCACTTTACTGGAACTGGGATTTCGGCAACGGCCAGACATCTGCCTTACAAAACCCTTCCGTTTCTTTCAATACACCAGGCACTTACACGATCACGCTCATCGCCCGGAACAGAAGCGGCGCCGATGCCATACGTAAAACGGATTATATTACCGTCTATCCATATCCGACGCCCGTTTTCATTGCCAATCATACCATTGGCTGCGCCCCAGCCGCCGTCCAATTCGCTGATCAGTCGACTGCCGGACAGGGGTCTATCACTTCCTGGTCATGG